>Ga0265297_10006169_pt1 | contig 17607 bp, 14 predicted proteins | sample Munlanlwell13791_FD_192502 | JGI IMG/M metagenome (GOLD analysis project Ga0265297, IMG submission 192502) | Leachate microbial communities from a municipal landfill in Southern Ontario, Canada - Leachate well 137-91 | ecosystem: Engineered > Solid waste > Landfill > Unclassified | place...
TTAAGAACCGCTCTATAAAGACCGGTAAGATTTACCTGCTTGAAGAACTTAGCAATATTACCATATATAACTACGAGATTAATGAAACGTACCGCCAGAAACTCGAATTCGAGATGGAGCCGAAGAAACAGCTTATCGATTACCTAGTCCGCATGGGCTATCAGATTAAAGAATCTGTACAGGTTAAGGGCCGCTCCGGCGCCAACCACAAAATCGATATTCTGGCAACGATGGACGACCTTATCACCAATCATACCGTAGCTATCGGTATCCTGGCGGCGGAGAACAATGAGAGCGAAGTGCCCATTGAACCGCTCTTTAACTTCGACAGCCGCATTTACGATACCGGTATAGACGGCAAAATGGTTATTGCTGTGCCCAGCTTTAGCGCGGAAGCGATGAAATTCGCTGAGCGGCAGGGCATCAGAGTGTACGGCTTAGCCGATTTAAGAGACCTGCTGTCCCTGAAGACCCAGATTAACCAGGTGATTGATGCAGCGGCAGCTCCGGAAGAAATCATCGAGCAGCCGACTGTGAATAAGCCTAGCGCTAACGACTTCCTGAAGATGTTCCTGGAGAACAAGGGATATGAGGTTGAGGAAAATATAACGATAACCGGCCAATCCGGCACCGAACATACCCTGGAACTGTTCGCCCATAAAGATGACGGCATTGTCAATCACAAGATAGCCGCCAGTATTATCAATAAAGAAGAAATTGAAGACGATACCAACGATATCATGCTGTTCGATACCAAGGCTTACGACGCCGGCGTTGACGTTAAAATGGTTGTCGCCGTGCCCGAGTTAAGCCAGGATGCGATGGAATTCGCCGAACGGCAGGGCATTAAAGTGTACAGCCTGGCTGAACTGAAAGAACAGCTGACCCTGAGCGGAATCGAATTGGGTGATGAAGAGTATTCTGAAGACGCAGATGGCCAGCCCAGCAACGGCGACAAGTCCAACCCGAGAGCCTGGCTGAAGTGGATACTGGAAAACAGAGGCTACGAGGTTGAGGAAAAACTGAAGGTAACCGGCCGTTCCGGCGCAGAGCACGTACTTGACATGTTTGCCCAGAAAGACGACGGCATCATCAACCATAAGATAGCGGCTTGCGTCATCACCTCCGACGACATCTTTGAGAACGACGTCAACGAGGTTATGCAGTTTGATACCGCGGCTTATGATGCCGGCATACGCGACAAGATTCTTGTTTGCGGGCCTAACCTAAGCAAAGAAGCCAGACAGTTCGCGGAGTACCAGCGCATCAAGATTCTCGAAACCAAAGAACTGATTGATATTTCCACCCGGCGTGAAACCGAGAGCATCGTCAGTAGCGAATAGCCGGTTTACCGATGTGCTATACTGGTTAGTGAAATGATTAAAAGTATAGTCCTGGCCGTAATCGTCCTGGCCTTACTGGTATCATTCGTAATCTTCATGCCTTCGAGCCAGAGCTATTTGTCTCTGGGGCTGGGCGCGGGTATAGCCGTTATATTCCTGGTCAATTTCATCGTCTCGACTTCTTCAAAAAAGAACTACATCGAGCGGGCGGCAATCTGGATTCCTGTTTTAAGCCTATCGACTTTCTTTATCCTGCTACCGATAATTTTTGCCGCCCTGATGAATGTCTGGGGCGCATTTTCCGTAGCCACCTGGGTATTAATGATCAGTCTTACACTGACCATGTATTACAACTTCCTTAACGTGCCGCTGGCTATCTATCAGAAGCGCCGCGAGATTAAGCAGCTGGAATCGCCGGGGTATTTTCCTCCCATCTCCATCCTTATCCCGGCTTATAATGAGGAAAAGGTCATCGCCCGCACGCTCAATTCGATAATTGAAGCGTCTTACCCCGATAAAGAAATCATCGTCGTAGATGACGGTTCCAAAGACCAGACCTACCGCATCGCCGCGTCTTTTGAAGACCGGGGCGTTAAGGTAATCCACCGGCCCAACGGCGGCAAGGCTACCGCCCTGAATCACGGTTTGATGTTCGCCAGGGGCGATGTTATTGTGGTAGTTGACGCCGACAGCCAGATATCAAAGAACACACTGGTAGAGCTGATAAAGCCCTTCCGCAATCCTGAAGTTGCGGCTGTTGCCGGCAACATTAAAGTACTTAACCGCGTTAACATACTGACCAAATGCCAGGCTATAGAATACATTGCCAGCATCAACATCTACCGGCGCGCGCTGGACGTATTCGGCAGCGTTTCGGTAGTTCCCGGCGCCCTGGGCGCTTACCGCCGCGAGGTAATGAAGAGCGGCGGTTATTACGATCCGGATACGCTGGTAGAAGATTTCGATCTTACCGTTAAAGCCCTTAAGACCGGCTTGATTGTTCAGGCAAGCACTTCGGCTATTTCATATACCGAAGCGCCGAAGACCATTAAGGACATGATAAAACAAAGACTAAGATGGTATCGCGGCAATTTCCAGGCTATTTGGAAGCACCGCGATATATTGTTTAATTCCCGATTCGGCTTTTTACAGAGGCTATCTTTCCCGCACATGGTTATTTCCATGATATTCCTGCCGCTGTCCGGATGGGTCAATGTAGGCGCTATTATCATGGTGCTTGTCCAGGGAGACGGGATGGTGCTTGTTCCGGCTTTCCTGTTCTTTAACCTGCTGCAATTTTTCCTGTCTTTGCTGGCAATTCAACTGGACAATGAAGATTATAAGCTGGCTTTCTATTCGCCGTTCCTGATTTTTGGGTACAAGCAATTATGCGACCTTATTTTAATGAAGAGCTTCTTTGACGTTCTTTTCAAGAGCAAGAAGCTAAAATGGACCAGCGCCTCGCGCATTGGGGAGACGACAACGGGACAACGATTGAATTAAGAGATAATAAAGTAAGGGGGCTCCTAAAGAGCCCCCTCTTTTTTTGCACTTTTTTAGTGGGATTAACTCCCGCCGAGAATTTTCATGGCCTCTTCGCGATAGGCATTCATCAGGTAGGGGATACCGGTGACTTTGGCGCATTCTTCGGTCAGGGACATTAGTTCTTTGCGGGTAATCGCCGGCAGGCTGAAACACCTGGAGCCAGCCATTATTTGCTGAAGTCCCACTCTTATCTTTTCGGCGTAGCTGTAAATACCGATAGCGCCGAGCGGTATATTGTTGATCTCTTTAGCGCCTACCAGGTTCTTGACCTCTTCGTAGCAGACAAAGATTTCTTCCGGCGTGCTGCCGAACTGGCCGACGGTTTGCGGCAGTTTGCCTTCCTTAAGCCAGATAGCGATATTCTTGCCAACCATGCCCGGAATCATCAGGGCACGGCCCATGCACACCGCTTTGGTGAACGGAGCGCCCAGTGCCAGGGCTTTAAAGACACCGTCTTCGCTGCTGAAGCCGCCGGCAAAAGCGATGTCCGGCACGCGCTCGCCTTTATCCGACAGCATCTTACAGAACTCGTAGGCTGCCGAATGCAGGTAGAGGCTGGGCATACCCCATTCCTCCATCATGCGCCAGGGGCTCATGCCAGTGCCGCCGCCGGAACCATCAATAGTCAGCAGGTCGATTTTTGCCTTGGACGACCACTTAATCGCCATGGCTAACTCGCGGAGGCCGTAAGAGCCGGTTTTAAGGGTGATACGTTTGAAGCCTAAATCGCGGAGGCGTTTAACCTCGGCATAGAAGCCTGCTTCATCAATAAAGCCTAAACGGCTGTGGCGTTCGAATTCCTTGAGGGAACCGTCTTTGAAAGCTGCCTGGCTGATGGGGTCGGAGGGATCGGGGGTGACGATATAGCCGCGCTTCTGCAGTTCAATGGCGCGCTCCAGGCTATTTACCTTAATCTCGCCGCCGATGCATTTAGCGCCCTGCCCCCATTTTAACTCAATGGTGTTCAGGCCGTGCTTTTTACTGACGTATTCGGCAACACCGAGCCGGGTATCTTCAACGTTCATCTGCACCAGGAGTTCACCGTAGCCTTGGTGGTAACGTTTGTAGATTTCAATACGGCGGTCCATGTCCGGGGATAAAGTGATTTTCTTGTTCTTATCGAGTTCAAGCTTAGGGTCAATGCCGCAGACATTTTCGCCGCAGACAAGGGTGACGCCGCTGATAGCCGCGCCGACGGCGAAGTGTTCCCAGTTCTTGCGGGCGATTTCCGTCGAACCCAGCGCGCCGGTAAAGATGGGCGCCTTCATTTTTACTTTTAAATCCCAGCCATAAGAGGTCTCGGTGTTCACCGAGGGGAAGGTGGCGGTATCGGAATCGCCTTTAACGCCTTTGGGGAGTCCATTGGCGCCGAGGGCGTAACCCTGGATGTTCAGGTGGGAATAATCAATAGGGTAGTCTTTATCTCCTCCGGCGGTGATTTCACCGAATGGGCCGGGGTAAATCAGTTCACGGCTGCGGAAGGTTGCTTTAAAAACCTCGCAGTTGCCGGTGCAGCCGTCAATACAGCGGGAACATAAGCCGCTGAATGGCGCGATGCTCCGAGAACGGTTAACGGTCCTGGTGGCATCATCAGAGTTAGGTCGTTGTAGATTCATTTTTCTTTCCTTTCGAATTTCTAATAATACCGTCCGTCTTTAGCGGTACGGACAGTATGGCGGTTTTCCTTATATTTTTCGTTGTCAGCGCGGTTGACCCTTCCTCCTCCTTTGCTTGGGGTAAAAGATCAGCAAGTATCTCGTTTAATTAATGTCGTCAACAGGTACTAATTTTTCATATTCCAGCAGGGTGCTCATGGCGAAGTTTTCACTTTCAATGCCGGCTTCATAGGCGGCGGCGATGGGATTTAGACCGCCGATGAGAATTGCCCCGACCCTGTTCAAATCAATGGCTACCTCGCAGACAGATTCGCTGACGTTGCCCATTAGCAGCAAGCCGTTGATTCTGGCGCCCTTGAGTTTTTCTACAACCTCCTGCGCGGTAGGGCGGCATACAGCAGGTATCTCGCGGAAGTTGGCCAGTATTTCTCCGTTGCCGGTTTTAGCCGCCTGCGTTACCGAGGTCATGTTGGCTTGAATAAAAATCTCCGACGGGTCTAATGAGCTGCCTTCGTAATGAATCAACTCGGTAAAGCGCAAAGGCTGGCGGTTTTGTATCTGCAGCGTCCCCCCAAAGCGGGAATCAACCGGTATACCGGCTTTAAGCAGGACGGCGTTAACCACGATGCTGCAGACCGTAGCCAGCGCTATCTTGTTGTCCGGCACAATGATGTCCCCGATGATTTCTCCGCTTTTCCCGATTGTCACCAGGTCGCTGACGCACAGTCCGGCTTTAAAGATGCCCTTCATTATCTTTAGGGCAGCGGGGAATTCTTTTTCGGCGAATACGGAGACGTTAACCGGCAGTAAACCGGTGTTAGTTTTAAAATCGAAGGTGGTGCGGAAAGCCAGGTCTTCAATCCGGGCAAAAGCGAACCCCACTTTATCCCTGACGAGGGCTTTCTTAAGTTCGGTTTGGCCCAGCTCGGTGATTTCTCTGCCGTCGCGCCGTCCCACCAGTCTGGTCAGGCCGCGTTCATCGGTCAACTTGAGGTGATACCTGACGGCTCTTTCTGTAAGTTCAATGCCAAGGTCTTTAAGATATCGGGCTATCACCCGCGCCCCCTGCGACTGTTGGGATGAGGCTAATATCTTAAGGATGGCTAAGACTTTTCGTTCTATGGCGGTAGACTCGTTAGTCATAACACAATAAGGAAAACATTTGCCGTTTACCTACTATATAGCACATCGCTGGCTGTTGTCAATAGAATGGCGAAAACACGTGTTTAATCAGCGTATATTGCCTTTAATTAACGCCGGTTTGACTTATCCCGGTAAACCCGCTAAACTCCATTCGTATCCACGGAAAAATCTACGTTACCTGGAGCAATTTTGGCTGTAAACAAGCTATTCCCAAATGCCGATAAAGCGGTCACTGATGTGTTTGACGGCGCCACTATCATGATAGGGGGCTTTGGGTCTTACGGCGGCTTGCCCATCAACTTGATTGGTGCTCTGGCCAAGCGGGGCGCTAAAGACCTGACGGTTATCGCCAACATGGGCGGGGTGGGCCTTGAGTTAAGCAGCCGCATCAAGCCGGGAGGCTACCAGGACCACGGCATCCTCTTTGAGAACGGACAGGTAAAAAAGTTCATCGGGTCGGTGCCGGCGCTGGGCGGTATGCCCCCCACTTCGCCATTGGAAAAACTTTATAACGAGGGCAAGGTGGAAATGGAGACCGTGCCGCAGGGCACTTTGGCCGAACGCATCCGGTGCGGCGCGGGGGGTCTGGGCGGTTTTTATACCAGAGCCGGCGTGGGCACCGTTGTGGCTAAAGACAAGGAAACAAAAATCATTAACGGCAAGGAGTATATCTTTGAATTGCCTTTGTATGCCGATTTTGCATTGATTAAAGCCCATAAAGCCGATACGCTGGGCAACCTAGTCTACCGCAAGACCGCTCGGTGCTTTAATCCCGTTATGGCGATGGCGGCTAAAACGACTATTGTAGAAGTTGATGAAGTGGTGCCGGTAGGGCAGCTAGACCCGGAAGTTATTATTACTCCCCACGTCTACGTCCACCGCATTGTGGAGGCGCGGCGATGAAATCACGCCTGGACGAGCAGACGATTGCCCTGCGCGCTGCCCGTGAATTTGCCGATGGAGCAGTAGTCAATCTTGGCTACGGCATGCCGGGTTTATGCGCCAACTTTATCCCTGAAGGCAGGACAGTTTACTTCCAGAGCGAGAACGGCATGCTGGGCTATGGGAGTCTGGCTGCCGATGCCGAAAAAGACTATGAAATGATTAACGCCTCCGACCAGCCGGTGACGCCGCTGCCCGGCATGAGTTTCTTCGATAGCGGCATAGCCTTTGACATGATACGGGGCGGACACATTGACGTGGTTGTCCTCGGGGCTTATCAGGTATCGGAAAAAGGCGACTTGGCCAACTGGGGACGTCCCGGGCGGCCGGCTACAGGGATGGGCGGCGGTATGGACCTGGCGGTGGGCGCTAAAAGAGTCATCGTTACCATGCTGCATACTACTAAGGAAGGTGAACCGCGCATCGTGAAAAACTGCACCTACCCCTTAACGGCGCGGCAGTGCGTCAGCCTGATTATCACCGATCTGGCGGTCATCGAGGTTACCGATAAGGGTTTAATCCTTAAAGAAACGGCGCCCGACTGGACGGCGCCGGAAATCCAGGGCTTGACCAAAGCTAAACTCACCCCTGCCGCAGACTTGAAAGAAATGGAACTTTAGTCTATATTGTTTAACATTGGCGGAGAAATCCAAGTATCCTAAAAGTACAACATAATAAGAGGAGGAACTCTCATGGAACTTATGGAGGCTATCCAGAAACGATGCAGCATCAGGAGATTCAAAGATACGCCTGTTGAAAAAGAAAAGATCATTAAAGTACTGGAAGCCGGACACCGGGCGCCTTCCTGGGGCAATACCCAGCCCTGGCGCTTTATCGTCGTCCAGGATAAAGCGGTGATAGCCGAAATCGCCAAAGCGGGCGGCGGCCAGCCGCAGGCTGGTGGAGCACCGGTACTAATCGTTTGTTGTGCTACAATTGACGACATGACTAAAAAGGGCCACGGCGAGGCTTTAAGGTCGCTTATCCCCGCCGGCGCAATGACCGAAGAACTGGTTAATATTGTTTTAGGTAGTGACATTTTCGCGCCTTATCGGCGGGGCGACGCTTACATGACTATAAAAGCCAGCGAGCAGATGATGATTGCCGTTGCCTACATGACGCTGGAGGCGGTAGAACAGGGGCTGGCTACTTGCTGGGTAGGGGCGATTGTTCCCCAGGATGTTCACAAAGTCCTGAACCTGCCGGATAACATATTTGTACATTCTCTGCTGCCTCTGGGCTATGCAGACGAAGATCCCAAGCCCAGGCCCAGGAAAGACATTAATAAGATAGTTTTCTGGGAGAAATACAGCTAAAACACAGTTTTTAACCAAATTGTCTAAAATGAGGGGCATGACAACCAAATCATGCCCCTTTTTATTTTTACAGCTGATTTTTGGGCGCTCAATAGAACATAATACTAGAACAAATATAAAGTAATGTAAAGATATTGTAAATAATTATAAAGGCTGACCGTTTTTTATTGACACGGGTTTTTAGCTACGATATCATAATTATGTAAATGATTATAGGAAATAAGTCCTAGTCACAACGTCACAGAAAAGCCGCAAAAAAGATCATTTTTAAGCCTAAAAAACAAAAAAATTGATTGCCTGTCAAAACTAGAAAAGGAAGTACAAATTGAAGATTTTAGTCATAGGTTCGGGAGTAGTTGGTAAGGCCACCGGCAAAGGATTTGCCGAGAAGGGCCATCAGGTTATATTTGTTGATATTAATCCCGAAACCGTCGCAGAACTCGTGACTGAAGGCTACGATGCCCGCAGTCCTTCAGGTATTGAACAGGAAAAAGCAGACATTACGATGTTTTGCGTGAGTACTCCCTCCCGCGAAAATGGGGAAGTGGAGTTGGACTATATTCGCGACGCTATGACTAAACACGCCGACTGGTTACGCAGGCAGAATGAATACCATCTGATCGTTGTAAGAAGCACAGTTCCCCCCGGAACAACCCGTAATGTATTCCTTCCCATACTGAAAACCTCCGATAAAAAGGTGGGTAAGGACTTTGGTTTATGTATGCAGCCCGAATTCCTCCGCGCCGTATCTGCGGTTGAAGATTTCCGACATCCCTGGATGACACTCATCGGTGAATATGATAAGCGTTCCGGCGATATTCTGGAAGGGCTTTATAAGGACTTCGAGGACAAGCTTTACCGCGTAGATATTGAAACAGCGGAAATGGAAAAATATGCGCACAACCTCTTTAACGCCTTCAAAATATCGTTCACTAATGAAATTTACGAAGTATGCCATAAACTTGGGCTCAATGGCGACGAAGTGATGGAACTGGTTTCCCACAGCGCTGAAGGCATGTGGAATCCTTCCTACGGTACGAAAGGCGGTTATCCCTTTGACGGCGCCTGCCTGCCTAAAGATACCAGCGGATTTTTAGCCTTTGCCAAATCCAAGGGCATACCCATGCCGCTTTTGGAAGCCGTAATTAAAGTGAATAAACAACTGGAGCTTGAAGAAAATAAAGTAAAAGAAGTGAACAAGCCTCTGGTGCTTTAGTTCTGAATGGCTAAATGCCGAATTTGCCCTACCATATCTTTTCTCTCTGTAATATTCCCGATAGGTCTACCCAAAAATCGTTTACATCTTTTACACATTAAGTATATGGGATATATATAAAAGAACTTAAAGGGGTAATATTTGAAACGGTTGACGGCCGCCTGAATAAAAAGAAAGGTTAACGCCGAAGACTAAAGTAAAACGTTTGATAATAACATGATTTTCTGGTCATTACAGCTAGCCGATTTACTCCAGAACGGCACCATACACTTCTTCTTTATCTTTGGCGCTTTCTGCTGGTTTGTATGGATTGTCAGGTGGATAGTCTCGCTCCAATATAAACCTTTCCAATCAGACAAGCCGCGCCCGGCAGTCTCTGTTTTGATTCCCACCTTTAATGAAAGCAACATATTCTTTGAAGATAGTTTGCGCAGCGTCGTGGACCGGCTTGGGCCTGGCGATGAGCTGATAGTGCTGATGGATGAGCGCGACCGCAACGCGCCCGTTGGCAAATTACCGTTTTTCCACCCCCAGATGCGCATATCTATTGCTCCTCCCGGTAAGAGGGCCGCCTTGCGCCTGGGTTTCCAGCAGGCGAGGAATCCAATCGTTATCGTTACCGCCAGCGATACCTATTTTACGGACAGCACGATTCCGGAGATATGTAAACCCTTTGACGACGAGGATATCATGGGGGTTTCCGGCAGGGTAACGGTGAGTCAGACCAGAGGCATCGGGGCCAGGTGTTATGCCTGGGCCAACAGCATGCGCAACCTGATGATTTACCCCGCTTTGAGCACCAGCGGCACGGTGCACGTTATGAACGGCGAGTGTTACGCGATTCGGCGTTATTTTGCTCTGGAATACCAGTTTGAGTTTACTAATCAAACGTTTTTAGGCCGCAAGTGCGATTCCGGAGACGACGGCTGGATGACGACACTGATTTTGCGGAATGGGTATAAAGCGGTCTATCAAAGCACGGCAGTGACGATTACCGAAGCGCCCAATTCCCTTGAAGGCTTCATCGACCAGCAGACGCGCTGGAACCGCAACTCCTTCCGGCGTTCGACGACAGTGCTGTTTTCCGGCTGGTCGTGGAAGCGCGGCTTCATGTATATGCTGCAAATTTTTACCGCTCTGGTGCGGTGCCCGGCATGGCTGGCAGTACTGGGGCTGGCGATTTATTCGCTGATATTCCAATCCTTTGTCCCCACGGCGACCACTATTTACCTTGAGCCGTGGTGGAGCGACTGGAGGATACTTATCTTCCTTGGTTCTATCGTACTTATCAGGGCTTTACGCGGGCTGCCTTACCTCATAGAAAACCCTAGGGCTTTCTTATTCCTGCCTTTGTACGCCTTTATCGCCCCGTTTATTCTGGCGCCAATCAAGTTCTACGCCATGCTGACGGCCTGGGATACCAGATGGATTACCAGAAATCCAGACGCACCTGTTGTAGAAGTAACTCCAAAGCCGAAGAGGAACATTCCTATGGCGGCGATAGTACTGCTACTGGCGCTGTTGGCCAGCGTAAACCTGTTTATTGCGGTGCCGGTATTGGCGATGGATGAAGAGTGCTGTTATTGAGCCGATTCCGGCAGTATCTCTATCCGGAACCGACTGGTTAATTCGCTTAAGCTGATTTCCGCATAACAAGTGCGCACCCGGGCGTTTTCATTGCCTCCCTCGTACCACATCCGCACCGTATCGCCCTCAATGAGAATCCAGGGGCTTGTCGCCCACTTAACATCCCAGTTGCCGGGCGTTAAGCCTTTATTGAAAATAACGCCTTTCTTGCTCCAGTGAATGCCGTCGTAGCTGGTCAGCATGAACAGGGTCAGGTGTTCTACCATGGTGTGGAACAGGCAGTAGGTATCCCCGATTTTTAAGAAATGCAGATTTCTGTAAAGAGTAGTTTCGCCAAGTTCGGGCTGGGGCATGATTACTTTGCCCTTTTTCTCCCAGTGTACGCCGTCACTGGACGTTGCCAGGGCGTAAAAGGCCCAATCCTCGGCTAAGTTGCCGTAGCCCTTGTAAATCATCATATAGCCGGTCTCAGTGCGGATGACGCAGTGCTGGCCGCCCGCCCCCTCGTTATCCCAGGAGCCGTTGGTTTTCTTAAGCACCGGGTTGCCGGCGTAGCGCGTCCAAAAGATGCCGTCTTGCGAGGTTGCATAGCAGGCGCAGCCCCCCGCCGAATCGGCGCCGTACCACATCTTATAAATACCGTCTTCATACATTATGGTCATCGGGTCTATTTTAGAGCCTTCATAAGACGCCGTGGGAATCATTACCACGCCGGTTTTAGTCCAGTTTATGCCGTCATCGGAAACAGCCCGCATAACGCGCCCGTAATCGTCAGTGACGTTCATGCCGCGGTACCACATGGTATAAGTACCGTCAGCGTTCTTCAGGACAATGGGCGACTCGATATTCTTATCGTCGTAGTTGTACCGGCTGCTGCGGTCAAGCACCACGCCAAAGCGAGCCCAGTCCGGCTCCGGCGGCGCCATGATGTCGTCGTAGATCAACCGGTTTATAGTGCTGCCGATGGCGGTGTAGCCGAAAGTGTTTGTGGGAATGAGCAGGCAGATTGCTATAAGTAAAGATAATAGAAAATACAGCTTTTTATTCATAATAGTCTATTGTGCCTGGTTGGGGATTATCCAGGTATTGAACTTGCCGGTAAGTTCGCTTAAGCTGACCTCGGCATAAAGGGTGCGCACCCGTCCATTGATATCGCCCCCTTCATACCACATCCTTACTTTATCGCCTTCCACTAATATCCAGGGGCTGGTTGACCACTTGGCGTCCCAACCGCCGGGGGTTAACGCTTTGTTAAAAACGACGCCTCGCTTGTACCATTCAACACCATCTTTACTGGTTATTAAGAATAAGTTGAAGTGTTCTACCATAGTGTGGAACAGGCAGTAAGTATCGCCGATTTTAACGACATGCAGATTTCTGTACAGGGTAGTTTCGCCTAATTCTGGTTCAGGTGAAATAACCTTGCCCTTCTTCTTCCACTTAATGCCGTTGTCAGATGTCGCCAGGGCATAAAAAGCCCAACCATCGGCGTCCTCGCCGTAGCCTTTATAAATCATCATATAGCCGGTCTCGGTGCGGACGACGCAATGCTGGCCTCCCGCACCCTCATCGTCCCAGGAGTGTTTTGATACATCAAGTACCGGATTATCGTCATAACGTGTCCAGTCAATGCCGTCTTCCGATGTAGCGTAACAAGCGCAAGTTTCATCATCTTCCTCTCCGCCGTACCACATCTTGTAGATGCCGTCTTCGTACATAACCGTCATCGGGTCAATCCTGTTGCCCTCATAGGATTTTTCCGGGGTCATGACCACGCCGGTCTTAGTCCAATGTATGCCATCGTCAGAAACAGCGCGCATTACCCGCCCGAGATCATCCACTGTGCTTACCCCGCGGTACCACATGGTATAAGTGCCGTCGGAATTCTTAAGCACGATAGGGGATTCGATGTTCTTGTCGTCATAAGCGCCGGATTCACCGAGGTCAAGCACTACGCCCATGCGTACCCAGCCGAGCTCGGTTGGGTCATTGATGTTGTTGTATTCCTCATAATTCGGCTCTTGGGTTGTTTCTCCAGTGGCGCATCCCGGCAAAAGGGGGATGATGACCAAAGCAATTACCGATAAAAATAGCCACTTTTTATTCATATTGTTCCCCTAAAAAGAAACACCTTGCTACTAAAAGTATACTTGGCATTACCCCGGCTGACAAGAGAAAATGCCACGTTTGGCGATTTTCAACGTGGCATCAGTCACATTGCTTGAAGGATCCCAGGTTAAATTAGCTGGCTTTGACCTTTTTAAGGTTGACTTCTTCAACCAGCGCGGTGTTCAGGTTCTGCCAGCCGAAGTTTCCAACGGTCATGCATTCGTTGTTGTAAGCCCAGCCGTCCGTCGAGCGATGGCCCAGGGCGATGATGGCGTATTCCTTGCCTTCGAACTGGATGTCGATATCCAGAATGCCCTTGACTACGTCATCAACGAAGAAGACGACCGTGGAGCCTCTGATGATTACCCTGTAATCGTGGGTCAAGCCGTCGTTAATCATCAGGTCAACGTTCTTCTGGGCGGCTTTCTTACCGTTCTTGATATCGGGGAACTGAATGTATCCCTCTACCTTGGCGGTGCGCAGGGAATTGCGGACGCCGAATTCGTAGCCGTTATAGCTATCGGTATCGGAGGCGGCGAAAACCGCGAAACCGTCCCAATCGTTGGTCGAGCCTTTGCAGGAATCGAACTGTGCGGTGAAGGTGAATTCGTTAATGATGTATTTTTCATTGGTGTACATGCGGGAGGTAGCGGGTTTATAACCCCTGGTCTCTTCGGGTAGTGTTATCTTCCAGCTGTCGGTAGTTAATGCTTCGGGGTAGAGGCCGACGTTGGAGTAGGTATCGAATACCTGGGATTCACCAGCTGCCGCAGCCAGCGCCGGAGTGGCTCCAGCCTCTGCCGCAAAAACGTAGGTAGGAATAGAGACGGCAATGACTAAAACCGCTATGAGCACGAAAATCCACTTCTTTTTCATTCCTTTAGAAGCGTAAGATTTATCCCGTAAACAACCTGTAAATTTCTCCGATTTATTTGTAAACATTTTCTAAACTCCCTATGACCGTGATTACTCTTAATCACCTAGTTTCAGAGTACTTTTTGGGTGTTTCATCACCGTCACAGGGGGGTGTTTTACTGTCTCATTTGACTCACAGTTTTGAGCCCGTTTTTTGAGACAAAAACGCCATGTTTACACAACGGGGGTGGGGAGTAGGAGAAACATTACATAATGTTGTGTAGTTTAGATAAAAAGAGTTAATGGCGCGGGGAGTACGGGGACATAAAAATAAAAAAAGCCCTTAAGCGTATTTCAGCTTAAGGGCTACACTAATACGGGGGTTTATTCTATGGCGTTAGATTACTGCCTAAACGGAACAAATCGCACAGCGGGATAACGGTAAAGCCGGCTTCGTTGAGGTAGGCCATCTGTAACTTGAAGTTTTCTACAGGCGTGGAGGTCGATGCCGGGCCGTCATCAACGATAAAGTGGTAAACCAGGCAGACAACCGCGTTAGGGCCGGCTTTATCAACGATGGATTTAAAAGTAGTTAAATTCTGGTTGCTGATTTGCCAGGCGGCAACGTGGAATCTGGCTTCGGGGTCGGGGTTGTTGGGGTCGAAGGTTTCATTAAGCGTCCAACTGCCTCTTGAGCAGGTATAGTTAGCTGCCATGATTTCATCAATAACCTGTTCGTTCCACTCATAATAGGGGGGAACGAAGGTATCTACCACGAAGCCCATATCCTCGAGCGTTTTCTTCGAATCGAAAATTTCGGCATGCAGCTGTTCTGGAGATAGAGTGGTTAGATTGGGGTGGGTGATGGAGTGACTACCGATGTCCATGCCGTACTTGGCCAACTCTTCCAGTTCAACCGTGGACATGTATTCGTATAATCCGCTGCCTACGTCGGTGTGGCCGGTGATAACGCCGAATGTGGCTTTAAAGCCATACTGCTTTAAAACCGGGAAGGCTTCATCAAACTGATTTTGGTAACAGTCATCAAAAAAGATGCAAACGATTTTAGCATTGGGGGGTATAACTGCTGGCGGCGGTTTTAAGATAGGCGACTTAGGTTGGCAGCCTGTGAAAACAAGGAGCAATACTAAAACAATACTAACTAATAAAAATACCCGTTTCATTGAACCTGTACTTTATAAGATTTAAGCCTGTAGCAGACTCATCATAGATGATATCACACGAAACATAAGATGGCAACCTGATAATAACATAAACAATGTATACATAGTTTACAGATTGATAATCAACCAATCACGCCATCAACCAGAGAATCACCGTTTTTTTCTTTGGGTCATGCCTTGTTTTCTGAACCACTCCAACTGGTCGTGGGCGGACTCCTGCCACCGCCGGGAGGTAAAGCCCAGTTCCTGACGCGCTCGCGCCGAGCTTATTAACGAGTTACCGGCAAGGACTTCTATTGAGTAAGCCGTAAAGACCGGCTTCCTGTTGATTAAGCGGTAATACACACTGGCTAATGCCCCGGCAGTGCGTGCCAGCAGGGTGGGTATCATAAATCGCGGCGCCGGCCGGCCGGTCTGACGGGCAAGCTCCTTCATGAAGTCCACAACCTTTACCTGGGCGCCGGACAGGATATAGTGGCGGCCGTTTTTACCCTTCTCCGCCGCTAAAATCAACCCGTTGGCCGCATCCCGCACGTCTAAAAAATCGTAAGCGCCTTTGACATAGGTTTTAACGCGCCCGTTATCGTAGTCTATGATTAGTTGGCCGACGTTGGAGACGTTGAAGTCGTAGGGGCCGGTAACGGCGGTGGGGCAACAGATAATGATATCCAGCCCCTTCTTTTTGGATTCATCGAGGAGCATCAAGCTGGAGCGGGCTTTGCTCCAGGCATAATCTCCTATGACGCTTTCAGGTTTAAAGGGCAACGATTCATCAATAGGCACACCGCGAGGCGGCGGTGCGATGGCATCCGTCGAGCTGGTGTAAACAAGGCGGCGAACGCCAGCAGCACGGCAGGCGGCTACAACGTTGCGCGTGCCCTCGATGTTCACCTTTTCCAGCACGGCTTTCATGTTGGGCATGATGGTGATGATGCCTGCCAGGTGGAATACAACGTCAACGCCTTTAAGGGCCTGGGTAATACCGGCTTTGTCGGTAATGTCGGCTGTGACTACCTCAACGTTCAGCCCTTCAATGGGCTTGAGGTTATCATTGGGGAGGACAATTGCGCGTACGGCGTTACCGCGTTCCAGCAGCAGCCGGATGAGGACGTTGCCGATGTGGCCCGTAGCGCCGGTGACTGCACATTTTTTAATAGCCATCAAAATTCCCCGATTACAAGAAATATTCCTGGTCTGGTTTACTGGAAAAGCCGGTTATATTTTACTTAAATTCTCGTTGAATTTACCAGTGACAGCCCGGTGAACTAAGTAAAGGATGGGAATGCCAAGGTTGGTCTCGACGAGGGAATTGACGATTAACGGCACAATCCCCGTGGGGCGGATGTTGGAAATCAGTAAAACGGCTTCCCAGCTGAATTGGATGCCGATGCCGATAGCCAGTAGCTTTAACAGGTTGGTTTTTTCGATTGTTTTGGTGCGCAAATTCTGGATTATCAGCCACAAGTACCCGGCAAACATTACCCCGGCCATGATAGAATGATACCTTGCCGTGCCGCGCGCAATGGATATCTGGGCGAAGTTTGCCCCCAGCCCCTGGCTTAAAAACGCGATAGCCACCCATCCCGCAACAATCAACAGGCTCCATTCCACCCAGCGGCTATTACGGTCAAGCAAGAGCCATATCCAGGAAAAATTAGTCAGTCCGTAACTGATGCTTAACCATAGCAGGAGCCACATAGGGTCAGCACCGGTAACCACTCGCGTACCCATTAAGTGATAAAAAATACCGTAATCTACCGCAAAGTAGATGATACTGCCGGCAACTCCGGCAATTAACGCCAGGTAACGCTTTTTCCATAACAGGATGGCGGTAAATATAACCAGGAAAACGATATCCAGATAGATATAAAGCGAGTTAAATGCGCGTTCAACAGCGAAATCCATGCAGCACCCCTATACTATGTTACTCTAGGTATAATTCATTTTAGTATACAATAAACTGAAAACATGATTCAAAGAGGTTTTTTAAAGAGGGTTTTGGTGGAGCCGGGGGACAACATGCAGGACTTTCGAATTAGCTTTTAGCCTTAATCTTTTAACCAACAAATAAAACGGATTATTGTTTGATTGGACGGAGAGACGGAGGAGGCTCAAACGCTACCGAGCCCACCATTTCTAGACTTGGTTAGAAAAAGACGCGCATTGTTAATTAAAAATCCTGAATGTGATAAATTATAACCTGGCCAGCTTCATGGCAGGCTGCTACCACCAGATCCTCTTCCGGGCGGTTGATCACCAGCACATTAGCCGGACCAACGCCGGTATCAATGGTTTCATCTACCACGGCTCCGTTTTGCCAGTAAAGCATGAATAGCTTCTGCTGACCATCGCGGTTACCGCCCAGAAAAACCGGCCGGTTCCGCAAACGGCCTCCCCAGACGACATGACCGAAATGTAGAGTTTCAGAATGTCGGTAGAAAGGTTCCCAGGTATCGCCTGATTGATGGTAAATACAGAAATTATTGCCGTGGAACGGTTCAATCGCGGCCATTTCGTCTAATCCGTCACCATCGATATCACTCAATGCGATATCAGAAACAGGCCGGTCCAACACTCGACGTATTGACCATCGGCTGCCTCGCTGCTCCGGCGGCTTCAACTCGAAGACACCCTGGTCGCAAGAGGTCAGGGCGTACTCAAAATCGTTGCCCTGGACATGCCAGTAACCGTGATTGCGTGTCATTCCGGCGGCAATTTCCTCCAGTTTTAAAGGTGAAGAGGCTTCATCCA
>Ga0265297_10006170_pt1 | contig 17606 bp, 11 predicted proteins | sample Munlanlwell13791_FD_192502 | JGI IMG/M metagenome (GOLD analysis project Ga0265297, IMG submission 192502) | Leachate microbial communities from a municipal landfill in Southern Ontario, Canada - Leachate well 137-91 | ecosystem: Engineered > Solid waste > Landfill > Unclassified | place...
TGGGTGGTTTTCTTGCAGACAGGTGGAGCCGGACCAATTGGCTTGCAAGGATACATGTTCCTGCTATTGGCTTTTGTATAGCTGCACCTTGCATTTTCTTAGCAAGCAGTACTACAATTCTCGCTCTTGCAATTATTGCCTTTATGCTTTATGCTCTTACGCGTGCGTTCGGAGATTCCAATATGATGCCAATGCTTTGTATGGTGGCTGATCCACGTTACCGGGCAACAGGATATGGTGTACTTAACTTTTTCAGCACAATTATTGGTGGCATTGCGCTGTATGCCGGTGGCGTTTTACGTGACTCGAACATAGATCTCAGTAAAATGTATCAGTTCGCTGCTTTGATCATGATAGTATGTGCTACCCTGTTGTTTTTAGTAAGGCCAAAATCAATGTCTGATGCGGAATGATTTTTCCATTATTAAAATTTTGAGTACAATGAGAAACATGCTATTAAAAATATACAAACAGAAGGGCAAATACCCCAAGAGTAATAACATAAAGAAGATTCAAATCGCGGAGTTAAACTAATTTGGCCGTAATTGAATAGTTTTTGCCCTTACACCGGAATATCTCCGGTTCGAAAAATTCAAATTAGATATTTAGAAATAAACCTTACAATGAGAATCATTTTTGTTATTATCTGCCTCCTGAGTATTTTCAGGCCATTATCTTCGAAAGAACTGCCGAAATGCTTTCAAGTATTCCCTCAACCACAAAAGGTAGAAGTTAAAGATGGGAAAGGGATGTTTTACAATGAATTGAGTTTTATTATTGCCGAAAAGAATTCATTAATTCCTGTACTGGGGAATTTAACCGGAAGTCTTCCTCATTACATAAAGAAAGGAATAGGAATTTTTCTTCGATTATCCAATACTGAATACCTGCCCGATTCGGAAGAAGGATACATTTTGGAATTAGATGAACAGGGAGTGCATATTGAGGCCAGAAATCAGAAAGGCTTATTTTATGGATGTCAGACATTGGAACAGTTAATGGAAGACAGCCGTGATTGTAATATTCAAATCCCCTGTCTGAAAATAACCGACTATCCTGAAATAGCTTACCGCGCCATCCACCTCGATTTAAAGCATCATCTTGACGTCGGCCATTATTATTATAGCGTAATCGACCGCCTTGCAAAAATTAAAGTAAACGCCATTATTATCGAATTCGAAGATAAACTTCGCTATCGGCAGGCTCCTTTGGTGGGAGCGGCAGATGCTATTTCCATTGAAGAATTTGCGGCGATTAGCAGGTATGCGAAGGAGCGCAATATTGAAATAAGTCCGTTGGTGCAGGGATTGGGTCATGCTTCGTTTATTTTAAAGCACGAAGTTTATAAAACGTTACGTGATGATCCTGCCTCTGACTGGGTTTTTGATCCGCTAAACCCGGAAACATACAAACTTCAGTTTGCACTTTATGAAGATGCTATCGCTGCCACACCATATGGGAAATACCTCCATGTTGGCGGCGATGAGGTAGGTAGTCTGGGGAAATCTGAACGATGTAAGAAATCCGGGAAAGATCCCTTTGAGCTTCAAATGTACTGGTTACAGAAAGTGACCCAATTTGCAAAAGAACATAACCGAATACCCATCTTTTGGGATGATATGGTATTCAAACTAGCAGGTCTCTTCCACACTACCTTACATCCGGAAATTGATGTGCAGAAAGTGAATGAGCTTTGGGCGAAAAATAAACCATTACTGGAGAAGAGCCTTCCGCTTTTCCCAAAGAATTGTGTCTATATGCGCTGGAATTATTTTTATCCCAAATTAACAGGCAATCAATTGGCCATAGATTGGTTTGAAGAGCACGATCTGAATGCCATGGCCGCAACTGCTGCACAGACCGTGTCAGCTATGCTTCCGCGGAATAATTCAAATTTTCAGGCAATCAAGAATTTCTGTCAGCTTACTGCGGAAAAGAAGATGAACGGCATCTTGTGCACCATCTGGGATGATTGTTCTCCTCATTTTGAAACAGTTTGGCGGGGATTGTACGATTTCGCTTACTTCAGCTGGAACTACCAAGATGTTTCCTCTGAGACCACACACGCTCTTTTTCGCCATCGTTTTTATTCGCCTGAGTTGGAACCTTCCTCTTTCGGATTTCAGGACCAATTGGAAAAAGCCCTGGCCTTCTGGGATACTGCATTAATTAGTGAAGGTGATAGGACTCATTATCATAAAACGTTTAAACTTTTAGACTTGCCACAGCCCAATAATAAAGGGGAATGGGGCATGAAATACAAAGAAAAAATAAGCCAGGCGCAGAATGCCGTAGTCCAATATAAGCTCATTAAAGCTGAAATAGCGAAAGCGTTGGAGTTATCGCTGAGGAATACATATTCTATTGAAGTATTTAACCAGATCAATGAACTTCAAGTGTACCCGGCCAACCTGCTGGTATTGATTGAACAGTATGACAATGCAGATGCTACGGATAAAAAGGAAGTTGGTCTGCGTTTGAAAAAATTTGTAACTGAATTTCAAGAACTACGCATAGGTCTTGAAACCGTTTATTCCAAAACACGCATACTGGGAAATACTGAAGGGTATCAGCTCGATTCGAATTTTCCGTCGCATTTGGCTAACGGGACTAACAATACCGATTGGATGTACATGTATGAATTGGCCATGAATCAGAAAATAACGGAATGGTTAGCAAAACAGGGAATAAATTGAGATATGAAAGACAATATTCAAATTGAATTGAAAATGTATGAACATCATTTTCACAAAGATGCCTGGGTAGAGCTTGACAAGATCATTGAACCGGCGTAAAAAAAGGAGAAAAAATGAGGACAAACGGATGTGTATTGGAAAATACGCCCCCATAACTTAAAAATCGGCGAATAGAGGGGCAAATACCCACAATAGCAATGGTATCCAAACATTCAAAATTTTGCCTTGTACAACCTGGGGCATTCCATAAAAAATGCAGATGATTATCAGGAAATTTCTCCTGTGATAATAGGGAATTGGGATAATAAATCTTTTTCTATCGAATGGCAGGAGTTTACTATTGATCTAACTCCTTATTTTATTGAAAAAGTCGGGCAATTTGAACTGAAGTTTCAATCAATTAGTCACGATTTCGCTTTTAATAAACATGGGGAACATGGGCTTGAATATAAGGATTGGAAGGTTGAAATGCATGGTACTACCAACCCAGATGTCATCTTGAAAGGCTAGAAGTCTTTTTCATCAATAACTCTAAGTAAATTACAAAACAAACGAATACCCGTATTCTGTTCATGGTGCAAATAAGGACCAAACCTGGCCGGTCAGTCGGAACAATTGAATTGAAGATGATCGATATCAAATGAATAGTTGAAAGGTGGCCAAAATGAATAACTATTATGTGTACGCAGAGGTAATATCCAGAAGATGGATAAAATTTTAATTATCCTTTAAAACAACTTATGTTATGATAAAAAAAATTATAAGCTTAACATTTTTGATCGGAATTCTGAATATTTACCTGATGGGTCAGATTCCTGTCCATTCATTTACTTTATCAAAATCCGGATTTTTACTCGACGGCAAACCGTTTCAAATTATTTCGGGCGAGATGCATCCAGCGCGCATCCCTGTTGAGTACTGGCGGCACCGAATACAAATGGCCAAAGCGATGGGCTGCAACACCATTGCTGCCTATGTTTTCTGGAACTACCATGAAACGGAACCCGGCATATTCGACTTTCAAACTGGGAACCATAACATTGCCCAATTTATCCGGCTGGTTCACGAAGAGGGTATGTTTTTAATGCTGCGCCCAGGGCCGTATGTATGTGCCGAATGGGATTTTGGCGGATTGCCGTCTTATTTGCTTAGTATTCCTGATATTAAAGTGCGCTGCATGGATCCGCGATATACCGAGGCAGTTGAACGTTATATTAAAACGCTGGCACTTCAGGTGAAAAATTTTCAGGTAACCAAGGGTGGTCCGATTGTTATGGTACAGGTTGAAAATGAATATGGAAGTTATGGGAATGACCGTACCTACATGAAATGGGTTCAGGAAATGTGGAAAGAAAACGACATTGAAGTCCCCCTTTACACTGCCGACGGAGCCGCACCATTTATGCTCGAAGCCGGGTCGTTGCCTGATGCAGCCATTGGATTGACCCGGGAACCAATACCGCGAATTTTGCCGAAGCAACCAAGGTTAATCCGAATGTTCCTTCATTTTGCAGCGAATTATACCCCGGCTGGCTTACCCACTGGGGCGAACAGTGGCAACGTCCGGATACGGCAAAACTGCTTACGGATGTTAAATGGTTGATGGACAATAAAAAGTCGTTCAATTTTTATGTAATTCATGGAGGGACCAATTTCGGTTACTGGGCAGGAGCCAATGCTTTTGCGCTCGATCAATACCAGCCCGATGTGACCAGCTACGATTACGATGCACCCATCAACGAAATGGGGCAGGCCACCTTGAAATATTATGCTTTGCGAAAATTATTGGCCAAATATTTACCTGCCAAAGAAAAACTGCCCGCACTACCAAAGCCTATATCTGTGATTGGGATTCCGGAAATCCATCTTAATGTTTCGGCTTCGGTATGGGATAATCTTCCGGCATCTATACAATCGCCACAACCCAAACCGATGGAAATGTTTGGTCAAAAGGCTGGTTTTATTCTTTATCGCACTAAACTTATAGGCCATAAGAAAGGAAAATTGCGGATTACCGACCTACATGACTATGCAACCATTTTCGTCGATGAAAAATATGTTGGAAAACTTGATCGAACCAATAAAGCAGAAAATATTATAGAGTTGCCGGCATCAAACACAGCAAACCCGCAGCTCGATATTCTGGTAGAGGGAATGGGGCGCATCAATTTTGCCGAATTTATGATCGACCGCAAAGGAATTACCGACCGCGTTTCGCTCAATGGGATGACTTTAATGAACTGGGAGATTTTCACCTTGCCGTTTGATGAAGCATATTTGAATAAGCTAAAATTTTCCTCAGCGGAGGCAACACGCCCGGGAATTTTTTTTAAGGGCGAGTTTGTGTTGGCTTCAACTGGCGATACATACATTGATCTAAGTGATTGGGAAAAGGGTGTAGTCTGGGTAAACGGTCACAATTTAGGCCGCTATTGGAAAATTGGCCCGCAGAGGCAATTGTATTGTCCTGCCCCCTGGTTGAATAAAGGGAAAAATGAGATTATTATTTTTGATGAACATCTGTTAAGTCCGAAGTTGATTAGAGGGGTGAAATACTTGGAATTTTGCTCCACCTGAAATATCATTTGATCCCCCATTTGGTCCTCCTCATTTGGGTAACAAAATTTAAGGCCGGTAGTTCGAGTCATCTCAGAAAATATCTTCCCTCCCTTACTGAAAAGATATTCAACCGATCATCTCACTACCAGCCTCAACACAAAACTCTCTAGGAGTTTTTAATTACTGCTTGATACCTGAATCAAAAGTAAACCAGTTTCGGCGAATAGGGTTGTTCGGTTTTTTAACGTAGCTATTCCCGGATTAATCGTTCTGTTATATTTTTTTTAACAGGCAGAATTTTAATTCAAACATTATTTTGATCTTAATTTACATTTTGAAATGATTACAATATTAACCAGTAAAAATGGATCAAAGTATGAATTGGGAAAAATTTTCGGGAAAGAGGGTCAAAACTGTTTTGGCTGTTTCCCTGTTGACGGTTTCTTTGTTGAGTTGCAGTAAGAGTTTGAACACGAACACGGATTCTTTGTATGTACCAACTGCAACTGATGTCACACAAAATGCAACCTTGGCGGATTTACAGTCTGGCCGCTCGGTATTTATCAACAGTTGTGGGAGATGTCATTCCTTCTATTCTCCTGATAATTTGTCTGTTGCCAACTGGAATGCCATTATTCCCAATATGGCTTCCAGGGCTGGATTGTCAGCTTCAGAAGCGGCTCAGGTTACCAAGTATGTAACAAGAGGAAAATAACATAGATCTCATCCTAAAACAATAACTATTTTAGCGATTAAAATAGTCATTTTTTTTTTAACATTTTTTTATTTTATCATGTCAAAACTACTTTCCCGGCTTACAATAAAAGATATTGTATTTAGAAACAGGATAGCCATTCCTCCAATGTGCCAATACAGCGCTGTCGATGGTTATGCCAACGACTGGCATCTTGTCCATCTGGGCAGTCGGGCAACCGGAGGGGCTTCGCTTATCATTCAGGAGGCTACAGCAGTATCACCGGAAGGTCGAATTACACCAAGTGATTTGGGCTTATATCATGCCGGACATATTGACAAATTGAGACAGATCACCACGTTTATTGCCACTCAGGGGGCTGTGCCGGGTATTCAGCTGGCCCATGCGGGAAGAAAAGCCGCATGCGCAGTGCCTTGGAATGGTGGCCGGCAATTAAGCCCTACCGATGGAGGCTGGCAAACGGTGGCGCCATCCGGAATTCCGTTTTATCCGGAAGATTCCATACCTGATGAACTGACTGAAGTTGGAATTCAAAAAGTGGTTGATGATTTTAGGGTTGCGGCATTACGCACCTTGGAGGCCGGTTATCAGGTAGTTGAAATTCATGCTGCCCATGGCTACCTGATGCACCAGTTTCTCTCACCGCTCTCCAACCGGCGCACCGATCGTTATGGAGGCAGTTTTGAAAACAGGACCAGGCTGCTGCTGGAGGTTGTTGATACTGTCAGAAAAGCATGGCCCGAAAATCTGCCATTGTTTGTAAGGATATCTGCCACCGATTGGGCGGATGGCGGATGGAATCCTGTAGAGTCAGTAGAGTTATGCAGGATTCTGAAGGGCAAAGGAGTGGATCTGATCGACTGCTCCACGGGGGGAATAGTACCGGATGCGAAAGTTCCGGTTGCCCCTGGTTTTCAGGTAGAGTTTGCAGGCAAGATAAGGAGGGAGGCATCCATACTCACGAGTGCCGTTGGGCTCATTACAACACCAAAACAGGCAGAAGCTATTCTGGAAGAGGGCTCTGCCGATTTGATACTCTTTGGCAGAGAATCTTTAAGGGAACCCTATTTCCCGTTTAAAGCAGCAGCTGATCTGGGTGACGACATTGACTGGCCTGTTCAATACATCAGGGCAAAGCCATAATTACTGACTCCTTCCAATCCGAAGTGTTATTTTCGAGGAGGTTGTATCCCTGTTTGCCCAATTCAATCAAATGGAGACAATTTTGCCTGTTTCGCTTTGTGAGATCGTCGTTCCAAATCTGTAAATCCGGCATCGAAACGGCAAAATAGTCCAGTTTGAACAGGTCATCCATATGAGATTCACCAAATTGGATGAGCGTGTCGAACCTTTGCCGTGCCTCACTTTTTCTCTTCAGGGCCAGTAGCGCCAAACCCTGGTAAAAGATCGTATCCGGTTGCTGGTCGTTGTAGAATATGGCCGGCACCGGTTCTGATATCCCTGTTGAGGCAATCTGCCAACATTCAGTTGATTTGGCTGAGTTTCCTTGTGCGTGATAGGCACAACCCAGCCAATAAAAAATGGCATTTTCCTGAGCCCCATACAATTTTCCTTCACCCAGAGTATTCGGATATTGAAGGGCTTTTGTCAACAGATCTGCTGCGCGGTCAAACTGCTTTTCCGAGATTGCCTTTTTGGCCATTTCTGTCAGACAGTAAACATATTGTGCTGTGACCTTTCCCTCACCCCCTTCCCATGGGTGAAATTGGCGGGACATGATCATTTTGAAGGCCTTTTCATGATATCCCAATTGGTTGTAAAGGGTTATCTGCTCCAGATAAAGATCATCCCTGAAATCAACCAGATCGGGGTATTTTGCCAGATTTTCCAATCTTTTTGATGGAGGTAAATTTAACCGTTTGTACAATTGATCGAGCTCCATCAGGATGCGGGCGTCTGAAGGATCCAGCCCAAAAGCCTTTTCGAGCTCGGCGACGGCTTTTTCTGAATTGTTCAGCTTGTTGAAATAGGCCAATGCCAGGTTTCGGTGTACAGTTGGGTAACTGTCATCCAGCTTGGCGGAAAGTTCCCAGTTTGCCACGGCTTCAGTGTACTGTCTGACGCTATACCAGAAATTTCCAAGGTAATAAGGGGCTTTCGCATCTTTAGGGTTCTGTTTTTTCGCCCATTCAAGTACGATAACAGCCTCCGTATGATTGGGGAAACAGTAATCTGGATTTGCCAATGAAGCATTTTGCAGCGTTGCAGATGACCTCTCAGAATCTCCAAGCTGGTCTTCGAACCAGGCTTTGTAATAATAGGCCATTGGAAATGCTGACTGCCCATTTTGTCGTTCAATCCCGATTGATATCAGATAGATGGCCTCCTCAAATAGTCCGGCTGCGGCAAGATCCAGGGCAAATTCGATGTAATTGTGGATGTTGTTATGCAAGAGAGAGGTTAAACCTGACAGGTCTGCGACGCTGTCAGGATGGAGGAGATGTTTTTCAAATAGAACGCCAAAATTGAATGGATCCAGTTTCAAGGATTCAATGATCAGTTTCTCAGCTTCTTCAAATCTTCCAAGTTTGCGCAGAACTGCAATTTTAAGATGGCGGGACTTGTGGTTGTGCCAATTTCGGATCATCGCGCGATTAATAAGGTCAAGCGCCTCGACCCATTGCTGTTTTTTCGAAGCCAGTTGGGCCAGCTGGAAGTAGCCGTTTTCCATCAAGGCCGCATTCCAGACCGATTTGTAAAAGCAATCGAAGGCCTCATCGTTCCTTCCCTGGTAGCGAAGTGTCAATCCCAGGTTGTAAGAAGGTTCCCCATCGGCAGGATTTGGATTGTATTGTGTCAAAGTTTCTATGGCCTTTCTGAAATGCGCTTCTGCTTTTGCAAATTGTCCACGCCGCAGAAACAACAACCCCATGGCATTGTTGCACCTGCTCTCTCCCGGATCACGGCGCATGGCCTCCTGGTAATAATCCCGCGGATCGTAAGTTGCATGGCGGTATTGCTCCAGATGGATCCCGGTTAGGTACAATTGTTCGATACTCTCTATCTCATCCGGCAGTCTGGCTGGCCGGGCAGCGGACGGAATGGCTTTTGATTCACCAGTTTCAGGTTGCCAGCATACCAACGTTTTTCCGTTGGATGAAAATATTGAAATCGATAATTTCCCGGGCTCTGTACCGGAAGGCAGTGCTACTGACTTTTCATAAGTGGCCCCGGGATGGAAATCGAATCTATCCTCCAGCAATACGGAAGATCCTAAAGTCAACAAGATTTTGGCAGATGGGTATTCTGATGTTGCGTAGGCCTTTACAATGGCTTTCCCATCCGCTGTTTCAAGGTTCACCATGGCCTCCTTCGTGGCATTCTTAACGATCCCCAGATCCCGGTAGGGCATAAAATATTGGGAAAAGGATTTTTCCTCTCCGGGCATCAACCACGAAAAGTCGGGCTGATTATCGGTATAAACGCCACACATCAGCTCGATGTAAGGGCCATCCTCGTCTGTGAGGTTGCGGTCCCAGGCCTTTCCGAAGTCACTGTGGCCCCAGGTCCACTGTTTTTTCCCGGGAGAGACATGGTGATTTGCGACATGCAGCAAACCGCCCCTGGTATCATTTTCGTACCCGCCCACGAAATTGTAGTTCGAATTGACTGCCATGTAAGAGGTGGGGACCGGAATATTTTTGTATCTGGAGATATCTGTGCCGGGAGAATAGTCGACTTTGTAATAAGTTCCCTTGGCAATCGGAAATTCAGACACATCGCGTTTCCCGTGATCGAAAACCGCGTGAACATCCGGCGGGAAGACCGATTGGTAATCGTCGTTGACCTTTACGGCCGGGTTTGCCCACCAAAGGAAAGTCTGGGGGAAGTTGGTCCGGTTGAACAATTTGACATTGATCTCCAGATAGGCTTTGTCAGGATAGAGGGTAAATCCTGCCATTCCACGGGTACGGAACATTCGCTCCACTTCGCTGCACCAAACTGTCACGCTACCATCTTCATTTTCTTCGATGCAGTGGTCGACAGGTTGGAAAGTAGAAGGTCGGTGGTGCTGCGGCCAGTTGAACTCAATGCCGCCTGAGATCCAAGGCCCGGTGAGGCCTACCAATGCAGGTTTGATGACCTGGTTGTAGTATATAAAATGTCGTTGTTTGGTCTTGTCGTAGGCCATCTGGATGCGACCGCCCAACTCCGGCAGGATCATCAGTTTCAGGTACTGGTTCTCCAAAAAAATGGCATTATATTCCTGATCTTTTTTTTCATCAAGAATTTTCTCAATTACAGGATGCGGATAAACGACTCCACTGCTTCCCTGATAAACGCGATTTTCGAGAAACATCGGATTTTTCTCCGGTTTTCCGATCCCGTATGTGGGAATGGTTACTTTTTCGTACCAGCCTTTGACACTCATAATTTTGTATTATAAATTTTTTTACCACGAAGGACACCAAGGGAAACACGAAGTACTCAAAGTATCATAATCAACATTTTGGTGTCCTTTGTGCTTTCCTTCGGGACCTTTGTGGTAATTTTATTTTTTTGCTATTTTGACCATGACTACTCCCTGAGCAGGAACTGTGGCACAAAATTTATCGTTGTAGTGGCCTAAGTCCTTTTGGTGCCACAGGTCGCGAACAAGTCTCTTTCCTTTAAGATTTAACTCCGACCAGTCGGCAGAGATTTCCGATTCCTTCTTGCTTCTGTTAAAAAGTCCGACGGCCAAGGAACCATCCGACAGTTTTTTTACCATTATAAAGGTCTCTTTGTCCCGCTGAATGACTTGACCGCATTCTCCAAGAGGATCCTGGTTTACATCTATCACCTCTGGATTACAGAGTACGTTCAATGTAAATTCGTCCAGTTTGGACATGTCGCCACTGTAGATTAATGGGGAAGCCATAAGGCACCAAAGCGACATGTAAGCATATTGCATGGCAGGCGGCATGGGTGAAAATTCGGGAACCCCCATTTTGTTCGCGTTGCCAATCCAACCAATTTGAATGTAGTCGGGATCGTTCCATTCACCCGGTTTGGAGTAGGCCCTGTATTCGCTGTTTTTCAGGGCGACATCAAAGATCCGGTCCAATTCAAAGCCTAAGTCGCCAGAGGTGCGCCAGCTATGGCCACCTATTTCAGCCCCCCATTTCCATACATCACCCATGCCGTATTGACAAAGGTTGAAAACTACATCGCGGTCCAGGGAGTTTAAAATTGTTCCCATCTGGCGGTAGGGTTTTTGGTAGGCTTCGAGGCTCTTATCCTTCCCGGCTATCCTGCCATACGAACACCAGTCGTATTTCAGAAAATCAAATCCCCAGGCGGCAAACTGCCTCGCATCCTGCTCTTCGTGCTGGTACGCACCGGTAAACCCTCCACAGGTCAAGGTGCCGGGAGAGGTATAAATTCCAGCTTTTAAGCCCTTATCATGAATGAAAGTTGTCAGGCCTTTCATATCGGGGAAATAGGAGTTTGGAACCATGTTCCCATTCTCGTCCCTCAGTGGGCCAACCCTTTTGGGATCGTTGTTTTTGGGTGCATTCATCCAGCAATCGTCGATGTTGACATATTGATAGCCTACGTCGGCCATGCCGCTGGTAATCATGACATCAGCAGCTTCGCGCATCATTTTATCGGTAATCCTGTCGTAGTGCGCATACCAGTGGTTCCACCCCATGTGTGGCGTTAAGGCCAGTTTATCGCCTGAAATGATTTTGAAATTCCGTTTGCTCTTCCCCTTTGTGTTTTTGGCCAGAAGTACCACCTGGTATTCCCCTTTTGTGGGTGTAATTCCTGAGATAATTCCGGTCTCTTTATTAAGATTAAGTCCTTTTGGTAATTCTTTTGCATCAAAGCTGATGGGACGTTTTCCCTGACATGGTATCCTATAAAGGAACGGATGGCCCGGACGGCAACCGTAAACCAACGGACCGTTGAGGCGAGGTTCAGGTTTAGGAGCAGGAGTATAAATTTCCCTGCCATTTGAAGCATTGTCTTTGGATGCCCCAAAGGTTATCGAAGCGGTAGACAACACAGAGACACAGATAAACAGGAACAGGAGATGACGAATTAAATTTTTCATCTATTGGAATTTTTAGTGATGGATCAGTTAATTGGTTGTCAGATTCCGGAGAAGGCTGGCCTCAATTGAAGAGGAAGGTTGAAACCGTTTTCCCGTCATATATTTTTGTAAACTGAAGAGAAGTTGTTGGGCCTCAGGACGTTTTTCCAGGTCTGTTATCAGATCGATCCCCGAAACGAGTATCTTTCCTTTCCCAACCTTGGCCTCAAAAAGAAGCGCAATGGGTTGATTGGTAAACCAGTCGTCAATTACCCTGACTATCGGTTTGATGTTATCCGGGAAGTTCGTCAGATTGATGGCTGAAGAATGACTCATGGCATCCCACCATTCCCAGTTGCTGTAGTATTCAGTCGGAAATTCTGCCAAAGCCGGATGTTTGGGATTACACAAGATTCCAAGCGTGTGGGGCGCCTGGCCTCTTGTCCAGGCTGTGTTCCAAAATATGCTGGAAAAACCTACAGCAATTTTCCCGCCATATTCGGGTTTTAAAGTCCCCTTTTTCAGCGAAAGAAGTACAGAACCTCCCTGATCAAGACACTTCAGGGCCGATTGATCTAATGTGCCGCAAATAACGAACTTACTATTATCTGTTACGATCTCTTTTTTTGCAGGATAGACCCAGAAGTCCCATTTGTTGGTAAAGGAGTTGATAGCGACTTCCAGGTTTAGTTTTGCTGCTTTTGTCTGGAATGAAAGAGGGAGGGAAATTCTCCCCAGAGAGATGCAGTTCCCCAAAGCGATGTTGGTTGGGCTCAATTTCCCCGACTGAAGCACTTTCCCGGTAACATCAGTAATGCTCCACTCCGGAGTACAGGAGACCAGCGGAGCATCGCCGTAATGAGCAACTTCAATGCGGGCTTCGAAAACTTCGTCGTTGGTCAAGATGCATTTATTCATTCGGGCAAGCGGCACTGTTGAGTTGCAGAATTGGCTGTATTCTTTGGGTGAAATGTATCCTTTCTCATCCCAGAACGGATCCAGCACGCCAACCAGCGCACTTCCCTGTCCGGGGAAATCGTGCAGGTCGAGTAACTGGAATCCGGCAAACCCAGGTGTTCGCAATGCCGCTTCAATGTCTGACTTGTAACAGAGTGCCTGAAGTTTTCCTGAAGCGAGTAAAAAACTGTCGGCCAGTTGTGCCATTCCATGTTCCTTTAGCGTCTCCTGAAAAATTTCGAAATTTTTGGCCCTGACAACTCCGGTATATTTGGATATCTCCCGAAAGTTCGGATAGACGCACCATTGTCCGATTTCGTGGCTCACAACAGGCTTCTTCAGCGTCTGGATTTTGGCAGACCAATCGTAATTGGTATTTGGGGCATTATTGTTGATGATGCTTTTCAATTCCTCTCCCCATCCCTGAATGCGTGGGACCGGGGTACTTAGGTAGTCATTCACATCAAGGTTGGGCCAACCTGCTCCTGAGGTATAGATGCGGCGACTGTCAGTCTTCTTCCAGAAAGTCACAAAATTTTTGAGGAATTGGTTATAATTCTTCCCGCCGGGTTCATTGCCATAAGCCATCATGCAAAAGGATGGATGGTTTCCATATGCCTCCACCATTCGTTGGCTCTCTTCATAAAGGTACTTGTCGAACGGTTTGCCGTCTCCAAGGGAGGTGGATTGATTGCACCAGGACGAGCATTCCACGAGCAGGTAAAACCCGGCCTGGTCTGCTGCTTCAAAGGCTGCTTCCGGCGGACACCAGGAGTGGAAACGCATGTGGTTTAGTCCATGGGCCTTGCAGATTGCAAATATGCGAAGCCACTCAGCGATATCTGTAGGTGGATACCCTGTCTTAGGGAAGATGGCACATTCCAGGGTCCCGCGCAGAAAGAGCGGTTTGCCATTGATCTGAAGCGAACTCCCCACTGCCTTTATTTCCCTCATTCCGAAAGTGGTTTCAAAAGTATCTGTCTGATGAGAGGTCATTTCAGTCAGAATGGCTGTAAGATTGTACAAATCAGGATGAAATTCGCTCCAGGGTTTGACATCAACCCCCATCGGATAATCCATACTCAGGAGATTATCCCCTGGCGACAACTCAAATTCGGCACTCTTTCCGGAGGTGGCAGTGGCTCCTCTGACATTCATGACAATGTAAATCTTTGCGGCTTTCCCGGTAGGGTTCAGCACTGAAATATTGGCCTTTATTTTGCTGTTTTGGATATCGGGAAAAACCTTGATATTTTCGAAATGCATCAAGGGTTTTGTTTCGAGAAACAGTTGACCAACCATGCCATTCCAATTGGTTTGTGTATGGTCGGAGATGCTATGGGAATTAAGGCCGGGATCGATCTCTTTGGTACGGTTGTCGATGCAAATGGTGAGGATATGTTTCCCAGGAGTAAGTTGTGCGGTGAGATCGTAAGTGTGTGGCGTTCCCAGGGAATTGCGCATTCCTGTTTCGCGGTTGTCAATCCACACCCGGCTTTCCCAATGGCATCTTTCGAGTACCAGGGTAATATTTTGTCCTTTCCAATCCGGAGGTATGTTCACCTCTTTTTGGTACCATGCGGCACCCTGATAGTGTTTCAGCGACTGCAGCCAAAATGGGATTTTGATGTTTCCGGGGATGCGGTATTTGGCATATTCGGGATTTTTGAAATAGGAGCTATCGACAATCTGGCCGGTCCATTTGGTGGACAAGGAAACATCATCCCCTTTGTCGTTTGTTGACATTGATCCTGGCAGGAGAACTGTATCGGAAAGTCTTTTTTCAAACCACTTTTCTGTTCTGCCTTTATCAAAAGGATCTGAAGCAAATTTCCATGAACCGGAAAGATCAATTTTCTGTTGGGCAATTGAAGTAAATCCTGACAGAATAAGGGAAAAGAGGAGGTAAATTGAAAGTTGATGGATTTTCATAAGGGTTAATTGACATTCAGTTTTTCTATTTCTTCAAGGCTCAGTCCCTTAGTTTCCGGAAGCTTTTTAAGGATAAAGAGAAATCCTGCAAGGCAAATGGCTGCATACAACCAGAATGTGCCGCTGGCATTTAGCATTTTGTTTAATATTGGGAAAGTGTAAGTCAAAATAAAGCATGCTATCCATAAGGAGGTAGTGGCTATGGCCATGGCCGCACCGCGGACGCTATTTGGAAATATTTCGGATAGAATAACCCACGTGATTGGTGCGAGTGTCATGGAATAAATGGCGATGGCGAGCAACACAAGGGCCAGGATGGCTACCCCTTTTAATTCAAAAAAGTAGGATGTTCCCAGGGTAAAGAAGATCATGGCCAGTCCGAGGGAACCCAAAAGCATCAGCTTGCGGCGACCCCATCCATCCACCATCCGCATGGCGATCAGACAGAATATAAGGTTGACCGCTCCGGTAATAACAATGTTGAATAGCATGTCGTTCACCGAATAGCCGGCCGACGAAAATATCTCTTCCGCGTAATTAAAGATCACATTGATGCCGCACCACTGCTGGAAAACGGCTAAGACAATACCTAAAACTAGGAGTGGCCGTATCTTTTGTGATGACAGTGATTTCCAGTCGATTTTGCTGCTATTGCCATGCAGCGTACCAGCAATTTCAGTTTCGGCTTCAAGGGCATATTGTCTACCACCAATTCGTTCCAGAATTCTGATTGCTTCCGGCCATTTTCCTGCTTTGGTCAGAAACCGTGGACTTTCAGGGATAAAAAAGGACAAAATAAAGAAAGCAAGTGCAGGAACAGTGCCTGCCCAAAACATCCAACGCCAACCCATCTGGCCATTCCAGGAGTGAAGGATCATCAGGTCGGATGCTCCTTCTGGAACTTTTTCTGCGATCAGGTAATTGACGATCTGTGCGGCAAGGATACCGATAACGATGGTCAACTGGTTAACAGAAACCAACCTGCCTCGCATGGATGCGGGTGATATTTCTGCAATGTACATTGGCGAAACGGCAGATGCCAATCCGATCCCCAATCCGCCAAGGAGACGAAACAGGATGAAGAGGTTGAAGGAATTAAAGGTCCCTGTGCCGATTGCAGCGATTGTAAATAGGAATGCTGCCAAAATGAGTGGTCTTTTACGGCCAAAACGGTCTGTCAGGTATCCTGAAACCATGGCCCCTACCAGGCATCCCAAAAGTGCACAACTCATGGCCCACCCTTGCAGATAGGGTGAACTGGTCAGGTCGAAGTACCTTTCGTAAAATGGTTTGGCCCCTCCAATAACGACCCAGTCGTAGCCAAAGAGAAGTCCGCCCATGGCAGACACCAGCGTTATGCCGATAATGAATTGACGGTTAAAGTTTGATTTGCCCACAATATTATAGTTTAGTTGAGGCAAAACTACCACATTCAGCCACTTGTTGAAATGAAGGATTTAATTAATTTATGGATTATATTATCATTTGTGCTAATTTAGCGACAACTGGAGATTTTATTTCTAAATTCTGGAATTGAGCTGGTTTTGTTCTTGTGTAGCAGCTGATATTTTATTTATTCATCCTGGATATTAATAATTCATTCATTTCGTATGAAAAAGGAAGATGGCTTTCCCGGGCAAATAAGTTTTGTTATTCCCGATAGGATTTTGGGTTTGGTGAAGGCAAATCCGCTTACGTCTGATTTGTACATTACGGATATTGGTTATTATCCGGAGGCCCGTTTCCATTTCAGGGAGCGGCCTTCCGGAACAGCACAGTTTATCCTCATCTATTGTTTGAGCGGGAGAGGGGAGATCAGGCTTAACAACATCCTTCATGACCTGAACGCAGATCATTATTTTATCATTCCTGCCGGCATGCCCCACTCCTATCATTCCGATGAACAAAATCCCTGGTCAATCTATTGGATCCATTTTGCCGGAAGGAAGGCGACTTTCTATTCCCGCTTTGGATGTCAGGCGCTATCCATCGAACGGATAAATTCATCCCGGATCAATGACCGTATCGATCTCTTTTCGGAAATCTTCCGTAACCTCATCCGGGGTTTCAGCCTCGAGGCTTTGGAGTATATTAATCTCAGTTTACCCCATTTGCTGGCATCCTTTACCCATTTGAGCCAGTTTCGGCTGGTAAGGGAGTCGGGAGAAAATGATCCTGTTGCCCAAAGCATCAATTATATGCTGGATCATCTTACCAGGAAGTTAAAGTTGGATGAGATCGCATCAGAAACCGGGATATCGGCATCCCATTTTTCGCGCATTTTTCTAGCCAGGACAGGACATTCGCCCATCGACTACTTCATACAGTTGAAGGTGCAGAGAGCATGTAGGTTACTCGATAATTCGGGTTGGATGGTGGCCGATGTAGCCCGTGAAATGGGCTTTGATGACCAGTTCTATTTTTCAAGGGTATTTCGTAAAGTGATGGGTATGTCACCTGCTGAATACAGAAAAAGAAGCGCTTGATAGGCGGATATGTACATCAAATACCTGATCAACAATAGGATTTCATCCATAAAATATGTAGTTTATCACTGGTTTTTATAACCTTTGTGTTGCACTTTGTGACCTTCTATGTTGAAAAACAAATTTTAGAGCTAAAATCTTTCAATTTTGCCCTTTTCTTTTTCGTAAACCCTTTTTTAGTTCAAAACAAGGATTTGTCAAGGCCGTAGCGAAGCGGAGTT
>Ga0265297_10006171_pt1 | contig 17605 bp, 28 predicted proteins | sample Munlanlwell13791_FD_192502 | JGI IMG/M metagenome (GOLD analysis project Ga0265297, IMG submission 192502) | Leachate microbial communities from a municipal landfill in Southern Ontario, Canada - Leachate well 137-91 | ecosystem: Engineered > Solid waste > Landfill > Unclassified | place...
CCTCACGCTTATAGTGAATACCACCCTGACGATGCAGCCATTCTGTAACAAGGATACCTGGCTTAATCTTCTGAATCTCAAACTGAACTTCTGCTTCACTCATCTTTCTTCTCCTCTAGTTTATCCAATGAGATAGCCCTCCTCTTTTTAATCGGGGCAATCTCTCCTATCTGAGGGGGCACAGCCTTTAGCTTAACGAGGGCTGATTTCTCTGTAGAGATTACTTCTGATGCACTTCTGGCGCTTCTACTCGCCCATTCTCTAAGGGCTTTAATTGGCTCTGCCATCATCTCGCTAAGAGGGCAGCTAGCCTTTGCTCTTATAGCTATATCTTCTCCGGTAACGTCTCTACCGTCATCAAATGCGGCCCACATTCCATCTAGGATGGAGCACTCTATCTCTGCTCCAGAAAATCCTTCTGTTGCGGAGACGATCTGGTTTACGGACTTTTCACTAAGGACTCGCCCTCTCTTCGAGAGGTGAATCTTTACGATCTCTGCTCGCTCTTTCTCGGTCGGGAGGTCAACGAAGAAGATTTCGTCCCATCTGCCCTTCCTTAAAAGTTCTGGTGGTAGATCGGATACGTCGTTGCCAGTGGCAACTAAGAATGCGCCGCCAGGTCTTTCCTGGAACCAGTGGAGGAATCCACCCGTTAGGGCATCGCTAGTACCTCCATCGGAGTTCCGCTCTCCTTGCTTGGCAAAGCTTCTACCGATCTCATCCAACCACAAAACTGATTGCCCGACTCCTTCAATTGCGGCCTTAACAGTCCTGATATTTCGTTCTGTATCTCCGACGATTCCACCCTTCATATCATGGGGGCTAAACCTAATTAGCGGGAGGTTTAGAGATGACGCAATAGCCTTGGCGCATAGAGATTTCCCGGTACCTTGCACGCCCAGAAGTAGGATTCCACGAGGAATTGGGAGGCCGTAGTCCCTTGCCTCTTTTTGGAATCCCCTCTTCCTTTGATTGATCCACTGCTTTATTCCGGCAAGGCCGCCAACGCTATCAATATCTGGTCTACTTCGTTCGAATGTAAGTCCAGGAACAGAAGAGATTTGCTCTGTTTTTATCTCATAGATAAAGGTGACGTCTATCTCTCCTAATGTTGCAACGCTTCTCGCAACAGCATCAGAAGCCTGCGTCATTGTAAGACCGCGACAAGCCTCTATTAGCTCTTCTGTTTTTGGGAAGTCTTCCAGTCCATAGGTTGGAAGAACGTCTTTCTTTATAAGGTTGGTAAGAGCTTCCTTGTCTGGAAGTCCAGGATGGATTATGTGAACGTCCACCTCTAGTTCTGGAGGAAGCTTGTCCATTGGAGAGATGAAGACTATTGTCGTTACGCTATCTTTTAGCTCTCTAGCTGCGTCTCTAATCATTCTGACGAATGACTTTTCAGACTCGAAGAAGACGTGGGCATCTCGAAAAATTGCAACGGTCTTTAGAGCAACTTGCTCTTCGACCGCGGCATTCTCAAGGTCGTTGTCTTCTCGGATAGATAGGGCGTGATCGATAACACTTCTAATCGCGGCGGCCGGATCGGTTTGCATGTCCGTATCAAATGGACATTCCCTGTCTTCTTTAGAGACTCCAACTGGGAGCTCCCAGCCTGGCCCGCCACCATTTGATGTGAGAGACCAGACCCATACTTGTCCCCCTAAGGGTAGAACCCAGTTGGCAATACCACTTTCTGCTCGTAACTCTTCTTGTGTTACAAACCAGACGACTGGGATTCTTGCTCCGTCACAAATCTTAATCTCTCTTATGAACTCTGACATTATTACTCTTCTCTCCTAGAAGGCCTTGATTAGCTTTAGCTTGATGTTCTTCCCGTCAATTTTCTTCTCTACTCTATATCCCCGTCCTAATTTCTTTGCCTCTGCTTCATACTTTGCACAAGCTGCATGCTGGAGGAAGGTTTCGGATTTCTTCTGCCACCATTTCTGATCATAGTCAGAAACATGCACAGTTATCTTTCCGTCCTTCTTCTCGAAGCCAATGTCATTTGACGCTCCGCCCGAAAGGAGCTTATTAACATTAGCTCTACGGACTATCACATTGGCCTTTTGTCCCCGCTTGCTTCCCTCGTAACCAACCAAGCTTTGGGGGGTGTCGTGTATCTCTATCATTTCAGCGGGGACGCCAATAGCAAGAAGTCCTTTGATTACATAGTCTATCTCTGTAATGTCTATTACAACTACTTTGTAGGCGCTCATTAAGCACCGACCTTTGTTGGATTTTTCACCTTAGTCTTTGGCGTTTCTTTCTTACGGCGATGCTCTATAACTTCTCCAAGTGAATCGATCCACTTGGAAAGCATTTTGCAGGCATCTCCCTCAACGCCAAATACTTCAGCCGTACTCTTGCCACCAGGCTCAATGGTTATTTCTATTGTATGTTTCATTCTTCAACCATCAGATATTGAGAAAGAAGAACACTCGTCTTTTTCGAAGCTATCAATGAATTCGTTTATACAAGAATATACGAAGTCACAAGGGTCATCTTCGTCCTCGTCGTTCTCACCATTTTCTGGCTGAGGAAGTGAAATCTCGCCCCACATAGAGTCGCCACTAGGAGTAGAGAAGTCCTTGATTATCACGCACGGAATACCGAAGACAATCTCGTCTTCTGATGTAACAGCCTGGTTTATGATGAACCTAGTCTTGGGATCTGCATCAGCGAACCTTTTGTCAAAAGCGTCCTTTCGCATAATGCAGACGAATGATGATGAGCTAGAGTTGCTCACAAAACTTTGTCTAATCTTCATCTAAAACTCCTCATGGGTAAATAAGTCGTCGTCTGGAATGGTTCTTAGGAAGTCTAGGAAGGGGCTATAACAATCTTCGGTTTCTAGTTCTACTTCTATTTCGCTAAAGATAGAGTCTCCAGACATATCAAAGTTAAAGTGGAAGATAATAGATTTGGAACCAAAGACATCTACCGGCTCTAGAGTAACTCCTACTTCGCGCGTTTTTAGAAGGATCTGTTTTGTCTCTGTGCTGGCTGCCTCAAAAGCTTTGTTATAAGCCTCCTCTTTAATAAGGCAGATAAAACTAGAACTAGAGCTATTACTAATAAAGCTTTGTCTGATTTTCATACTTATCTCTTTTGTTCAATGATAGTTAGAAGTGCCTTTAGAGCAGTGACCGGCGAATCTCCAAGACCCTCTTCTGGAACGATCCAATCTTCATCAACCCAGGCGGACCAGCATTGTCGGTCATAAGACCAAGCAATGTTAAATGTATAATCTGGCATTCTATCTCCTAGAAACTATGGCCCAAGGGAAGGATTCTACTATCTTCTCCAGTAAGAATGATTACGTATGGGCCTTTGGATTCTGGGTTTAGCTCCATTATCTGGTTCATCCCACAGAGGGAGCAAATTCCATCCCAAGAGGCTATGTTCCGTTCGTCGTTTGGAATGAGAACTCTAGCGAACCCTGATTCGGGGAATCTTATGTCCATCTGATGGAAGGTAAAGAACTCTGATGAGTTTTTATTCTCTACAACCAAAGTAACAGACGCTGGGAAGTCTAGTAAGTCTTTTGAGACCTGACCGGCAAGGCCCATGAAGCCTCGAAGAAATTTGTTGAAGGTGGGCTGAAAGATAAATGGTTCTGGCTCAGAGAACTTTGGTGCTTGAAGTAGAAGGAAGTCAGCTTTACACACAAGGCTAAACTTCTTCAGTACCTGGATCTCTATTCTGTTGACGCGCAATCCCAGCCTCCATAATTTGCATACGAAGAGACCTTAGTTCTTCAAGTAGAAGATTAATAGACTCTCTTTCTTCGTAATGCCTTCGGCCTATTAACTCTTGCTTCCGTCTCTCTAGAGCTAAGCATCTGTCGTCTATGATTGTTAGGACTTGTTTGAATGATTCGTTCATCGTATTGGTGTAACTACTTCCTTAATTGAGTCTTTCCACTGAATTCTGGGAGTATCTTTTAGCTCATTATATATTCTAAAGATATGCTCGTCTCTCTGCCCCTCTTCGATTCTTCGAATCTCTTCTCTTGTAACGCCGCCAACCCTTTCGGCAATCTTGTTCATCTTACCGATCCAGATATCTCCAGTGCAGTAAGGATGGAGATACATGGCATCACTTACTACATTGGGAGAATCTAGCATTGGCTCCATAGAAACAGAGGTTTTATATCCAAGGGTGAAGGCCGCTACTAGACAAGAGAACCTTTCTTCGAATGGCGGCGCACCGGGTTCCCAGGTCTTTAGAATTTCATTATTTCTACATCCAATGGTAAATCTAAAAATTACCTTATCTTTATAGTCTTCTAGACAATCATAGAGCTGAAGCATACAGCTTAATCTTGGTTTGCTAGTAATGAGAACTTCGTTACCCGCACCAAGAAGATTCATAATAACTCCCTTACATTCAGAGAAATTCTCTGGGAAGATATCATGAGTAGTTGGGACCATGATTATTCCGCCGTAGAGCTTACGTTCGTCCTTCTGATTTCTCTTTGAGCGAGGCATCTCGGTCCATTCGGCAAAAGTGGATATCTCTCGTCGAAGGATAGCCATCTTCCGGGCGTAGCAATATTGGCAGCCGTTTTTGCATCCTATGGTGCAGTTGATTCCTTTACTTGCCCACTCATAAATTCCGGTCGTCTTCTTCATTTATACTTTCCGATCTTAGCGATTGTCGTTGTCTGTATGGATAAAGCTATCAGGAGAGAATAGGAATCTTTCTAGATCCTCTGGCGAGTCGAACATCTTAATGTTTTGGTCTTCTTCTGCGCTAGACTGATGATCTATATATCCATAAGATAAGTGCTTATCTGGCTTGTAATCGTTAGTGAGGTTCCACTTAATTTTCTTCACTCCGAGATTCTTCTTTAGAATAGACTCTAGCATCTTCAGCCACCGATCGGCGACGTAGCTAGTCTTCTGATCTTTCTTCCAGTCGGCTTGAGATCTTTTACGATAGATCTGTAGATAGGCGAAGTTAATTAATGAGCCAAGATCTCCATGGTCTTCTGGTTCCCAGCCGAATTCAGTAGTTCCACCTAAGTCATCTGGAACTTGGAGTGTATCTTTTCCAAGTGGCACAACCTTGGGTTTCTTATTTCCAATGACAATAAAGGAACTGCTGGAGCTATTACTCACTAATCCAGTTCTAATCTTCATTAGCTTCTTCCTTATCTCTTATGTCGGTTCCAACCGGGAAGATAGGGATGTTGTCATTTGATCGTTCTTGGTATCTAACAGTTAGCCACTTACCTATAAGCTTTTCTTTTTGCGAGTAAAGCTCCTTTTTATGCTCCATTGTACCTTCGGGATTACACTCAAACTTTAGTCCCTCTTCGTTGACTAATATAAATATGGCGCAACCTTCAAAGGAACCTTCTCCCGAACGTACATCAACGATCCGGAATTCGCAGTCTACAAACTCCTTGTACTTCTGAAGCTGATTGGAGCGGTGACCTACATGATAACCTTCGCCATCATTACGAACAATGATACCCTCATAGCCAAGGGCCTTAAAAGCCTTGTGGTATTTCATTATCTCGACTTCGTCACTCGCAAGGTACGTTGGAGCTAGGATTACGTTTTCCGGGATCTTGATATCTTTGTCATTAAAAAGAGCAAGGAGTCTGTCGTATCGCTGCCTAAAGCCAATATTCTCATCTACTAAATCGTATATAAAGTATTTGAGAGTATAAGATACACCAGGCCTAAACTTAGCAGCTGCCTTTCTGGTCTCTTGTAGTGGTACGTTACCCGGAAGGATTAGCTCTCCGTCGACTGTATTGCCTTGTGTGTCGAATTGTAGGTGTTCATACACCTGAGGAATGACTAACTTTCCTCCGCGGGACCAAGCGGTACTACCATTATATAGATGGCGCTGCCCATTGTACTTAGGCTGTACTGAAACTGGATAGACTAGTTTGTGTTTACGCTCATTAAACTTCTGGGCTAGCATTGGAGCAAGTAGTCTAACGGTTGCTGTACCCTCTTCGTGATAGCCTTTATCGCGTTGCTTCTGGACTATGCTATCAAACTCTGACTCGGCCTGATGCTGAGCAGAAGATTCGTTCTTCTTACCTACATTCTTAGGCTTGGCTTCGTAAGGTACCGAGAACTGTATAGCAGATGGGCCATCCTTAGTTTGCTGCCACCAGGATGTTTGAGTAAACCAATGGTTATTTTCGTGAGTGATATGGCACTGCCAATACTTGGCATTACCCTTACTGGTTTCTGACTGTAATACTGGCGATGATTTGGTGGTTTCCATTATTGTCTTACCCGTTATACCAGGCATCTTCATAGGTCCCGAACTTTATATCTGGACCAAGAGCCTCTTTTAGTCCCGCTTCTACCCTAGCCTTGAATTGGGCTCCAGTCTCATCATCCTTAACTGAGTCCCAGCTCTCTCCGAAGTAGAAGTAGTCTTCTCCCCTGCCCTTTTGATCCTGGCCTACGACTTGGTTTAAGGTTTCTCCCAAGTCTTGACTTACATAAGTATCAATATCAGCATCAGTATATGGTTCTTCCCTAGGTGCGTCGTAGGGATAAGTCTTACCTGGGTTATCCTTTAGCCACTGCTCTCGAAACTTTATGTTGCCTTGGACTTCATCGTTCATTGCCTGCAGAGTCTTAACTCGGTTGGCTACTGTTAGTAACCTCAAAGCTTCCTTCTCGTTTAGACATACTCCATAAATTAAGAAGGAAGAGCTGCTGCTGTTACTGACCAAACCCTGTCTTATCTTCATTTGTATCTCCTATGAGTAAACCGTGAAGTCATGCAAATCACATTCAGTTCCCGGCCCAAAAAGCTCAATAGCTTCTTTGTCTACTCGCTCCATGAACTTTGCCTTTGTCTCGTCACTTTTCATAGAGTTGAAGGGGTGATAGCCCCAATAAACATAATTATCGTCGTCAGCAATAAAGCCTAGTTCGGCAAGAGCCTCCCTAGGAATGGCATCAAGTAACTCCTCTGGGCTATACTCATAATAGCTCTTACCCAAAGCTACTCTTTGTATTGATAGAAGTTCTCGAAGCTTTCCTTCTTTTAGAACGGCGGCTATGGCCTCATTTAGATGCATCTCTACGCCATAAATTACATAGGATGAGGAGCTCGAGTTACTAACAAAAGAGTTTCTGATTTTCATTAGCGTGTTTTATCCTTTACTAAAATTAGGTCTGGGGTTCTAATCTCTAAAGTCATCTTGCAGATGGCTTCTTCTATTCCCTCGCCATCATCTGATGCGGAGCCATACCAAATCTTAAAGCCATTGTGGATTAGTACTACGAACTCATCCAGAAGCTCATCTTCTTCACAACAGTAGTCTTCACCACAGAGGTCGGCTATTGTTGTATATGGCTGCTTGGCTTCTCCGTTCCATCTAGCTGTGACCTCTTGAAAGAAGAAGCTTGCCATCTCTTCTGCTAATGGTCTTAGTGGAGAGGTTTCTGGAACGTCAAAAGCCTCTAGAAGCTTTTCTTCTGATAGTTCTTTTGCGGCGATCCAAAAGGAGGAGCTACTACTATTGCTGACAAGACCATTTCTTATCTTCATATTCTTATCCCTTTATAAACTTTAGGAAGTCTCCATAGGTCTTAAATCTGGTCTTTAGCTTTTCTACCTCATCAATAAGGTTTAGAGAAAATTTCTGGCATATATGTGCTGTGTATTCGTGGTTATATAACTTCTTCCTTCTTCTATTGAGCTTCTTTACTTCTTCGAATACTTCCGCGCGGGGGATTTTGTATTCCTTTAGAAAGAAGGCTGAGAGGTCGCTATGTGATGGAGCTTGCCACTGACAAACTGGGCAGTACTTTTCTGGAACGTCATCATTATCGAAATCGTATGATTCGTTACTATCATCGATCTCTTCTAGGAGATCCTCTTCGCAGATATTGTGATCATTTATACAGCTGTATGTCCTTTGACCTCCATAGTCTCCGTCCCAGCCTGTTAGGGTTTCGCCACAAACGTCACAGGTGAAAGATGATGCACTGCTATTACTTACTAGTCCCCGACGTATCTTCATCTTTAGTCTCCTCTATAGGTTTTCTTGGATCGCCTGACCGAAGAGCATCCCCTAGCTGATTTCTCTGTTTGGCTAACTCTGTCATCTGGGTTCCAAGAGTTTTCATCTTTGTTGAGATGGCGTCCTCGATTTCTGACCACTTACATAGTTGAAGCAGATCACTAGAAAGGGAGAAATCCATGACCCCATTGGTTGTATAGACCGTTGCTTCTATATAGGGAAGCTTAATAGTAAAGGGGCCACGAGTCTCAGTATCTTTCTTACTGTTCATTTAACGCCCTAACTATCTTCATTCTTTTGGCCAGATACCAAACGGCTCCTTGATGTTCTGGTCTATCTAAGGATTCAAACTCTTCTATCTCTACTTCTGCCCATACCCTTCCCTTCTTAGAGAGATGAGGGGCTTTTGGAGTGGCTACGCAATGCCAACCTGGCCTAAGGGCAAACCCATTAGTCTTGTGGCACTCGGCTTCTAGCCACTTGCCGATAGGAAGTCTTTGCTTTTTGTTAATAAATAAAGAAGTTATCTCGCCGCTCTTGAGCTGGCGAACAAGTTTGTAGGCTCTCATAAAATCTTCCTGGGTAAATACTTTGGATCTATAGAAAAGATGAGACGTTTCTTGCGCTCGAGAGAAAAGTGAGCGTCTTTATACATAAACTCGCGAATCTCCTTTGCGTTCATGTTCCCGGAGTATTCTAGACGATAGACATTCCCGTGTGGATGTATCTTTACTCTACCAACAGCTGTATATTTCTCTAGAGATAGCTTGATATCATTTAGCAATTCAAAACAGCCCACAAAATCTACCCTAAGGTTGTTCTTAGAATCTACCCTCACGCATCCATCTCCATCAAAATACCCCCTGATGAAATGGCTCTGAAGACCTTCTAGCATTTCTGGAAATCTCAGACCACCGCCGGATTTTCTTGGGATACAACCGCAATTAATTAAATCACCGACTAGCTGCTTACAAGAGATCAAGAGCGTGTTGATTGTGAATATCTTTCCCTCTACTACTTTTCTAGCTAGAGAGATCGGATGAGTGGAACGTAGGGCTTCTCTCGTGTTTTTGAGAAGCTCCAAATCGGTGGACGAAACGGAGAAGGCATATGGCGGGATGACCACGCCGTCTGCATATAAATAGCCTAGGATATACGCCTGGTCCTGCGTCTCGATGTATCTAAAGAAATTCTCGTCAACAAAGTACTTTCTAGATCTATACCACATCTGCTAATTATATCAGATGGGCGTCACTATGCTCTTCCTCTGGGAGAACCGAGTCAAATAATATCGGCGTCCTATTTTGGAAGTCTCTAAGTAGAGGGATCATTACTTCTCTCATTCTAGGATGCGCTTTCTTAGAGGTTCTCAAATCTAATATATGAAGCCATTCCCTAGTATTCGCGCCAATAACAATCTCTGCCTTAGTGCCAATACACAGGGCTTCTCTAGATATCTCGGCTGGGCAACCGGCTCCGACTAGTGCAAGGTAATTTCCTTCCGATTGGGCCCAAGCTTCTAGAAGCATCGACTTGTAAAGAGCTCTCTTCTCTACGTCTTTGATCTTTAGTTCTAGAATTGCTGAGGGGTCTATATAAGTAACCTCTCCGCCAAACTTATTCTTGGAGTAATTACAATACCTTGTAGACTCCTGAGCTAGGCTGGATACCCTATGCCTTACCAGTTCATGAGTATTCCCTGCCCAAATTGGCTGTCCTTCCCGCTTTACGAAAATGAGGCCGTCAGCTGTTCTTGGGCAGTAGGTCTTACCTTCATAACGCTCCACTCTTTGGTGTTCTAATTTAACTAAGGATGCTGACTTCCGGCTTATGTCAATGACATAGGACGATTTGGTTTGAGAGATTTGCACTCCGTTTGGTAGGGAGTGCTTTTTTCCTATTCTATTATCTTCCCTAATATTGCCGGTAAATCCAGCCATTGCAATAATGGTCAACCATTGTTCTGCATTGCTTAGTGTTGGGCAATACAAACATTGATGCCCATTATTTTTATGAGTTGTCCCATCACCAACAATTGCGCTTTGGAGTAATCGGTTGATGAGATGGTTGGGAAGTTCTAAAACCCAAGAAGAGAACTTTCGCTCTGCTTTATTAGGCCCAATCGCAGATCTTGCCCAATCCGCTAGGTTTTTGTCCGAAATCTTGAAGGTTTTTAGCCCATGTTCCTCGTATGGGCCGTTTGTTTTCCAGCGGTCGTGAAAAAGGGCATTCATTACCCTTTCTATCTGTGGGAAATTCTCCTGTTTAGACTGGGAGATTGTACATTTATTGGGCCGATCCTTGTCAAAACCCCCGTCTGTAGCAAGCCATCCAAGCCATTCAACTAGATCGTCCAGATAATATTTGTGATCCCCAATCTGTATGGTTTCTTCTTGTAGGGGGTTTTCCAGTTGAATTAGATGGTCTATCGCAAATCTTCTACCAAAGATGTCGCGGGCCGGGATTTTTTCTGCGTATAAGTCCATATTCTTACGACTGGATAGTCCCCTTGCTCTCCTTAAGTCATAGGGAGCAGTCCATAAAATATGGTTTGCTGTCATCTTTGGGGACTTGATTTGTGAGGTTTCCCAAAAGTAGATATCTCCCTGATAGTCGAATTCGTGAAGGGATAATATCGTTGACCATCTTGCTCTATGCGTTTGTGGGTTCATTGTAAGAAGACTGTCGTTTAGTTCTACCTCTGTGACATATTTCCAACCGCTAAGTGTGAGAACTTTAGTATCGGGTGTATAGCAGAACCCTCTATTAGAATAGAACTTCACTACGATCCAGCCGCCGAACTCAATCATCGCGTGATGTCCGCTCTCAAGAAGTTTCTTAACTAATACTTCTGCTGATCCTTGAGTAATTTTATCTTCACTTTTGTAGCAAGTTCTGGCGGCCCTCTCTATGGAAAGCAGTGGGTTTTCTGGATATTCAAGTATTTCATAAGATGCGGTGATAATATTTGGCATTTCTTACCTATATATCTATTACTGTAATGGGGTTAATTGGTTCATAAGCTTCATTACATACGGCGGCATTAACATACCAAGTCCTGTTATTTGGGTCTTGCCACTTGATGCCACCCTGAAGATGCAGATGACCAAAGACATGTAGCTTTAACTTCATGCCATTTAAAATGGTCCGAAGCTCTTCACATCCTTGAGGCGTATAGGTTCTTGGTACTCTGTCTAATACCCCGTTGGGTGGTCCATGGGTTATTAGGATGTCTGTATCTTTTGGAATTTTGTCCCATACCTCTTTAATCTCCTTGCCTCTGTATTTGTTGAAAGCCCAATAATGTCCGCCAAACCAAGGAGTCCAGGGCGAACCATAAATCTTATAGCCATTAAATGTAGTTTCACTATCTAGGAGTAGAGTACAGTGAGTAAGAATTTCTCTAGCTGCTTGGTCTGGGAGTGATCTATCGTGATTGCCGGGGATACATATAACTGGAACTGTTTGTTTTCGGCACCACTCATTAAAAGATTCTAGAGATTCTAGCTCGCCAGTATTAGTTATATCTCCGGCATGAAGAATAAGATCACACCAAGGAACATAAACCCTATTTTCGAGGGTATGTGTATCCGCCAGACAACAGACTTTCAATTTATTCCTCCGAATATGCGGGGAAGTGAGGGACATCAAGCTCTAGTTGGATATCAACCATTGCTTCGACGTCTAGAGTTCTACGGCAAGCCTCTTCACCAAATAAGCTGGCCATCTCTTCTGGGCTTTTGAAGTAAGTCTCTTCTGAATAATTCATAGAGAGAGTTTCTAGAGTCTGCCCGTGTTGGAGAGCCATCATAATATTGTGAATATAGTGGTCTTCCCGCCGAAGAAAGTGAGCGTCATTGGTAGGGATCCATGGTACATCAAACTTCTTAGAGAGCTCTTCTTGAAGTACGTTTACTCTCTTCTGAACTTCCATCCCGTGGTCCATAAACTCTAGCCAGAATCTCCCCTTGAAGGATTCTTTTAGCCGACCCAGCCATCTCTCCGCAACCTCTTGATGGCCCTCGGCTAGATTCCATGCAACTGGTCCTTTTATGCAGGCACTAGTTACTATAAGGTCTTTGCCGATTTCCTCAATTAGTTTTAGTGAGACTCTAGGCTTATAGTAAAAGCCTTCCAGGAATCCTATGCTACTAAGTTTGTAGAGTTGTTTCACACCCTCAGCATTCATAGCTAATAGGACTAGGTGGTGATTTTGTTGGGCCGGAACATCCTCAATCTTTTCTTTTAAGGTATGGTCGTCAGTAGGAGAGATATAAACTTCACAGCCAATCAATGGCTTTATCTCTTGTTTCTTACATTCTTCATAGAGTCTTATCGCGCCCGCCATTAGGCCATGATCTGTAACTGCAACGGCTTTCATCCCAAGTTCTTTAGAGCGAGCAACCAGCTCGGGAATTTTGATTATAGAATCAAGAACACTTCTATCACTGAGCTAACTCAGTGAAGATGCAAGTGAATAAAATTACTTTGCATCTCCATGAGGCACCTCCTCTCTTTCTATAATTTTCCAAGACCCTCTTCGAGAGGGATCTCTTGTTATTATGCTTGCGAACCTTAGTGTCTGTATTGCCGAGCTAACAATTCTTGGTGGGAGACCAGTTAGCTTGGCTAGTTGTCTTCTCGAATACTCAATTTTGGGCTCCATAGCATTTAAAATAGAGATTGCCGAACTGTGGTCTCTTACGCCACCTAACTCCCAGCCCGGGACTTTTGATGCAAACCGCTCCTCTATTTTTCTATAGAGCTCTTCTTCTACATATATTATTCCCAGCTCGGGGTATTGCTCTTCTATTAGCTTCCTGATCTCTAGGCTCCTGGGATCCCACCATCCCTTAATCTCGATGAGTGTCTCGTTTCCCACTAATAAGTCAGGTCTATGGTGGATGCTTCCCGCCTCTCTCTTAAGAAGAAGCGTTTTCCCTTCGTATTGGTATTTAACGCCAATCCAGTTTAGTAGTCTACAAAGATTTGCCTCCCAAGAAGACCTGACGGCATGTCCAAGGTCGGCCCGGAAACCGCCCTTACAATTAGAGTAGCAGCTATGAGCTTTTCGAGAAGAGGCGGCCTCGGACATTCTTGCTCTAGTTTCCGGACTTGGGTGGTCTCCTTTCTTTGGACCAAGTTCCCGCCATTTTGTGTCGCCATTCTCCCAATGGGACTTTTTGGCGCAGCGCAAGGAGCAGAAACGGCTTCTAGCTCGAATTGGTCGGAAGGGTTTATTGCACCACTCACATTTTCTGTCGGGATATTTTCTTGCCGGACCACCAAAATGCAAGCCGAGCTCGGAAAAATGCTTTGTTCTACAGGCGTAACTACAGTACTTTGTAGTATGTCTTTTACACTCGGCTCCACAGTATAGGCATTTAGGTCTTGGTATTTTACGCATAAGGTATTATAGCAGACTATGCTTCGGTCTTTACGTACATGCTAGTGCGCTGTTCTTAAAAGGATACTGCGGTCTGAGTGGACGTGAGTATGGACTAGCTCAACTGTCATTCTGATGTTCCTTTATCTTTAGGTCATTAGCGATCATATAGTCCCTTAGCTTGATTAACTGGTGCGCAAAGTCCTTCTCGGCCGTGGGATTCCTAAGGATATAGGAGGGATGATAGATTACATACAGATCCGCATCTATCCCAAAGACATTTTCGTCTGGCCCAAAGAATCTTCCAACAACGGAGCTGACTGTCCCTGGGTAGTTTCTCATTAGTGCGGCGGCAGCAATACCACCACCAGCCACTATAAGCTGAGGCTTGTGAGCTTTAATAACGGTTGAGACATTGGAGCTACAGGCTTTAACCTCCGCCGAGGTGGGAGCTCTGTTTTCTCTCTTATCTCCAGCTGGCGGATGTGGACGACAAAGAGCTACGTTATAAATAAGAAAATCTCTATCGAGATTAACGAGAGTTGTCTCGGCTACTTTCTCAAAGGTTGTCGCAGCAGGGCCATTCATAACGAGATCGCCAAGCTCTTCGTTCTTTCCGGCAGCCTCAAAGAGCATTGAGACTTTAGCCTTCCAGTTTCCTCTAGGATGAACTGGGTATGAAAGTTCTGAGAGTCCACAAGCTCGGCACTTGCTCCTAGTGTCTCCAAATAGAGCTTCTATTTCAGCGGGGAGATTGGCTCTAAGTCGTTCCATCTGAATGCCTACTCCTACTTACCATTTCTTGTATCTTCTCCAGTCCCTTTACTGCATGCTTTCCTTGCCAGAATAGGGTTGGAAGCGGCCAATTAATCTCTACCCAAACATCTCCCTTCTTTACCAGGAGTGGGTCAAATTCAATTCCCTCTGATAGGAGAATATCTATGGCTTCCTGTGACTCCTGTCCAGGGCCAAGGAGTAGTATATTTCTCATCTGAATTACTACCTATTTGGATCAGAAGAATCTATTAGGCGGGCTAGCTTCTCTTCTTCTTGGGCGCTTGGAGTTAGAACAGAAGCTCTCTCAGCTCGTATCTGAGCCTCTCTAGCCATCCTCATCTGCTGCTCTCTAACCTGGTCGACTAATCTTCTGTAGTCGGCGGCAATATCATCTCTAACCCAAAGCTTTGTCCCGTTCTTCATTGGTATGAAACCCATCTCGCAACCGCGTTGCTTATGCATTCTCTTTACGTCGGCGGCTTCTCTAGAATCTCGACACTCTTGATGATAGCCACAGTACTTACAGTGAAACATATACATCGCTAAACCTCTAGTACCTTTTCTGCTAGTTCGCCAGCCGGTTCTCCCTCTGGCTCTTCCTGTGTTTTCATTACAGTTCTAGAGCTCATCTTCATAACCTTGAACTCATCATAGATTTGGTTGAAGATGACTGGGCTCATTGCCATTGCTGTATTAACTCGGCCTTGACCCAATCGCTCTCCATGATATGAATACCATGCCCCCGACTTATCAACGATCTCCATTTCGGAGGCGATGTCTAATAGAGAAAGTTCCTTCGAGAAACCAGAGTTAAAGAACATTGAAACAATAGCAGTACGGTGCGGTGGAGCAACCTTATTCTTTTTTATGTCAGCCTCGACATCGATTCCAATTGGTAGTCCGTCTTCCGCTAAATCGCCACTCTTCCTAACCTTGATGATTTGGCTAGCGAAGAACTTTAGAGCATTACCACCCGGCCTTGTCTCGCCACCATAAGGACCTATCTTCTGACGAATTTGGTTTATGCAGATAAGGGTTGAGCCGTGTCTCTTTAGTGGGCCAACAACCTTGCGGCAGAACTGACCCATAAGCCTTGCTACCTTACCAATAGCTTGATCGCCAACCTCTCCATCAAGCTCATCCTGTGAGGCCAGGGCTGCTACAGAGTCGAGGACGACCAAAGGTACCTGTCCGCTCTCAACAGCCTGCATAACCACGTTTAGGGCATCTTCTGCTGAATCTGGTTGGGCAACCCAAAGATTAGTCCTGCTAACCCCATTCTTCTGCATCCATACTGGGTCAAGAGCATGTTCTAGGTCTACATAGACTATTGGGCTATTGGGTTCAACTATCTGGAGCTGAGATACTACCCGTAAGGCTAGTGTGCTCTTTCCGGTTGATTCTTGGCCATAGATTTCTATGATCCTTCCGCGTGGGAATCCAAAGACCCCAAGCGCATCATCAAGAGCAGCCAGCCCAGTAGGGATAACCTGTACATCTAGAACCTGAACATTGTCGTCTCCCATACAAAAGAATGAGGTCCCGCCTAGCTTCTTCTGTAGGGAGGCTGCCGTAATCTCCCAGCTGGAGATTGTCGGTTTCACTCCGTCTTCCTTCTTCTTAGCCAATCAGTCCTCCGTAATTCCTAGTTCTCTAGCTCTTAGTAAGAGGGCTGCGTTATCTTCTTTATAAAGCTGCCCTATCAGTTTGTTTAACTCTAAGTCTTGGCTTTCTATATCTTCCGGTAGATCTGACCAGCCAGATAATAGGACGCTGGCAATGCCCTCAACCATTCCCCTTCGGGTATTATCCCAGGTAAGCGCAACTAGAACTTCTTCTGATGTCACTTACTAACCTCCGCTATAATCTTCTCAATTTGGTTATGTAGATCGACTCCAAGAATTCCATATCCAGCAATGTCGGCAAAGGGTGGTTCGCCGAAAGCATCTTGGTCGGTAGCTATCCTAGATAGCTTATCTATGATCCTTACAACCAATAGAGCATCTTGAATCTGCTCTACAGCGATGCCATTTGGATAGAGGATTCTCATTATCTCGCCGCTAATACGAGCTGAGTCTCCATAAGCCTTGTTCTTCTTTGTTACAAGGGCGCCAAGAGCCGTTGCGATCTGTGCAAAACGAGCTGCCCTAGTGGCATCTCCAGACTCTACTAGATTCACCTCAAAATGAGGCGCTCTTTCTACTTCTGACATAGCTATCCTCCTTAGGGATTTCTCTTTTCCCACGAATTTATATTGTATCGATTAAGTCTTCAGTAAACTCTACGAATTGTGTATCTTCATTAGGCTCTTCTGAAAGGAGATCTTCGTCTTTCGACTTGGTAGGCTCGCCACAGAATTCGCTTCCGGTAAACTGGATACAGAACTTGGAGATAAGTCTCTCGTCACCTGTAGCCCTAGCTACTGAGGCTCTTAGCTGATCTGCTGATGGCTCGACCGGACAAATATCCCCAGTATCACTGCGGGCGTATTGCTCCATACATAAACCAAGGAGGTCCCTCATGTTTATATAGACGCCGTGGCCAGTAGCCATTTCTTCTGGGCTATCGAATGGAATGTGGTAGTCGTCATCAAAGAGGAATCCAGCTGCTCCGAGGTAGTCTTCATTAGAATACTTTTCTGGATCCCAATAAAACTTCAGGAAGTCCTTCTTCGCAGTAAGAATCATACTTAGCCAGAAGAGGGCACTTCCATCCATGTATGGGATTGTATCAGAGCTACCAATAAATTGCGCTCTTTCTCTTAGTTTTTCTTGACGTGAACAAAATCTACTTAGTTCATTACAGACGGCGTCTATCCTCTCGTTTGTTTTGTCGATCTTTACTCTAATCTCTCTTCTCTTTTGTACCCATTCTGGTAGCAGACTGGAGGGATATAGACATCGGATGACTTCTCCTCTTCTCAAATTCTGTCTTTCTTTTGTTGTTATGGGTGCAAAAGATAAGACTTCTCTTATCTTCTGTGCTCCCCAGAAATGGATAATCATATCCCCTTTCTGTAAGCTTATCCCTAGTTCTTTAGATAGACGTTTTCTTCTAGAGGAGATTTGTAGGACTAAGTATTCGCCAGACATGTATAGCTGAACTCGGGCTCTCTGTATTTTAGTGTTCATCTTTTTTCTTTCTATATATCTCACTAGAGCTTATGTCTGGTGTGCGGGGGACGATAACAATTCTCTTGGCGAATTGGCCACCTTTGTCCATAATCTCTTCTATAGAATGGTCGTCTCCAACAAGAAAGACGTCGGGCCTGATTATATCTAGCCAGAAAGTTGGGTTTGTGCCAAAACCGATTACCTCATCAACAAGACCAGTTGCAAGTAGATTTGCTTTTCTGGTAAAGAATTGTTCTCCTAAGTATCCTTTGGTAGTTAGGACGGCAGTATCGCTATTCAGCAATACGATTAATG
>Ga0265297_10006173_pt1 | contig 17599 bp, 16 predicted proteins | sample Munlanlwell13791_FD_192502 | JGI IMG/M metagenome (GOLD analysis project Ga0265297, IMG submission 192502) | Leachate microbial communities from a municipal landfill in Southern Ontario, Canada - Leachate well 137-91 | ecosystem: Engineered > Solid waste > Landfill > Unclassified | place...
ATCAAAGTCCCGCTGTTGTCATACCACCATCACTCCGGCGTCACCAAAGTTAATCACATTATTGAACTGTTAAAGGAAGGTAAAAAGATAGCCTTGGTCAGCGATGCCGGCACTCCCGGGATTTCCGATCCGGGCGGGGAATTGATCCATCAAGTATTGGAAGCCATACCAGACATTCAAATTGAAGCTATCCCCGGACCCAGCGCCGTGGCGACAGCCCTATCTATTTCCGGCATGCCCACCGACAAGTTTCTTTTTTTAGGTTTTCCGCCCCATAAAAAGGGGAGACAAACCTTCCTCGCCAAGATCAAAGCCAGTGAATATCCGGTGGTCGTCTACGAATCCAAACATCGAATCATTAAATTCTTGGAAGAATTAACCGTCGTTATCAGCCCTGAAGCGGAATTGATGGTGGGACGCGAACTGACCAAAATGCATGAGACTGCCTATCGGGGGAACGTCAAAAAAATATTAGCCGCCATCAAATCCGACCTCAACGCCCAGAAAGGGGAATTCGTCGTCATTATCAAAAATAAAAAATAAACTTTATATATGTCCGATTCTAAGAATTTTTATATCACCACCACTCTGCCTTATATTAACGCCGCACCGCATATCGGTTTTGCCGCGGAAATTATTCGAGCCGATGTCATCGCCCGCTTTAAGCGTCTCACCGGCCATAAAGTTTTTTTTAACACCGGCACCGATGAGCATGGCCTCAAAATATTCCGCCAAGCCCAGGAAGCTCAGCTGGATATCCAAGATTATTGCGATAACTTGGCGGTTAAATTTAACGACCTCAAAAAAACTTTAAATCTCAGTTACGATAGTTTTGTCCGTACCACCGATCCCCATCACCTGGCGGCAGCGCAAGAATTTTGGGATCGTTGTTTAGCCCAGGGGGATATCTACAAGAAAAACTATCAAGTCAAATATTGCGTCGGCTGTGAATTGGAAAAAACTGAATCGGAACTGATCAATGGCCATTGTGAATTCCATCCCGACAAAGACTTGGAAATAATTGCCGAAGAAAATTATTTCTTCCGCTTCTCCAATTATCAAAAACCGCTGCTGGATTTATATGACAATAATCCGGAAATGATTTTGCCGCACCATCGCTTTACCGAAATCAAGAATTTTGTGGAGGGCGGCCTGCAAGATTTTTCCATCTCTCGTCTCAAGACCAAAATGCCTTGGGGAGTTGAAGTTCCGGGTGATTCGGAGCAAGTGATGTATGTCTGGTTTGACGCTTTAGTCAACTATATCTCTTGTCTGGGTTGGCCGAACGATGAAACTAAATTCAAAAGTTTTTGGCCCGGCGTTCAAGTTTGCGGCAAAGATAATCTGCGCCAACAAACCGCCATGTGGCAAGCCATGCTGCTTTCGGCTGGTTTGCCCAATTCCACCCAAGTCCTAATCTTTGGCTTTATCACCAACCACGGGCAGAAAATGAGTAAATCATTAGGCAATGTGATTGATCCTTTCGGCCTAGTAGCCAAATTCGGGGTGGATGCCGTCCGCTATTATTTCCTGCGCGAAATTCAAGCCTTTGAAGACAGTGATTTCTCGGAAGAAAACTTAATCAAGCTCTATAACGCCGATTTAGCCAACGGCTTGGGCAATTTAGCCGCCCGAACTTCCAATTTATTGGAAAAAAATCAGATTGAATTAGAACTGGAAATAAATAATGACGAAGACTTAGCAAAAAATTTTATTGACCAGATGGGCGAGTATTCTTTGGCCGAAGCCCTTAAAACTCTTTGGGACAAAATCAAAGAGAGCGATGAATTTTTGAGTCAGACTACGCCCTGGAAATTAGATGATCGGGAGGAAATCAAAACTATTTTGAAACCGGTCGCCCAAAATATTCTAAACATCGCCTATTGGCTGGAACCGTTTATGCCGGAAACAGCCGGTAAAATAAAGCGGCAATTTAGTGCCAAGCAAATAACCAAGGGGGAAGCGCTTTTCCCCCGATTAGGTTAAATAAAATATGAGTAATAAAAGATTAAGAGCATTTACCTTAATTGAATTGATCGTGGTTATCGCCATTATGGCTATTTTAATCACTTTCTCTTTTGTTTACTTTGATAATTTATCCCAGAAGGGCCGAGACAGTCAAAGAATAAGCGATATCACTCAGATTCAAAACGCCCTGGCTCTTTATCATCGCGACGAAGGCACCTATCCCAACACTCTCACTTTTGGTGGCGCTCTAATGGGCTCAACCAGCTCCAGCACTTACATGCTTCAGTTACCGCAAAATCCCGAACCGCGAGACGACAGCAATTGTCTGGACAATGAATATACTTACACTCAAAATGGTTCTTTGGGATATTATATTACTTTTTGTTTGGGGGGATCAACCGGATCAGTTACCGCCGGCAAACATTATGCTACCCCTCAAGGCATAACTGGTTTCTTTTTACTTCAAGATGGACTAAAATTATGGCTCGAGGCTGATGCCGGGGTTACTGAAAGTGGTGGCCTAGTCACTGACTGGGATGACCAAAGCGGCAATGGAAATAATGCCATCCAAGGAAATCCAGCAAACCAACCAACCTTAATTGCTTCACAAATAAACGGAAAACCCGCAGTCTATTTTAATGGAACAAGTTGGCTGGAATTACCGACTGGATTTTTATATAATTATCCGGAAGTTTCAATATTCATTGTGGCCAGACCAAATAACTTAGGAGCTAATGGTTGTCTTTTAGGACCATCTGATAACGCTCTGACCGGTATGGAGATTCAGTTTTACGGAGATGGTTGGATTCGCTTAAATGCGGCAGTGAAATACTCCACTGGATTTTTCACTGCCGATACGTTTACCTTGTCAGACTTGACTTATGATAGCACCGAAACAAACGCAAACAATAACGGGGTTCCATTGGGCGCTCAACCTGGTGGCGCGCCATTAAACTATAATGGAATATATGCTATCGGTATGTATGCCAGCGGGTATACCGTTAACACCGATATCGCTGAAATATTGATTTATAATCGAGTCCTAACCCCAGCTGAAATTTTGCAAGTGGAACAATATTTAAATACCAAGTATGATTTGTACTAGGTCAAGTTTAATTATAACCGTCATAAGCAACACCGCGATATGATTTATAAAAATACCATAAAAATTAAAGCCTTCACCTTAATAGAATTGCTGGTAACCATAGCCATTATTGGCGTTCTAACAGTTTTAGTAAGCATAAGTGTTTCCAGCGTCAGATCAAAGGCCAATGACCTCAAAAGTATAGCGGATATTAAAGCAATAAAAACCGCCATTGATACTTATTATATTGATGAACATCAATACCCAACCAGCCTGACTCCAGGACAAGCCATCGTCGGTTCTTCTTCCAGCTCAACCTATCTGTCAATTATGCCCTCAGCCAACGGCTATAGCACTATGGACAATTGCTATATTTTTAATTACTCTTACGGGCAAATCACCAGTAAAAAGTATTTTTTAAATTTCTGTTTGAAGAATACTACCGGGGACATCAGCCCAGGCTGTCATGCTTTAACTAATGAGGGGATAAAGGACTACTGCTATTCACCGGTACTATCCGGCTTAAAATTATGGCTCGAGGCTGATGCCGGGGTTACTGAAAGTGGCGGCCTAGTCACTGACTGGGATGACCAAAGCGGTAATGGAAATAATGCCGTCCAAGGGGATCCGGCTCATCAACCAACTTTGGTGTCTTCCCAAATAAACGGAAAACCCGCAGTCTATTTTAATGGAACAAGTTGGCTGGAATTACCGACTGGATTTTTATATAATTATCCGGAAGTTTCAATATTCATTGTGGCCAGACCAAATAACTTAGGAGCTAATGGTGGTCTCTTAGGGCCATCCGATAATGCTCTGACGGGCATGGAAATTTTGTTTTATCTTGATGGTTGGATTCGCCTAAATGGCACTAACTTGTACACCACCGGGTTCTTTACCGCCGATACATTTACATTGTCAGACTTGACCTATGACAGCACCGAAACAAATGCAAATAATAATGGGGTTCCATTGGGCGCTCAACCTGGTGGAGCGCCATTAAACTATAATGGAATATATGCCATGGGTATGTATGACGGAGGGTATACTGTTGATGCCGATATCGCTGAAATTTTAATCTATGACCGAGCCTTAAATAGCGACGAGAGACAGGCCACGACCAATTACCTAAATATAAAATATAACCTTTATTAATATGATTCCCATCATTGATGTCATCCTGCTATTATTCTTGGCCGGCTTTGTTTTCTACGGTTTATTTTTCGGTTTGATAAAAATGGTCGGCTATTTAGCCGGACTGGTTATCGGCGCTTGGGTGGCCAGTCATTTTTATCTGATCTTCTATGAATGGTTTAAATGGCTGTTCTTCGGGCATGAAAATGTCGGTAAGGTCATTTCTTTTATCCTGGTTCTAACCATTGTCAGCCGCTTAGTGGGCATCGGGTTTTATCTGATTGAAAAAATCTTCAACGTTCTGACCATTATCCCGTTCTTGAAAGGCATCAATAAAATCGCCGGGGCGGTTTTCGGTCTGATTGAAGGTACTTTTACTTTCGGTCTGATTATTTACGTCGCTTCGCGCTATACTTTTATTGATACTTTCTTGGGCCACCAATTATCCGTCTCCAAAATATCACCGCTGCTGATGAAGCTGGTGAATATTTTAACGCCGCTTTTCCCGGAAGCTCTGAAGATGCTAAAATCCATTATCCAAATTTAAGTTTGCCAAAATCTAATTTTTTGATTAAAATAATAAAGTGCCTAAAAGTCTCTGAGGCTGAAAAAGCCTCAGTTAATCGTTTTAGAAAATGAAATATTAAAATATGACCGAGAAAAATAAACGTTTTTGGAAATTTACCGGAGTGGCCGTTTTATGCCTGCTATCTCTTTTTTGCGCTTTTAGCGCCGGAGCCTACCTCTCGCAAAATAGCAATTCCTTCGGGGAATTACTTAAGAAAGAAGCTAACTACTTCGGCGTGGATAAATTAAACTCCGCCAGCGCCATTACCTCCGACATTGACTTTAATCTCTATTGGAAGGTCTGGAATACCCTAAAAGACAATTACGTCGATAAGGGCAAGCTGGACGACCAAACCCTCTTCTACGGGGCTTTAAAAGGCTTGGTGGCGGCCACGGGCGATCCTTATACCTTCTTTATGGACCCCAAAGAGAGCAAACAATATATGGATGATTTAGCCGGAACCTTTGAGGGTATCGGGGCTGAGCTTGGCCTCAAAAACGAAATTATTACTATTATCTCCCCCTTAAACGATATGCCCGCCGCCCGAGCCGGACTAAAAGCCGGGGATCAAATTTTCGCCATCAACGGCACCTCCACTCTCAATATGACCGTCAATGAAGCCGTCCGTCAAATTCGAGGGCCCAAAGGGACAACCGTCACTTTAACGATTTTCCGCCAAGGCGAAAAGGATACTAAGGACTACACGATTACCAGGGACGTTATTTTCGTCAAAAGCGTCAAAACTGAAATGCGCTCTGACGGAATTTATCTAATCTCCGTCAGCGCTTTCAATGATGACACCGGGGGGCTTTTTCAAGAAGCGGTTAATGATATCGGGGTCAAAAAACCCAAAGGAATAATTTTAGATTTACGCAATAACCCGGGCGGCTATTTGGATACGGCCGTTGATATGTCAAGCGAATGGGTGGAATCAGGTCCGGTGGTGATTGAAAAATTCAGTGAGACTAAACAAAATAAATATTTGACCACCGGCTCAGCTAAATTGAAAGATATCCCGACAGTCGTGCTCATCAACGGGGGCAGCGCTTCCGCTTCAGAAATTGTGGCCGGAGCTTTGCAAGATACCAAGAAGGCCACCATTGTCGGAGAAAAATCTTTCGGCAAGGGATCAATTCAAAGCCAATTAATTTAGAGGACGGTTCGGCCATCAAAATTACCATCGCTAAATGGCTGACTCCCAAAGGCCTGTCCATTAACGATCAAGGAATAACGCCGGATCAAGAAGTAATTAATACTGCCGAAGATTTTAAGGCGGAAAAAGATCCGCAGCTGCAAAGAGCTATTGATATTTTAAACAATAAAAAATAATAACAGGCAATAATATGGCCAAAAAAATCCCCACTAAATATATCTTCGTCGTCGGCGGCGTCATGAGCGGCGTGGGAAAGGGAATCACCACCGCTTCTATCGGTGAAATTCTTCAGACCAAGGGCTACAGCGTCAGCGCCATTAAAATGGACCCCTATATCAACGTGGATGCCGGCACCATGAACCCGATTGAACACGGCGAAGTATTTGTGACCGAAGACGGGGATGAGACCGATCAGGACATCGGCAATTATGAACGGTTTTTAAACAAAAATATTTATCGGGAAAATTACATGACGACCGGCCGGATTTATCAGGCCGTTATCAACAAAGAACGTAATTTAGAATATAAAGGAAAATGCGTTCAAGTCGTGCCTCATATCCCGATGGAAATCAGAGATCGAATTAACAAGGCGGTGAAAAAGACCGGAGCCGAAATCATGATTATTGAAATCGGGGGGACGGTCGGAGAATATGAAAATTTATTATTTTTAGAAGCCGCCCGCATCATGAAATTATATAGTCCCAAAGATGTCGCTTTCGTCATGGTCTCTTATTTACCGGTGCCTAACATGATCGGGGAAATGAAAACCAAACCGACCCAGCACGCCGTTCGCAACCTAAATAGCGCCGGCATCCAACCGGATTTCATCATCGCTCGATCCGAAGTGGCCATTGATCAACATCGCCGCGAAAAAATCGCCGTCAACTGCAATATCCATCCCGAAAACGTCATCGCCGCTCCCGATGCCGCTTCTATTTATGACATTCCCTTAAACTTTGAAAAGGACAAATTGGGCGACCGGATTTTGAAACAATTGGATTTAAAAGCCCGGAATAAAAAATCCGATAGCAACGCCGCTTGGGAACAGATGGTCAAAAATACTAAGATTAGAACTCCGGAAGTGGCGATTGGAATTGTCGGCAAATATTTCGCTACCGGTGATTTTTCTCTGACCGACTCCTATATTTCAGTGATTGAAGCCGTCAAACACGCCGCCGCTTATAACCATTGCCATGTTAAATTGGAATGGATCAGCGCCGAAGATGTAGAAAAACAAGGCACGCAAATTTTGAAAAAACTGGCCGGCATTATCGTTCCTCAAGGCTGGGGCAGCCGTGGAGCCGAAGGTAAAATCGCCACTATCAAATATTGCCGCACCAACAATATCCCTTATTTCGGCTTATGCTATGGCATGCAAATGGCCGTGATTGAATTCGCTCGTGACGCTTGCGGTCTGAAAGGGGCCAACTCCGAGGAAGTGGATAAAGAAACTCTTTACTCCGTGATTCACATTATGCCCGGACAAGAGAAATTAATTAAAGAAAAGGGCTATGGCGGCACTATCCGCTTAGGCGGTTGGCCTTGTAAGATTATGCCCCAGACCCACCTGGCCAAAGCTTACGCCAAATTCAGCGAGCAAAAAGTGGTTTCCGAAAGACATCGCCATCGTTATGAATTCAATAATGACTACCGCACTGTCTTTGAAAAGAATGGCCTGACTATCGCCGGCACCTCGCCTGACGGTTTGATCGTGGAAGCGATTGAAATCACTAAGCATCCTTTTTTCATCGGTACTCAATTCCATCCCGAATATATTTCTCGCCCACTGGCCCCGCATCCTCTTTTTGTGGAGTTTGTGAAGGTCTGCAAAGAATTAAAGAATAAAAAGAAGAAGAAATAAATGATTTAGAGCAAGAAAAAAAGTCTTGGTGTTCCAAGACTTTTTTATTGGGAAAATTCTTTTTTAATTTAAAACGCTTTAGCGATGCTCCCGTTGTTGAAAATTATGTAATAGTAGTTGTTATTGCCATCGTCTATTCCCACGTTTGGAGTGAGATAACCGTTGGCCGAAAACCACACATAATTTCCGGAGGCGGATAAAGCGAGATTAAATTTTAATGGACAACCGGTAGTAGCGACATTGGCGGTTTTTACCCGGAAATAAACAATACCATCAGCCATGTTGACTACCTCATAAGTAGCGTCATTGGCAACGTTATTGTAAATTGTTACACCGCCGGGACCGACATGGGGGAAATAAATGTTGGAACTGGTGACTCCACTGGCGTTAGCCTGAGAATTGTTAAGGCTGACATGGAAGTAATACCAGTAAATTGCATTTATTCCCGACCCGGAAACAAATTCGCTTTTGTCAAAAGTGGCCGGTGTCGGCTGGCAACTTGTCCACACGTAATTGTTACTGTTGTTATCATTGTTATCCTCGACAGCCTGGCCATCGCGGATAATCATTTTGGTTTCTTTACCGCAAGCTGAAAGGAGCAGGAGAGCAGCAAAGGCCATCGCGAAGAGAATCTGTATCTGTTTCATTTTCATTGAATTTTACGAAGTGAATGATTATTATCTGTCTTTTAAAACCTCTAATCTAAAGGCCTTAAAAGACAGATAAAACCATGATGATAACAGCAACGTATCAAAGAACTTCACAGAGCAATTGTAGCATATAGCCTAAATATTGTCAATAGATGGGCAAGGGAATGAAGATAAAATCAAAAAGCCCTGAATTTTCAAGGCTTTTTTTAAAAACTGGTTAAATCGGTCATCCTAATGGTTAATTTGGGGGAGTTCAAAACAGATAACCCCGCCGACATTAAACATCGACGATTGGATATTGGCATAGGTTGAACCAGTGCCAAACCGGATGAAAATAAGAGTATTTTCCGGAACCACTATCGCCGCCGGAATCGTTCCTAAACCCCAATCGCTTTGACCAGCGGCTGGAACCGCTTGCACAATCGGTGCGCTCCAAGATCCGCCATCTCCAATCTTATATTCAAAGAATGGACTTCCGGGAAGATCAAGGTCGTTGCGAAAAAGGAGCATTAGGGTATTAGAATTTCCCTTGGCATAAAAATTATTATCGCCAACCCAGGTATTATCCGGATGATAGGGAATAGGGACAGGATCATCACCCATCACCGATTCGTATTTTTTACAACCGCCGAAGGCTATAAGAAATAACGTAAAGATTAAAAGAACTTTCTTCATGGTATATGGTTTTTGCTGGTTACTATTTCAGATAATTGAAGATATCATAGTTTTAACTTATTTGCCTACTTTTGTCAATACCAATGAAAAAGGGCCCTTCTCTAAAGAAGAACCCTTTTGAATTAAAACCCTAAAACCCTGATCACAAATTACTTCTTGCCAAATTCCAATTTTCTGGCGTCAGCTTCACGCTTAGCCGCTTCCTGCTTAGCTTGATATTCAGCTAGGGCCGGGCGATTGTCATAATAACTGCCGTCGGCTAAAGCAACTTTGGAAATGTGCACGTTATTGCCGCCATTAGGACCAACTGCCATAATCATTGTTACCTGGAATTGAATACAATTTGGTCCGGGAACGTAAAAAGCAGAAGTGGCCATGTTAGCTTCGCCGCTAACTGCACCATACTTCATGCTAATAATCGTGCCTCCCGGAGGTACCAATGCTATTGGGATAACGGGAGCAGATGTCCAACCGTAACCATTAAACCAAGAAATAGGGGTGTTGCCTGACCAAGTACCTGTCGTCCCAATTTGATAATTGAAATAGGGATTGTCTTTGGCTCCAGCCACAAAATTGCTCACCTGGAAGAATGTAGAAATGTTAATAGCATCAACCGTAGCTCTGAACGGACCGGCATTATCGCCCACTAAACCGGGACTGACAATAGTCGGGGCATAAGTGGCGGTATGAACGACACCGTCTTCCAGATAAACCTGATAATTATTATCAGCTGGCCAAGCTAATGCCGCCCAAGTGGAACCGGTAACATCACTAAAGGTAATGCCTCTGCCGGCGTTGAACTTCATCATTTGGTTATAAGTGCGATAGTTAAAATTGATGAAGGTGTCGGCCGGTGTAGTTGAAACATTAAGCGTAGAACTTAACCAAGTGGTGTGATCGCCGATTTGGAAGGGAACGCCAACCAGATCGGAAATACGGTCTTTTCTGACTTTCCAGAAGTAGCTGTAAGTACCATCGGTATTCTGTGATGAACTCACAAAGTAAAGAGGCTGCACCAGAGGATTGGTCGGGGACGCCATGATGGTTACGGTAGTAGTGGTTCCAGCCGGCATTTCAGTTACAGTCATCACACAAGTAGTGGTAGCGGTAAACAGATAAGTGATGTTAATCTGTAAATCGGCAGCTGAGCCGGTAAAAACTGTTCCGCAAAAATCCCAATCATACCAACTTCCGGGAGTTGGATTTTCGACATAATAAATGCCCTGGACATTGGTTATTACCCAGATGGTGTCGCCGTTGACATACTTAGTGCCGCCCACTTTCAAGATTGGACCGTTGTGAGCAATATTGCTCGGGCGATTGATAGGCATGTCTTCATTAAAATCCTTTTTACAGGATACGGTTGCAATACTAATTGCAACCAAAAACATCAAAAACATTGTTAGGTTTTTCATCGTTACAAAAATTTAAGGTTAATACTGGTTTTCTGAATTATTTTATTTTTGAAATTTTGACCTCACCCGAGATTTTCAGGGTTTATCAAAGAACTTTTCATATTGCCAACTTTACATTATTTGTATTTATTTGTCAAGCGCCATTGGGGCAATGCCAAACAAAACACCCCACTTTAATAAAATGGGGTGTTTGGCTGATAGCCACTGGCTATCTATTATAATTAAGCATTAATTATTTTTTAACTCTGGCTTGGACATAGATGGCAACAATGTCATCAACAATCTTAGACCAATCATATTCTTGTACAACTTTATTGTACATGGCTTCTTTATTGGCTTTTAATTTATCCGGGGAAGCTAACAACTCTTCTAACTTGTTCTTTAAATCGCTCACATCCATACTTTTAAAGGTAAAGCCGTTATCGCCCACCACCTCATGATTAGCCGGAATATCACTTACCAAACAGGGATTGTGGTAGGACATGGCTTCCAACAGGGCGATGGACAAGCCTTCCGATTCAGACGGCTGAACGAAGATATGAGCGTTAGAGAACAATTCTCCCAAACTTTGACCGCTTTGATTGCCGGTAAAAATAATATTGGGATGGCGGTCGGCCAAACGCTTTAATTCTTCTTCCATCAGGCCGTCACCGACAATCACTAATTTTTTGTCAGTTTTAAGCTGTTTATAGGCGGCAATTAAATATTCCACGCCCTTATTAGCCACTAAGCGCCCGACGTTTAAGATATAAGAATCTTTGTCCAGCCCCCATTTATCTTTGATTTCTTGGGCGGGCAATATCTCAGGGATATTAACGCCATTGGGGACATATCGAGCGTGAGCGGTCGGGTATTTTTTCATCACATGGTCTAACAGGGATTTAGAAACAGTGATCACCGTGTCGGCTTTTTGGGAACACATATATTCACCAAAACGTAAATAGTTTTTAGCGAAGAAGCCCCATTTCTGATTATGGTAACATTGGCTATGAAAAGTGGATATAACGGGAGTATGCGGTTTAAACAACTTTACCAGCCAGATCAGGGAAGACGGACCGATAGAATGAAAGTGAACCACATCCACTTTACGAAAGATAACATCAAGCGCGGCTAAAAAAGTATGAGAAATGGCGTCTAAGTTCTTAGTGGGTACGCTAGGTAAGCCCACCAACTTAACGCCTTTATATTCTTTCAATCTTTTATCAGTATAGCTATGACGAGTATAGACAATCACTTCATGGCCAAGTTCAACCAGACGCACGGCTAAGTCCTCGACGTGTTTTTCCACGCCGCCGCCATGAGTTACGGGAATTCCTTTTTGTCCGATTAAAGCGATTTTCATATCTTTATATCTAATATTTACATTCTTAATGGTATCACAAAGGACAAAATTTGTCAATAGGAAGGGCTAGCAAACAAAAAATAGCCATAAAACAGGCTATTTTTAAGGAAAACTGGATTTAATTAATTATAACCATTTTTTCTTTTCAAAATAAAGCAGCATGCCAGTAGAACAAACGAACATAATGCAAATGATAATCCAAAAACCGTAGGGATGATTGGCCAGGGGCATATAGGCGGTATTCATGCCGAAGATAGCGGCCAGCAAAGTTAAGGGGAAAACAATTACGGAAATAATGGTTAACGTCTTCATGACATTGGTCATTTGATTATCAAGAAGCGCTTGGTTGGTGCTATTTAACACTTCAATCATTTCTTTTTGATTATCCAGCATATTCCAAATTCTTTTAGAATGCTCTACCAATCGATCATAATGCCTTCTGATCTCAACCTGAGGCACCAAGGTGCTTTTCATCTCAGTCAAAGCTTTGAGGATGCCCTCGTGATTCTGTAATATTTTACGTAAATTAATGATGTTGCGGCGCAGATTCAAAATTAAAGACACGGCTTCCTGCTGATTGCGGGCGAAAATCAAGTCCTCCACCTTGGCGATACCGGCGCTGGTTTCGTCAATCAGGCCATAACAATCATGGATCAGTTTATTCAATAATTCATAAAGTAAAATAATGGACGAATCCCAATCATCGGTCAAAAGAAAGTCGGGATGGGCCTGGCAGGAAGCAAAAAAATTATTAAGCGCCGGGATATTGCCGTTATGAACGGTAATCAGATAACCATGGCCGATAAAAAATTCAATTTCTCCGGCCACAATTTTGTCGGCCACGTAAATCGGGAAGTGCAGCACGATAAAAACATAACCCGGCTCTTGAGAAATCATCGGCCGCTGGGAAAAAACCGTGGAGAGGGAGGAATTTAAATGTTGGAGATTAAAATTGTAATTTTTCTTTAAATACTGGATTTCCGAATTTTGCGCATTGACAATATTAACCCATTTTAAATCCGTTTTCGCCTTGGGGCGGCGGATATCAATCTCGTAAATATTATTGGATATTTTTCGGCAATTCATCATAAAAATTAAAAATAAAATTTAAATAAAACTAAAATAATTATAACATAATTCGCTAAGATTGAGAAATAGCAATATTGCCAAAGGCTTAAAATACTAATATAATGTCATTATGGTCAAAATTTTGGGGATAAAACTTAACACTGAGCCTAAAACCGAAATTTTAAATAAAATCCGGTCTTGGTTAGGTTCCTCCGGACAACATTACATCGTTACCCCCAATCCGGAAATTGTGCTTTTGGCTCAGAAAGACGAAGAATATTTTTATATTCTCAATCACGCCGCTGTCTCGCTCCCCGACGGCATCGGCCTAAAATTTGCCGCCCTGACTTTGGGCCAGAACATTCCCCGCATTACCGGCTCAGACTTAACCAGAGACATCCTGATTGCCGCCCAGAAGAATCAAGACCCGGTCTTAATCATCAATTGGGCCCAAGGATTATCCAGCGCCAATGATATATCTTCCGCCCTCAAGCGTCTCTATCCCCAACTGCCATTTGAAATCTGGGACGTGGACCGCGACGAAGCCTTAAAGCCGGATTGGAAACCAAAAACCACTGCCGCCAAAATAATGTTTGTGGCCTTGGGAGCGCCCTACCAGGAAAAATTTATTTTCCATCAACTCGCTAAAATGCCGAGCATTAAAGTGGCGCTGGGAATCGGCGGATCATTTGATTTTTTAACGGGCAAAATTAAACGAGCCCCCAAAATAATGAGATACCTAGGATTAGAATGGCTCTACCGGGTTGTCAGTCAACCGAGCAATAGAAAAAAACGGTTGAAAAGAATTTATAATGCCACGATCGTTTTTGCCGCCAAAATAATTGATTGGCGCCTGATCCTGCCCTTTAAATATCGCCCCAATGTCGCCTGTTTATTATATAAAATGGTTGACAATCAAGTTCAGATTCTGTTGGTGGAAAGAACTGATGAACCCGGCCACTTCCAGATGCCTCAGGGGGGAACCGACGGTCTAAGTTTAAAAGAAGCCGCCATTAAAGAGTTGAGCGAAGAAATAAATAATACTAAGTTTACAGTTAAAGCCGTCTTCGCCGATTTATACCGTTATAGGACCAATTTCGGTCATCCCGACGGCAGTAATCGACATGCCGGTTATAGGGGCCAAAAACAAGGCTTAGTCATCGCCGAATTTAACGGACGAGACTCCGACATCAAAGTTAATTTTTGGGATCACTCTAATTACAAATGGGTACCGGCCGATGAGTTGATAGCGGAATCCCATCCGTTGCGTCAAGCCGGATATAAAATTTATTTAGAAAAACTGAAAAATATAATTTAAACCTATGAATAATATCAGACTGCGTTTTGCGCCATCGCCCACCGGCTTTTTACACCTCGGCAATTTACGGACCGCTCTTTTTGGTTATTTGATAGCCAAAAATTTAGGCGGTAGGTTCATCTTAAGGATTGAGGACACCGATCAAAAAAGGGAAGTGGAGGACGCCGCCGCCAAATTATTAAACGTCCTAAATTGGATCGGGATCAAGTTTGACGAAGGTCCGCACCTGGGCGGACCATATGCTCCCTATACCCAAACTGAACGTCTGGATATCTATCAAAAATATATTAAGGAACTTCTGGAGAAGGACGGGGCCTATCATTGCTTCTGCAGCGCCGAGAGATTGGAAGAGATGAGAGATAAGCAAACCGCCAATAAACTGGCCCCGCGTTATGACCGCCACTGCCGAGATCTATCCCAAGAAGAAGTTGCCAAAAGAATGGCGGCGGGCGAAAAATATGTCATTCGCCAAAAAATGCCTTTAACCGGAGAAGTGGCAGTTTATGATGAATTGCGGGGAGAGATAAAATTTCCCGCCGGTGACTTGGAAGATCACGTTTTAATTAAATCCGATGGAATCCCCACCTATCAATTTGCCAATATTGTCGATGACCATCTGATGGCCATAACTCACGTCACCCGAGGCGATGAATGGCTGCCGTCATACCCGAAAAACATTTTATTATACCAAGCTTTCGGTTGGACTCCGCCTAAATATATTCACTTCCCGTTGATTCTAAATAAGACTGGCGGAAAACTCAGCAAACGCCAAGGCGATGTTTTTGTGGAAGACTACAAGGCCAAAGGATACCTGCCCGAAGCTCTGATAAATTTCTGCGTCTTGCTTGGTTGGCACAGCAAAGATGACCAAGAAATCTATTCGCTCTCGGAGCTCCAAACCGCTTTTGACATGAAAGGGCTCGGTTCTTCGCCGGCAGTTTTTGACTTAGAAAAACTGGATTTTTTCAACGGCTATTATCTCCGCCAAAAATCACTCGCCGAACTGGCCGATCTCTGTCGCCCGTATTTAGCCGACACTTCAATTGACCAAGGCTATCTGGAAAAGGTGGTCGGGCTGGCTCAAGACAGAATGAAAAAATTATCCGACATTAATGCCTTAACCGACTTTATCTTTACCGAGAAATTAGTCTACGACCGAGATCTGTTAATTTGGAAAGCCCTGACCCTGGAGGATGTAAAAACCAATCTGACGGAAATAAAAGGAATGCTGGAAAAGGTGGAAGCAGGGAACTGGAATAAAACCTATTTAGAGACCCATATCATAGAATATATTAAGACTAATGACAAAAAGGTCGGAGACTACCTCTGGCCTCTCCGAGTGGCTTTAACCGGCCTCAAAAACAGCCCCGGACCCTTTGAAGTGGCCGATACCCTAGGAAAAACCAAGAGTTTGGAAAGAATATATCAAGCTATAACCAAATAATGTTTACAAAATATAAAAATTGTGTTATTATAATCAGATGAAAAGAATCGCCCAAATATCCATTTTAATCATCGCCTTATGTCTATTATTCAATCGGCCTAATTTGGCTTTTTCCGGATACGAAGAGGAGATTAATCAAGAGATTAAAAATTTAAACGATGAGATTTCCGGGAATAAGAAAAAAATCGAAGATATCCAAAGCCAACAACAGGAATACAACGTATTGATTGCTCAAAAGAGAAATGAGCAGGGAAGTCTCAGCAATGAATTGGAAATATTAAACGCTCAGGTGGCCAAGGCTCAATTGGATATTGATGCCAGCGAACTGGAGATAGATAAAACCAATCTGGAAATCAAAAAGACCACTCTGGATATCCAAGATAAGGATGACCAAATTAATAAGGAAAAAGAACATATCGCCACCATGTTGCGCTTGATGTATAAACAAGATCAAGTTTCAGCCCTGGAAATCTTGCTATTAAACAATTCTTTGGCTGAGTTTATCAATCAACTGCAATACCTGGAAAATACCAACGAGGAAATTTCTAACAGTGTTAATAGCCTCAAGGAAACTAAAGACCAGCTGGAAGAAAACAAGAGAACTTTAATCGCCAAAGAAGCGGAATTAAATAATTTGAAAACAAATTTAGAAGAACAGAAGCTGGCCTTGACTCAACAGCAAGAAGATAAGAATTTTATTTTAGAAGAAACCAAACAATCCGAAAAAAAATATCAGTATCTACTGGCCGCCGCCCGCAAAGAACAGGAAAAAACATCAGCCGAAATTTCTAACTTAGAAAAAAGCGTCAGAGAGAAACTGGAAAAACTGAAAGGCAATCCCGACCTTAACTATACCGGATTTATTTGGCCCACCGGCGCGAGCTATATTACCGCCAGTTTTCACGATCCGGATTATCCTTTTCGCCGGGCTCTGGGAGAGCATTCCGGCATTGATATCCGAGCCACTTATGGTACCCCTCTAAAAGCCGCCGCCAATGGCTACGTTGCTCGGGTAAAATATGACGGCACCAAGAATTATGCTTATATCATGATTATCCACGGAGACGGGTTGTCAACGGTCTATGGCCACGTTTCGGCCGTTAACGTTAAAGCTGACGAGTACGTGGTCCAAGGCCAAGCCATCGGCCGCACCGGCGGCCTGCCGGGTTCTCCCGGATCGGGACCGTTCTGTACCGGCGCCCATCTTCACTTTGAAGTTCGTAAAGATGGCATCCCGGTTAACCCCCTAGAATATTTACCATAATCAACAAAAGTAAACGACCACCAGTCTGAGGACTGGTGGCTTTGTTTTTGCCGGCCATGCCGGCAGGGCGGTTTTGTGGTTTTTAAGATGTTAATTTATCAAAGAGTGACGGCTGGTCTATCTCGTTATGATTATTCTGATGTCTGACATATCTTTTTATTATATCTTCATCAATGCCAATGGTTGAGACAAAATATCCCCTGGCCCAAAGAGAGTGTTTTTCATAAAGGCCATGATTTCTTTTTATCTTCTTCTTGAGCCAAGCCGAAGACTTGCCTTTGATAGTTTGCATGACGTAAGAAATGGAATCTCGGGGAGAAGCAAGAAGACAGAGATGAATATGATCTTCTTGGATTGAAAGCTCCAAGATCTCCCAATGTTTCCACTTTGTTATAGACTCAAATATTCGACGCAATTCATTCTTGATTTTATCGGTATTCAACACTTTTCCTCGAAATTTAGGGGTCCAAACCAGGTGATACTTTAAATCATAAAAACAATGTGATAATGTACGTATGGTGCGTTTTCTTGATTGATTGTTCATATATTTTTCTTGTTAATGCACCACTAAAACCAGCCCTGCCGGGCTGGTTTTAGTATACAGCTTCGCTTTCAAACGTACACACCCCAGCTGCGCTGGTGGTTTATAGCATAA
>Ga0265297_10006174_pt1 | contig 17597 bp, 14 predicted proteins | sample Munlanlwell13791_FD_192502 | JGI IMG/M metagenome (GOLD analysis project Ga0265297, IMG submission 192502) | Leachate microbial communities from a municipal landfill in Southern Ontario, Canada - Leachate well 137-91 | ecosystem: Engineered > Solid waste > Landfill > Unclassified | place...
CAGGATCAAACTCTCCGAAAAAATTTATTTTCGAACGAGAAGTTAATGGCTCTATAATTTCATTTTTTGCTGTTTCCTCGTTTCCGCTTGGCTATTAATTAGAAAGAACATATACCCCGCCCAATCTGAGGGGCGGGTATGTCGCTTTATGCGACAAAAAAAAGACGCTCCGACGTAAAGCCGGAGCGCCTTAAAATTTATCTTACGACGGCGCTACCTTCCGTCAGTTAATTAACTACCCAAATCTGTCAATCCCGTTTTTTATTATTTTCACAATAATAAATTAACGCTCTCCTCCCCCTTTTCGCAAGGGGAGAGTAAATATAACAGATACACCCTGATTTGTCAAGTATTATTTTTAACTTTTTTTCAGCGCTCTAACTTGTTTAAATACAATATAGTTATTACGCCTGCTAAATTACTTGCTTACCAGTTCCGTAATTTTGAATATCGGCAGGAACAAGGCAATAACTATACCCCCCACAACCACCCCTAAGAATACGATGATCACCGGCTCAATCATGCTGGTCAGGCCGGAAACCGCAGCATCCACCTGTTCATCATAAAAATCGGCAATCTTGGAAAGCATTTTTTCCAGCTGCCCGGTCTGCTCGCCTACGCTAATCATCCGGCAGACCATCGGCGGGAAAATACCGCTTTTAGTCATTGGCCGGGCAATGGTTTCTCCTTCGCGCACAGAGCTGCGGCAGGCGCTAATCGCTTCCTCCACTACTTTATTTCCCGAAGTCGTAGCGACAATTTCCAAAGCAGTCAGTACCGATACCCCGCTTTTTACCAAAGTGGAAAAAGTGCGGGCAAATTTCGCCAAAGCAACCTTACGGAACAATTCACCCAAAATAGGCAGCCTGAGTTTTAGTTTATCAAAATTATACCTGCCTTTTTCTGTGGCAATATATTTTTTAAAAAGAATAAAAAGAAGCACTAATCCGCCGGCCAGCAGCAGAAAAGCCTTCCTGAATAATTCACTTATTGTAATCAGGATAACCGTAGGCAAAGGCAGCTTGCCGCCCAAGCTGTCAAATATCCCTTTAAAAGTCGGTACAACTTTCAGCAATAATACCGAAGTAATCATTATGGCAATAGTTACTACTACCGCCGGATAAACCAAGCTGGATTTTATTTTACGGTTTAAAGAAGCGGATTTTTCCAGGTACGCGGCAAGCCGGTCTAAAATATCCGCCAGCATGCCTGAAGCTTCGCCAGCCCTAACCATATTAATGAAAAGGTTGGAAAAAACCTGCGGGTGTTTTGCCAAAGCATCACAGAAACTGATTCCCGCTACGATGTCCTGGCGCACAGTAGATACCACTTCCCTTAAAGGAAGGTTTTCAATCTGTTCGGACAATATGCCCAGACACTGAACAAGCGGAATACCGGCATCAATCATTGTCGCCAGCTGACGCGAGAAAATAACTAAGTCATCAAGTTTAATTTTTCCGTGTTTATGCCCGGCAGAAGATTTTTTGCCCTTAGCCAGCTCGATAGAAACAACTACTAAATCCTGCCTGTGCAGGACTTCGCTGATCTCAAGTTCTGACCCGCCTTCCAGCACGCCGTTTACCGCGCGGCCATTTTTATCTTTAGCATTATAACTGTAAGTAGCCATTCAAACTATCTCCCTGCTTAACCCGGATCCAACCGGTCAACAATTTTTAAAAACACTTTTACAATCTTCGGGTCAAACTGCGTGCCGTTATACTTTTTAATTTCTGCCAAAGCTTCTTGCTTAGATAAAGGCGTTTTCCTGTACGAACGCGCTGACCTCATTGCTTCATAAGCGTCTGCCAGATGGATTATCCGCGCTCCAAAAAGAATTTCTTCCCCGCGTTTGCCCTCGGGATAACCAGTGCCGTCATAGCGCTCATGGTGCTGGCGAATCAACTCTATAACATTGCTTAAAAATGTCAACGGCTCTAAAATCTGCGCTCCGGTCACAGGATGGCGTTTCATTGTTTCCCATTCTTCCGGAGTCAGTTCTGAAGGCTTAACTAAAATACTATCCTGAATTCCAATTTTACCCAAATCATGCAGCTCACATGCCTCCCTGATATGTTCAATGTCCCGGGCAGACAAATGCAGTTCTTCGGCTATTGCTACAGCATACCTGGCAACGCTCTGGGAATGGCTGTGCGTATAATGATCCCGCGCGTCAATTGCCTGCGCCAGGGCTTTAATTGTACGCAGGTATGTTGAACGCAGGTCTTCATATAATTTACTCAAATTTTTCGTGGAATCTTCAATCCTGTCAGACAAAAGCACATTCTGTTTTTGCAAGGAAACATTATGCTCATGCAGGCTCTGAGTAAGCCTGTGATGCGTTACCATCACAGTATGCATCTCGCGCCCCTTCTTAATCAAAAAGGATAATCTTTCCGCATTCAAAGGGCTGATCAATATATCATAAATACCCATTCTCTCCAGCTCAGCGGCTAATTCATAATTTTCTTCTTCCATAAAAGCAATAATACAACAGTCAGGATCAACCCTTTTCAGCTCTTTTATCAGGTTGGGATATTCAATAGTATTGATTTTCATGATCACTACATCAAAACTATTTTGTTTAAATTTTTCCAGCGCCAGGTTGCCTTCATTTTCAAAAGTAACATAGCAGCCCCCGTCGATAACCAGTTTTTCGCGAAGATAAATGGAAAGCGCGTCATTCTGATCGCTGTCAATCAATAAAACTTTTATGCCTTCCATATCTTATTCCTCGGTAGTTATGCGGATGGCTTCATCAAGCGAAATAACGCCCTGGTTTACTTTCAGGTATGCGTCATCCCGCAATGTCTGCATGCCGCATTTATCCACGGCATATTTTTTAATTTCATCCAGAGATGCCCTTCTGGTAACCATCTCGCGGATAACATCATCTATCATGATTACTTCCAGGATAGCTATTCTACCATAAAATCCTGTATCATTACAATACTTACATCCAGCTGCTTCATAAATTGTGCCATCCTGTTTAAAACCGATGCTTTTTAAGTACTCAGCTGGCGTATCCACTGGCTTGCGGCACTTAAAACAAAGTTTGCGCGCCAGGCGCTGCGCGCAAAGCATAATCAAACTAGAGGCGACTAAAAAAGGCTCTGTATTCATATCAATAAGGCGGGTGATACTTGAAATTGCATCATTAGTATGCAGCGTTGAAAGGACTAACTGCCCGGTAAGCGCTGCTTTAATCGCGATGTCGGCAGTTTCCGCATCCCTGATTTCTCCGATCATGATTACATCCGGGCTCTGGCGCAATATTGAACGCAGGCCGGAAGCAAAATCCAGCTTTATTTCCGGCTTTACCTGAACCTGAGTAACTCCTTCAACCTGGTATTCAACAGGATCCTCGATAGTAATAATATTTTTATCCGGGGTATTCAATTGATTTAGGATAGAATACAGCGTAGTGGATTTTCCTGACCCGGTAGGCCCGGTAACTAAAATCATCCCGAAAGGCTTGGCAATTGCTTCCTTAAAAACCGCTGTCGGGCGGTCTGAAAAACCCAGCTTATCCAACCCGATGGAAAGGTTTGATTTATCCAGGGCGCGCAGGACAAATTTCTGCCCGAAAGTTGTAGGCAGGCTGGAAACACGGAAATCAACCTGCTTCCCTTCAAACCTTACTTTAAAACGGCCGTCCTGAGGTATGCGGCTTTCCGTAATATCCAAATCGGCAATAATTTTAATGCGCGCTAAAACCGCGTTTTGATTTGCCTTGGGGATTTTGAATATCTCATGCAAAGATCCGTCAATACGGTACCTGATGCGCAGAAAATCCTGTTCCGGTTCAATATGTATATCTGATGCCCTCCTCTTCAGCGCCTCGGTCAGAGTAAGGTCAACCAATTTAACAATCGGAGGCTTCGCGCTTTCCTGAAGCACGCTGCTTAATTCAATCTGATCAACTACTTCAAAAGTTTCTTTTTCCGGTTTTGCCCCGCTGACAATATTCTCATCGAGGATTTGCTGCATATCTTTGGGCTTGGCCTGGAATTGGGTTTCAATTGCCTTTAAAATTTCGTCGCGCGAACTTAACACTATATCAATAGTGCAATTGGTAAAAGTCCTTAAATCGTCCAAAGCAAAAATATTCAGCGGGTCGGATACTGCAACGGTAATCGTATTGCCGATACGCGACAAAGGGATAATCGCGTATTGCCGCAGGATATGTTCCGGAATAAGCTTAACAATCTCCGGGTCAAATTTGTATTTAACCAGGTGCAGGCTGGGAATAAAAAGCTGCTCTGATAAAAGCGAAAGTAATTCCTCTTCAGAAATAAACCCCTGCTCAACCAGTATCCTTCTTAAAGGAAGCTGTTTTTCTTTTTGTAATTCTATTGCCTTTTCCAGGTGTTCTTTGGTGACGCGCTTGCTTTTTACCAGGATGTCAGCAATATTATCTCTGAGTGTCTGCATTTTTTATTAACTCTCGTCTGCTGCGGTTACCCGCAAAACTTCTTCCAATGTGGTCAGACCTTTTAGAGCCACTTCCAGCCCTTCTTCCCGCAAAGTTTTCATTCCTTCAATGCGGGCCTGATGTTTAATAACATGTTCCTGCGGCTGAACTAAAATTAATTCGCGGATTTTCTGGCTAACCAAAAGGACTTCAGTAATTGCCAGCCTTCCGCTATAACCGGTATGAAAACAATGCGGGCAGCCGCGGGCCTTAAAAAATTGCGGATTATCTATCTTCAGTTTTAAACTTTTGATAACTTCTTCTTTTACAGCGTATTTCTCCCTGCATTGCAGGCAGATTTTACGCACCAGCCTCTGGCCAAGCACACAAACCAAAGATGAGTTAATCAGGTAAGGCTCTACACCCATATTAATCAGACGGACAATTGCCCCTGCGGCTGTTGTCGTATGCAGGCTGGAAATCACCAGATGCCCTGTAAGCGCGCTTTTAATCGCGATATCCACTGTTTCGTAATCGCGGATTTCACCGATCATAATTACATTGGGATCCTGCCTGAGGATTGAACGCAGCGCCGCGGCAAAAGTCAGGCCGATTTCCGGCTTGGCAGTAACCTGATTTATCCCTTCCAACTGGTATTCTACCGGATCCTCGACGGTAACCAGGTTTTTGTGCGGGTCATCAACAAACTTCAGGATGGAATATAAGGTCGTAGTTTTCCCTGAGCCTGTAGGGCCGCAGACAAGCATCATCCCATGCGGCAGCTTGGCAATTTTTTTGAGCTTTACAATATCTGCTTCGGAAAACCCGAGTTTATTTATATCAAGGGTTGCCTGGGATTTATCCAAAATACGGATAGCTACTTTTTCCCCGAAGCTGGAAGGCAAAATTGAAACACGGAAATCCACCTCGCGGCCGGAAACCTTTGCTTTGAAACGGCCATCCTGCGGCAGACGGTGCTCGGCAATATCCAGGTCTGACATAACTTTAACACGGGATACAATAGATACGTGCATATTCCACGGCGGAGGCGGCTGTTCCTGCAATATGCCGTCAATACGGAAACGCACACGCATTTTTTTATACCATGGTTCAATTAAAATATCAGAAGATTTTTTCTTTACCGCCTCTTCCATAATCATATTGGTTATCCTGATTACCGGGGCTTCGCGGCTGACCCGGGTCAATTCCCGGTCATCAGGCAGCACTTCTTTTTCGTCCTTGATAAACTCAATGGTAGAGGTGCTGATTTCTTTCACCAGGTCGTCAATTACTCCGCGGGTGGTATCAGGATAGGAGAGCTCAATTGCCTGCATAATATCCTGCGTACTGGAAATAATCGGGTTCATTTTGCGGCCGGTAAGCGTTTTGACGTGGTCTATGGCAAAAATATTCAGCGGATCAGCCATAGCCAAAGTAATTGTATCGCCTATCTGTGAAACCGGAATAATCTGATAATGGCGGGCGATTTCAGCGGGAATGATCTTGGCAATTTCAGGGTCTATTTTAAAACGCTTCAGGTCAATCAGAGGAAAACCCAGGCCCTGGCTTAAAATAGAAACTAAGTCTTCTTCTTTGATAAAATTCAGGCTGACAATAATATCGCTCAGCCTGCCGCCTTTTTTTTTCTGGGTCTCCAAGGCCTGATCAAGCTGTTGGCGGGTAACCAGCTTGTTATTAATCAGGATTTCTGTAATGCGCTCTTTTAAAGAAACCATTATTCTTTATAATATTTCTCTATCGCTTTCTTAATATCCGACGAGGTGGAAACAAATGTCTGAATACTGCAGCCTGAAAGCATCTCCACATCTTCAACTGCCTGCACATTCAGGGGGTTGGACATTGCCAAAGTTAAATTAGTGCCGATTTTATCTATCGGTATTAATACATACTGCCAGGCAACGCGGCTGGGGACAATATTGACTACTTCCGGGTTTATTTCATAATTAGCCAGCGGTAAATAAGGAAAGCCGTATTGAGCAGTCAAAGACTGGGCAATATCCTCTTCTTTGGCATACCCCAGGTCCACCAGAATCTCGCCGATTAAGCCGCCTTTCTCCTTCTGGACAGACAAAGCCTTTTCCAGCTGGCGCAGGTCAATCACGCCCCGCTCAACAAGCAATTCACCTAATTGTTTATTAATAATCCTTCTTGGCATATTAAATTAAAACTTTATTCTTTCCTTCTGGCTTGGCCTTCTCTATCAACTCTCCTGCCTTGCCAAGCAGCTCTTCCGCTGTCAGGCCGTCTATTGGATTTTCGCTTACCGCGGCGCTGGCAGTGATTTTTTTTCTGCTGTCCTGCTCTTCGCCAAAAGTAAACTCAATTTTTTTTCTGATCTCCTCTGCAATGTCCCGGGCCTGGCGTTTATTTTTTTCCGGAAGCACAATGCCAAATTCATTGTCGCCGGTACGGCCGGCACGGTCAATTTCTGTGATAGAGGACTTAATCAAAGTTGCTATTCTTTTCAGAACACCTTCTGTGCTTAAGGAGCCGAAGTTCTGCTGAAAATCCTGGAAGTTATCAATATTAAACATAATAAATGAGCACGGCCTCTGGTAAACAATTGCCCTTTTAATTTCCTCCTGCAGCCGGCTTTTGATAAAAGCAGCGTTATACAAGCCGGTAAGCGCGTCTTTTATCTCTAGTTTTTCCACCCAATGGGATAATAGGTCATTTTCAATAGCAATGGATATCTGTTTGCTGAAAATATCCAGAAGCTCCAGGTCGTCTTTTTTATAGAGAAACCCTTCTTTATTGTTCCCGACGCCTAATATAGCAGTCACTCTGCCTCTTAAGAAAATCGGCAGGGCCAAAACATTTTTCAGGCGGAATTTATCATAAAAAGCCGCTCCGGTATTGCCGGACAAAACATTCTCACTATCCAGCATCAGGGGCTTGCTGTAATGAATCAGTTTGTTAAACGCCGGATCATCAGAATCAATCTTCAGCTTGGCAAGGTATACTGAATTCTGCCCCTCCGCGGTTTTCAAATAAAAATTATCCTCCTCGGAAACCCGGGAAAATAGAAAAGCAATTTCCGAATTTGCCAGAAGATGTGCCTTTTCCACGGTAAGCCTCAAGATCTCGTCCAATTTCAGCCCCTGAGAAATCAACGAGCTGATCTGCAGCAGGCTGGAAAGGGCAAGTACGCGCTTCTGAATTTCAAAATTTATCTCTGTGGTCCTTTCGCTATAGCCTTTTAACTCCTCCATATTACTGCGGATCTGCATAGTCAACTGGTTCAATGAATCGCCTAAAAACCCCACTTCATCGTCTTTGCCTGTCTCTATTATCCGGCTGGTATCGCCCTGAACAATCATCTTTGCATCTGAACTGATTGAAACAACGCGGTCAAATACCTCCTTAACCACAAAGAAACCGACAATAGAAATAAAAACACTGACCACAATGGATATGGCAATGGTGATGTCTAATTTAAAACCGGCCTTAGGCAGGATATAATTGGAAACAAAAAATACAGATACAAGCAATGGCAGGATGGACATCAAGCAGAACGCAATCCTGAGTTTATACTGAAGGCTCCCCGCTGAAAGAAGGGCTTTTTTCTGGTTAGCCATACTTACCTCCCGGATTAACTTCTTAATATTTAATAGAATTATACAGCTTAACCTATGTTATTTCAATAGCTTTAATAAACTCTGCCAGCAGATGATCCTTGCTTACTCCGGTATCAAGAAAATCCCAGGGCAGGACTTCATCCCTGCCTTTTTCCCGGAGGTAAAAGTAAGGCTCTATGCCGCATTCAGCAAAAGCTTCCTGCCACCTGCTCTGCGCAAAGTGCTCTTCCCAGGCATCAAAACGTGCCCCCTTATTAAAGGCTTTCTCAATCACAGAAGAAAGGCGGCGGTCTCCGCGGGAAAGCGCAGCTTCCAGAAAACTCATCTCAGAATTATGAAAATTAATCCTTAATTTTTTATTCTTTAACTGCGACCTTAAGTAATGGATCTTAGAATTAATACTCTCCATGCTCTCCATTCCCAGCCACTGAAAAGGCGTATGCGGCTTAGGGATTAGCGTATTTACGCTGATATTAATTTCTGCTGCCCCGTTGCTGCAAACTTTCTTTAATTCGGAAACCTGGCGGGAAAATTCCAGGATACCGTCCAGGTCTTCTTTCTTTTCCTGCGGCAGGCCGATCATAAAATAAAGTTTTACCCTGCGGTAACCTGCTGTATAAGCTTCTTTCAGGGATTTAAAGAAATTTTCCGAGTCGAAATCTTTATTTAAAACTTTACGCATTCTTTCGCTTGCTGCCTCGGGAGCAAAGGTTAAGCCGGTTTTTTTGATTGTAGCAATCATTGCGGCAAAGTTCCCTACTAAGGATTTAGGCTTGATTGAAGGTAAAGAAACACTTACTGCTTTGCCTTTAAAAAGTTCCAGCAACCCGTTAATTAAATCATTGCCGCAGGCATAGTCACTTACCGATAAACCTGCCAGAGAAATTTCCTCATAGCCGCTAGACTTATAAGCTTCTTGGGAAAGCTCCAATAATTTCTTTACACTCCTCTGCCTTAAGGGAAAATAGGTCTGCCTTGCCTGGCAGAAACGGCATTGATTAGGGCAGCCGCGCATCACCTCCAGAGTAATCCGGTCATGGACTATTTCAATATAAGGTACCAGCCAGCAGGAAGGAAAAAATGCGTTGTCTAAATTTTTTACAACGCGCTTCTTGATTTTTCCCGGCAAGTTGGCTGATTTAGGACAAAATTTATCGATCTTTCCTTCTTCTGTATAACTTACCTCATACAATGCCGGGGCATAAACCCCTTCAATCCGGGAAAGTAAACCCAACAAATCAATTTTACTCAGCTCGCCGGATTTGAATTTGTCTTTCAGGCCGCGGTATAAATCAATAATTTCTACAATTGCTTCTTCTGCTTCGCCAATCAGGAATAAATCAACAAACGCGTGCATTGGCTCGGGGTTTATTGCCGCCGGGCCTCCGGCGATTACTAAAGGGAATTCCACGCCGCGCTCTGCTGCTTTTAAAGGGATCCTTCCCAGGTCAAGGATGTTTAAAACATTGGTATAGCCTAATTCATACCCCAGAGAAAAACCGATGATATCAAAATCTTTTATCGCTTTTTTTGATTCCAGGGAAAAAATTTCTTTATTCCCGGTACGCAGGATATTTTCCATATCCAAAGCAGGAGAGAAAAACCTTTCGCAGGCAAGATCAGGCTGGTTATTCAACACGCCATAGAGAATCCGCAAGCCTAGATTGCTCATCCCCACTTCATAGATATCGGGAAAACAGAGGGCAAATCTTATCGGGTTGGCGGAAAAATCTTTTTTTGAAACATTCCATTCTTCACCGATATAACGGGCGGGTTTACGGACATCTAATAAAAAATCTTCTGACATATTAAGTAAAAAGGTAAAAGTAAAAAGTTAAAACGCTGTTCTATTCTTGCCGATATTTGCTAATATCCCTAGTGAAATAAATGTAACCATGATTGATGAACCGCCATAACTCATCAGCGGCAAGGGGACTCCCACTACCGGCGCTAAGCCCAGGTTCATGGCGATGTTGACAAAAATCTGTATACCCAGCATCAGGCTGATGCCAAAAGCAAGCAGCCTGCCGAAATAATCGCCTGTAGACAAAGCGATTTTGATTCCCTGCCTGATTAAAATAAAATATAAGAAAAACAAAAATAAAGCGCCGAGAAAGCCCCACTCTTCGGTAAAGGTAGAAAAAATAAAATCGGTATGCGACTCAGGCAAAAAATGCAGCTGGCTCTGTGTCCCGCCAAGCCAGCCTTTGCCGAATAACCCTCCTGAACCGATAGCAATCTTGGATTGAATTACCGTATAACCTACGCCTAAGGGGTCTATATACGGGTTTAAAAATACCATCAGCCTGTCTTTCTGATAATCCCTCAAGAAATGCCATGATACCGGCAGAAGCAAAACGCCAATCAAGGAAATCGCAATCAGGTATTTTGACCTCACTCCGCCGATATACATAAAAGCTATGAAGATAAAAATGATAATCAGGCCTGTGCCCAAATCAGGCTGTTCAACAATCAAGCCTACGGGCAGGACAATGAAAAGCGACGGTAAAATAAAAGCGCGGAATATCCCGTATTTGGCTGCCGTGTGATGCACGCTGCTTGCGGATTTTACGCTGAAATACCTTGCCAAAAAAATTACCATCGCAATCTTTGCCAATTCCGAAGGCTGGAGATTAAACCAGGCAAGCCTGATCCAGCGTTGTGCGCCAAGGCGCGTTATTCCCAAAACAACAACCAAAAGCAATAAAAATAAAACAATCCCGTAAAACAAATATGTCATATCCCATAGCCTGCGGTAATTAAACTGCGACATTGCCAGGAAAAATATTATGCCCAGGATCACCCAGAATACCTGGCGCTTGTAAATAATCTGCCAGAGCTCGCCTTCTTTCTGTGAGGTGCTTGAATAAATTGATAAAATACCCATGCAGGTAATCAAAAGCGCAACTGCCAATATTAACCAGGTGGAATTCTTCAACTTAAATTAACCCTTCCTGCGACATTGCAAACAATATCTGTTTAGTTAAAACACAGGCTGCATAACCTGAGCCGCCATTCTCCAGAAAAACACAAATTACATATTTGGGATTTTTATAAGGCAAATAACCGCAAAACCAGGCGTGCGGCTGGCCGCGGGGAACCTGCACAGTGCCTGTTTTACCGGCAACTGCGACAGGTAAATCCGCCAGCACACTGGCTGTGCCCTTAGGATCAGAAACCGCTTTTCTCATCCCCTGCCGGACATAATTTAATGTTGAACTTTTCAGATGCATCTTTTGCGCTTTTTTGTGGAATGAAGAAATATTATAATTTTCTATATTTTGCACTACGTAGGGATTTATCAACATGCCATTATTGGCGAATACCGCGGTCATCCGGGCAACCTGCAGCGGCGTAACCATCAAGTCTCCCTGCCCGATAGAAAAATTTGCCGTATCGCCGTCATACCAGGTTTGAAACCTAGACATTCTTTTCCAGAGCGGCGACGGCACAAGCCCTCCTGCTTCGTACGGCAGGTCAATGGAAGAAGGCTTATCAAAACCGAACTTTAATGCATAATCATGGATTGACTGGCTTCCCAATAGAAGCCCGCTGTGATAGAAAAAAACATCACAGGAATGCGCAATCGCATTAAGCAAATCCTGCTGAAGATGAGTATCCCAACACTTGAATTTACGCCTGCCAACCATCATGCTTCCCGGGCAATAAAATGAAGTTGAAGAATTAATTTTTTTTGTCTCAAGCGCGGCAGATGCCACTACCAGCTTAAATACTGACCCCGGAGGATAAAGCCCGCTGATCGCGCGGTTAATCAACGGCGCATCCGGATCAGTAAATAAACGGCCGATTGATTTTGATTTATTTACAAAAGCCGCAGGATTAAAATCGGGGCTGTTTGCCATTGCTATTACTTCGCCTGTATCCGGCTTAAGGATAACCACGCTTCCCTTGCGGCCGGAAAGCGCTTCTTCAGTAATTTTCTGAATCTTAAAATCAATGGTTAACTGTAAGTTATTGCCGTTGACCGGCGGCCTGAATCCCAGCACGCGCACAAATTTACCCCGGTGGTCAACTTCTACAGAAAGCGCGCCTTCTTTCTCGCGTAAAAAATAATCAAATTTTTCTTCCACTCCGCCAAAACCTACGATATCCCTGGCTTTATAGCCATAGTCGGATAATTTAGAAAGCCGCCAATGGTCAATCTCATTAATATATCCGAGCACATGCGAAGCAAAGCTGCCATAGAGGTATTTCCTCAAGGGATGCGGCTGCACAACTATCCCCGGAGTATTTAATTTCAGCTCCTCCAAAGCAATTGCTTTCTTTACCTCAATATTGTTGGCGACGCGCACCGGCAGAAAAGACGCCAGGTAACCAGCCTTAAATTTTTTCCTCAGTTCCCCAACATCGCAATCCAATATCCGCGCGACATTAGACAATGTCTGGCCCAGCTGAGCCTCCCTCTGAGGCATAATTAAAACATCATAAGTCAGGTAATTGTCCGCGATAACCTTGCCATTACGGTCAAAAATTTTACCTCGCGCGCCCGGCTGCAAGAGCAGCCGGATAGAATTCTTATTGCTCAGCTCCCGGAACTTGCGGCCCTGGACTACCGAAAGGTTGAATACAGCCAAAGCCATGAGAATAAACAAAAACCCTACAATTAAATTTATTATTTTTATTCTCATCTTTTAATACGATTGGTTATTTTCCAGGGCCGGGCAGATAAACCTCAAAATCAGAAATGATACCAACGCGGTATAAAGCGGCTCCAGGATAAGCAATTTAAAAAAAATCCCGGCTGATACCGGGATATCCGATATCATCTTTACTGCCACACCGTTTAAAGCCGCCAGCAGAAAAATAAATCCGGCTCGGATAAAATCATTATCCAGCGAGATTTTTCTGCCTAATTGGATAGTTAAAAAAACCCAGGCAGGGAATAACAGTGTATTCAACCCGAAATGGTAGAAACCCAGGGTATCTTTATACATACCGATAAAAATAGCAAAACCAATCGCTGCCAGAGGGCTGAAAAATAAAGCGGCGATTACTGCACAAATAAGCAATAAATCAGGCTTCACCCAGAATAAACGGAAATAATTCAAAGCAGTTGCTTGCAATAAACCAAAAACAAGTATGAAAAGGATAAAAAATATTTTTCTCACTGGACGATAATTAATACTTCTTCTGTATCAGATAAGTTGGCTGCGGGTTTTACTACTGCATATTTGCTTAAACCGGAAAATTCTTCTTCTATAGCTGTCACTGTGCCGATAACCAGGCCTTTGGGGTAAGCGGAAGTCAGGCCGGAAGTAATAATTTTATCACCTATGCTGATATCCGCGTCTTTAGGCAGGTATTTCATAATTAATGCATTGCCCAGAGTGCCGCAAATAAGCCCTTCCTGGCGGCTGCGCTGGCTTAAACCGGATACACTCAAGTTAGGATCATTAAGCAGCATAATTTTGCTAGACATAGATGCGCTCTCAATCACCCGGCCGAGCAAACCGTCATATCCGATAACAACACTGCCTTCCCTGATGCCATGGTGGCTGCCTTTACTGATAATAATAATTGAAGACCAGTTATCCGGGTCGCGGGCAATTACTGCTGCGGCAATGACTTTGTGAGAAGATTCTTTCTTTAATGCGAGCAGGCCCTTCAGGCGGGAATTTTCCTCTTTGATTTCTTCAAAGGTATTTAACCTTTGCTGTAAAATACCTAATTCATTTATCAGGCGGCTATACTGGATAAAATTGCGGTGGTAAAAAACCAGGCCCTTGATTTCTCTTCCGGCGAGGCTGAGGATTGTCAACGGGAATTTTAAGGTATTTATTACTGCCGGCCGCAGGCAGGGGATGAGGCCGGAAAGAAAAAAAATACTGAGTAACGTGGCAAGAACAACAATTAAATTTCTTTTATTAAGCTTAAGCACATTCTATTTCTCTTAAAAAACTAAGCATGCATTTCAGATTTTATCGGGACAGTGACTTTTTTCAGATAACGAATTTCATTTAAAACTATACCTGTGCCGTTAGCTACGGCAGTTAAAGGGTCTTCAGCAATATGTACCGGCAGGCCAGTTTCTTCAGCTATCAATTTATCCAGGCCTTTAAGCAGCGAACCGCCGCCTGCCATCACAATGCCGTGTTCAATTAAATCCGCGGATAATTCCGGTGGAGTGCGCTCTAATGATATCTTGGCAGATTCCAGTATCGCGCGCATAGGCTCCTGCAGCGCTTCGCGCACTTCTTCAGAAGTAATTGTTACGGTTTTAGGCAAGCCTGCAACCAGATCTCTCCCCTTTACTTCCAGAGTCATCTCTTCTTCCAATGGATAGGCTGAGCCGATTTTAATTTTTATATCTTCGGCAGTGCGTTCGCCGATCATCAGGTTATAGGTTTTCTTCAAATACTCAATTATGGCATCATCCATTTCATCGCCGCCGATGCGGATAGAACGCGAAAAAACGATTCCTGCCAGAGAAATCACGGCGATTTCTGTTGTTCCGCCGCCGATATCAATAATCATATTGCCTATGGGATCCTGTATAGGCAAGCCAACGCCGATTGCCGCAGCCACCGGTTCTTCAATTAAAAAAACCTCGCGTGCGCCGGCACGCTCAGCAGAATCCTTTACCGCGCGTTTTTCCACCTCAGTAATCCCGGAAGGAATAGCTATAACAATCCGCGGCCTGACTAAAACCCTGCGGTGATGGACTTTTTTTATAAAATACCTTAACATGGCTTCGGTAATTTCAAAATCAGCAATAACCCCGTCTTTCATCGGCCTGATAGCAACAATATTGCCGGGTGTGCGGCCAAGCATGCGCTTTGCTTCCTCTCCTACTGCCAAAACATGGGATGTACCGCGTTCAATCGCCACAACCGACGGCTCACAAAGCACTACTCCTTCACCCTTAACATAAACAAGAGTACTGGCAGTGCCTAAGTCAATGCCCATATCATTGGAAAATAAACCAAGGACATAATTAATCAATTTTTTGGCTATTTCACCGAATTTTGCCATGGAAATCTCCTTAAAATAACCGGTTTTCTGGTGGGTAACGATGTAAAGGGAATTCTATCAGAGATTAAACCCTATGTCAAATAAAAACTTAGCTAAATCTCCCGGGTAAGGGTTTTTAGAAAACGGATAAACTCAGGAAAGGATTTATTAATACAGGAAATATCATCCAGCAGAGTTGTGCCTTCTGCAGCAAGGCCGGCAATAATCATGCTCATAGCAGTGCGGTGATCGTTAAAACTCTTTACCTTTGATCCTTTTAGCTGTCCTGCCCCGATAATCACAATCTTTTCTCTGCCTTGGCTTTTCACAACCTTAATAGAAGCACCCATTTTCTTAAGATTAACACACATTGACTTAATCCTGTCTGTTTCTTTAACACGCAGTTCTTCTACGCCCTGAAATTCTGTTTTTCCTTTGGCAAAACAAGCAGCCACCATCAGAATCGGCAGTTCATCAATCAAGGAAGGTATTTCTGCTTTCATGACAACCGTGCCTTTTAATCTACTACTTTTTATTTTCAGATTTCCCATTGGTTCAAAGTTTGGCGTTTTGCGCCTTTCGTTTTCCGCTTCTATATCCGCGCCCATTCTTTTTAATACTCGTATGATACCTATACGCGTCGGGTTCAAACTGACATTTTTTATTTTTAATTCCGAACCGCGTATAATCATTGCTGCCACAATAAAAAAGCTTGCCGAAGAAACATCCCCGGGCACATAGATTTTCCCAGATGAAATCAGCCTCTTTTTCCCTATGATACTCACTTTATTACTTCGAATTTTAATCCCTGCTTTGAATAACTTCAGCATTTGCTCAGTGTGATCGCGGGTTTTTACCGGTTCGACCACTTCAGTCCTGCCCTCCGCATAAAGCCCTGCTAAAAGGAGAGCTGACTTTACCTGCGCTGAGGCCAACGGCATTTTATAAGTAATTGCATGGAGCTTGCCTCCCCTGACTATAATAGGGGGATATTCTTCATTTTTCATGTTTTGTTTTTTTTGCTTTGCGCTAATCTCTGCCCCCATTAATCTTAATGGTTTGGTTACGCGCGACATCGGCCGCTGGGAAAGCGCTTTTCCGGCAATTAAAGTTACGGTGAATGACTGGCCGGCTAAAAGCCCTATAAGCAGGCGCAGAGTAGTGCCTGACTCAAGAATAAAAACAGGCTTTTCTGGTTTGTTTAAACCGAAAAGGCCTTTTCCAAAAACCGCCGCGACACTTGTCCTTTTATTAAATAATATTTTTACGCCTAATTGTTTAAAAACATTGATAGTAGAGAGGCAATCCCTATTGGCAGGAAAATTCTCAATCACAGTTTTATTTTTACAGAGCGCACTAAGGATTATTGCGCGATGGGCAATGGATTTATCGCCCGGAAGGGAAATCTCACCCCTAAGGGATGAAACCGGCTGGACTGAATAATGCCGCATTATAATTTCTGTACTACTTTATCACCCTCGTTAATGACATCCTTCATATTATTGGAAGCAAGCCCGGCCGCGGACATTGATTCATGGACCTTTTCTACTTTCACTTCGCCCATATATTTATCATTATGATAAACGCCGAAAACATTGCCTGCTTTTACGCCTTCTTTGCTGCCAAGGTTGATTACCACGAAATTATAATCTTTATTTACCACTAAAATATTACCTTCTAGTTTTGCCGCTGCTGCAACTGGCGCAGCAGATTTCTTTGCCTCTTCTTTTACCGGAGCGGCTTTTTTAACTGCTTTTTTTACCTCTTTGGTTTTTTTGGCTTTTGTTGCCGAAAGCTTTGCTTCCGGGCTGACAACGATTGTACCTAATTCAATCCCCTGCACCTTGGCTTCAAGGCCGCGGGATTTAACTTCTAAATTTTTAACTTTCTCTTCCAACTCTGTCTTTTTTTCCTCAAGCTGAGTAAGCTGATCTTGTGATTTTCTGATCTGCGTTTTTGCTTCATTAAATTGTTTTTCCAGGTCGGATCTTAAAACCTTCTGCTGGTCCAACTCAACGCTTAAACGCTGGGCTTCATTCTGAAATTCTAATTTAGCGGTTTTTTCAGATTCTAAGTCCATAGTTAAAGAATCTATCTGGTCCTGATTCTCCTTGAGCTTTACTTCAAGGGTGGAAATCATTTTATTGGACGTATCAAGTTTAACCTCGGTAATCCGCTGTTTCTCCTTGACTTCTGTGAGCTGCTGCTGCAGATTAATATTAATCGCGCGCTCTTTCTGCAGGAAATATGCCAATCCGCCGAGCGTGCCTAAAACAATTAAAATTATTATGAGGACTACCGGAGAAACTTTCCCTTTTTGGCTGGCCATTTTTATCTCTCCTCCATTTTTTAATTGACCCTTATTTTTTAATTATAACCTTGCTTTTACAAAAATCAAGTGTTTTTATTTGTAAATTCTTTAAATTCAACGGGTAACTTACAGGAAAATTCCACGAATTTTTTACTTTCAGGATGCAGAAAACCTATTGAAATGGCATGCAAAGCAAGCCGGCTGAAATCATTATTCCTGCCGTATTTAGTATCCCCGAGGATCGGATGGCCTAAATGCGCAAGATGCACGCGCAACTGGTGCGTCCTGCCGGTAAAAGGTTCTA
>Ga0265297_10006175_pt1 | contig 17596 bp, 22 predicted proteins | sample Munlanlwell13791_FD_192502 | JGI IMG/M metagenome (GOLD analysis project Ga0265297, IMG submission 192502) | Leachate microbial communities from a municipal landfill in Southern Ontario, Canada - Leachate well 137-91 | ecosystem: Engineered > Solid waste > Landfill > Unclassified | place...
TGTCTTGGCATTGGGACGAGGCCTTTTACGGCACCTTGCTGGATGTGACCGGGGGCCTCGAACGGATTCGCTACTACGCCGAGCATTTCGACCCGGCCACTTGTGCGCGACCCGATTTCGACGAATTGCTGCATCGCGTGCACGACATCAAGACGCGAAATTACCAGCGGCTGCTTGCCGCCGGCGCAATACCCCTGCGCGCAGACATCGGCCAGTTGATCTGCGACGCGCGTACCGACGGTGTGCGCCTGGCGATTGCGTCAAGCTCGAAGCTGGAGAACGTGGTGGGTCTGCTGCGGGCCAATCTGGGGCCGAACGCCGATACCTGGTTCGATGCCATCGCCTCCGGCAGTGTCGCCGCGGCCAAGAAACCTTCGCCGGAACTCTACCTTTGGACGCTGAAACAACTCAATCTCCCGCCCCGCGATTGCCTGGCGGTGGAGGATTCCTCACACGGACTCGCGGCTGCGCTGGCGGCCGGAATCCCTACCGTGATCACGGTCAGCGATTACACCATCAACGAAAACTTCGATGGCGCACGCATGGTGCTGCCTGAGGCCGACCTGGTTTCCCTCGACAAGCTGCGTCTGTGGCACGCAACGGCGAGCACGTCCTGACGATCAACGCTCGGCCCCGACAGACGTAACGGCTGCCCCGATTGCGCGGGGTGCGCGTCCCGGCAACGCTGAAAGCCTCGCGGGAACAAGTCTGGCGACGACTCAGGTCTTCTGGTCTTGCGACTGCTGTTCGGCGCGATCGAGTTCCCGGTTCATTTCCTCGTCGGACGGCGGTCGGTAGTCGGACTCGCCTGCAGACTCCACAGCCGGACGCACGATGACACTGGCCAGGACAATTCCCAACTCATAGAGGAGCCACAGCGGCACCGCCATCATGAACTGCGAAATCACGTCGGGTGGCGTAAATACCGCGCCCACCACAAAGGCTCCGACAATGACATAAGGCCGCCACTCGCGCAGTTTGGCGACGTTTACCACCCCGATCTTGACCAGCACAATGACGATTACCGGCACCTCGAAGGTGACGCCAAAGGCCAGGAACATGGTGAGGACGAAGGAGAAGTACTTCTCGATATCGGTCATCCATGCCACGCCCTCGGGTGCAAAATTCGCCATGAAACCGAACACCATCGGGAAAAAGGCGAAGTACGCGAAGGCCATGCCGATGAAGAACAGAATGACCGATGCCGCGAGCAAGGGCATAGCCAGCTTTTTCTCGTGGGCATAGAGCCCCGGCGCAACGAAGGCCCAGACCTGATACAGCACGTAAGGCAGGACGACCAGGAAGGCGACGGTCAGCGCCACTTTCATCGGCACCAGAAAAACGCCGACCACGTCCGTGGCGATCATCTGGCCACCCGCGGGCAAAGTCGCCAGCAAAGGGGCGGCGAGCAGTGAATACAGCTCGCGGGCGTAGAACGCCAGCGGCACGAAAACAATGCAGACCGCGATCAGGATGCGAATCAGGCGATCCCGCAGTTCAACCAGGTGGGAGAGAAAAGTCTCCTGTTCGTCAGCCATCAGGACTTCAGTGTCTCGGCGGCCGCCGCAGCGGGCACAAGCGTTTCCACTGCCGGCGCAGCATCGACCGGGGTGGCCTCAAGAGTCGGCGCTGGTGACACGGCGATTTCGGCCAGCGGCTCGACGGCAGTGTTCACCGAGGCCTCGACTTCGCGCATTTCGTGCGTCACCGAAGCTTCCAGGTTCGTCACCTGGTCGGTCATCTGCTGCTGGAGCTTCTTCAACTCATCGAGCTGCATCTCGCGATTGATGTCGGACTTAACGTCGCTGACGTAGCGTTGCAGGCGACCGAGCAGGAGACCGGCCGTGCGCGCCACCTTGGGCAGGCGCTCCGGACCGATGACGACCAGCGCCACCGCGGCGATGACCATCAACTCGGAAAGGCCGACGTCGAACATGGGTTCGTGGGGAACTGGGAAATGGTATGGCAGGTCGGAATTGCCGAGGCAACCGAGGCCCGGGCACCGCTCACCCGCCCAGGATCAGGACTTGGTCTGCTCCCGACGCGCCTCGACGTCGATGGTGTGACCGCTCACCTGCTGTGGCTCCGCCGGCTTGTCGGCGGGTTTGTCGGCAGAAGCCTCCTTCATGCCGTCCTTGAAGCCCTTGACCGCGCCACCGAGGTCAGACCCCATGTTGCGCAGCTTCTTGGTGCCGAACACCAGCATGACAATCACCAGCACGATCAGCCAGTGCCAGATGCTCAATGATCCCATCGTATTTTCTCCTCGCGCTCAGTGAATTTTCAAGGCGCCTTGCGCTTTAGCATGGACCCCAGGGGCTCGGGGCCACCCAGAATATGGATGTGGAGATGATACACCTCCTGATGCCCGATCCGCCCGGTGTTGATGATGGTGCGGAAGCCGTCGGTGAGCCCCTGGCTCCTCGCCAACTCGTTCGCCTTGGCCAGCATGCGGCCAAGCAGCATCTGGTGGCTCATGTCGGCCTCCATCAGCGAAGCAATGTGCAGCTTCGGCACAATCATGAAATGCACCTGCGCAATCGGATTGATGTCATGAAAGGCAAAGATTTCCTCGTCTTCATAGACCTTCTTCGACGGAATTTCGCCGCGCGCAATCCTGCAGAAAATGCAATCGCTCATGCTTGCGGATTCCGGCTGTTCTTCTCGTCGATTCCGGAAATGCCTTCCCGGCGACGGAACTCGACCATCACGTCATCGACGCCGATGCCGAACTGGGTCAGCAGGATCATGCTGTGGAACCAGAGATCCGTCACTTCGCGGACCAGATGCAGGCGATCGCCGTCCTTGGCCGCCATGATGGTCTCGGCGGCTTCCTCCGCCACCTTCTTGCAGATTGCATCGGTGCCCTTGGCATACAGGCTGGCGACGTAGGATGAATCGGGCGCAGCACCCTTGCGTTCCAGCAGCGTCGCCTGAACGCGGTGCATGATTTCAAGATCAATCACTTGTATATCTCCTTCGGGTCCTTGAGGACGGGCTCGACATCCTGCCAGCCCGAGGTTTCAAGCCGGTTGAAAAAACAGCTGCGTCTGCCGGTGTGGCACGCGATACCGCCACTCTGCTCCACCTTCAACAGCACCACATCCTTGTCGCAATCGACGCGCAGTTCCAGCACCGTCTGCGTATGCCCGGATTCTTCGCCCTTGTGCCACAGACGCCCGCGCGAACGGGACCAATACACGGCGTGACCAGATTCGACCGTCAGCGCGAGCGCCTCGCGATTCATCCAGGCGAACATCAGCACCTCGCCCGTCGCCGCGTCCTGGGCGATCGCGGGGACCAGACCCTGCGCGTCCCAGAGCACCTCGTCCAGCCATTGGCCGCCTTGCGGCGCGCTCACAGCCTGACCTCGATACCGCGGCTGCGCATGAATTCCTTCGCCTGGCGCACAGTGTATTCGCCGTAGTGGAAAATGCTCGCCGCCAGAACGGCGTCCGCCCGGCCTTCGGTAACGCCGTCCGCCAGATGCTGGAGCGTACCGACGCCGCCGCTGGCGATCACCGGGATGCCGACTGCGTCGGCCACCGCACGCGTCAGCGCGATGTCGAAACCGGCCTTGGTGCCATCCCTGTCCATGCTGGTGAGCAGAATCTCCCCGGCGCCGAGGCCTTCGACCTTGCGTGCCCAGGCTATGGCATCGAGCCCCGCATTCTTGCGCCCGCCATGGGTGAATACGTCCCAATGCCCGGGTGAGGTCTGCTTGGCGTCGATGGCGACCACGATGCATTGCGATCCGACCTTCGTCGCGGCATCGGCCACCAGTTGCGGATTGTTCACCGCCGCCGTGTTCATGCTGACCTTGTCGGCGCCGGCATTCAGCAGCCGCCGCACGTCCTCGACCTGACGCACGCCGCCGCCTACCGTGAGCGGAATGAACACTTGCGAGGCCACCGCCTCGACGATGTGCAGGATGATGTCCCGGTCATCGGAACTGGCCGTGATGTCGAGAAAGGTTATTTCGTCTGCGCCCTGCTCATCGTAGCGCCGGGCGATTTCAACCGGATCGCCGGCATCGCGCAGCTCAACGAAGTTAACGCCCTTGACCACGCGGCCGGCGTTGACGTCGAGACAGGGGATGATGCGTTTGGCGAGCATGGGTCAAAGCCTTTCAGCGGCCGGAAAGCTTGTCCGCCTCGGCCTGGGCTTTCCTGAAATCGAGCGTGCCTTCGTAGATTGCGCGGCCGGTGATGGCGCCTGAAATGCCCTCTCCCTGCACCGCGCACAGCGCCTTGACGTCCTTCATGCTGGCGATGCCGCCGCTGGCGATCACCGGGATGCGCAGCGCCTGCGCCAGCTTCACCGTCGCCTCGATGTTCACGCCGGAGAGCATTCCGTCGCGCCCGATGTCGGTATAAATGACCGCCTCGACGCCATAGTCCTCGAACTTCTTTGCCAGATCGACCACGTCGTGGCCGGTCATCTTCGACCAGCCGTCGACCGCGACCTTGCCGTCCCTGGCATCGAGCCCAACGATGATGTGGCCGGGAAAGGCGCCGCAGGCATCATGCAGGAAGCCGGGGTTCTTCACCGCCGCCGTGCCGATGATGACGTAGGTGAGGCCATCGTCGAGGCAACGCTCGATGGTGTCAAGGTCGCGAATGCCGCCGCCCAGTTGCACCGGAATCTCGGTGCCGACTTCCTTGAGAATTGCCTTGATCGCGGCTTCATTCTTCGGCTTGCCGGCAAAGGCGCCATTGAGGTCGACCAGATGAAGGCGGCGTGCGCCCTGATCTATCCAGTGTCGGGCCATCGCCGCCGGGTCTTCGGAAAACACCGTGGCATCGTCCATTGCGCCCTGTTTCAGGCGGACACAGTGACCATCCTTGAGATCAATCGCGGGTATCAGCAGCATAGGAAAATGTGAAGATATGGAAAAGCCGAAGGCTTTGGATCAGGGATTCCAGCGCATGAAATTGGCGAGCAGTCGCAGCCCCGCCTGTGCGCTTTTTTCCGGGTGGAATTGAACAGCGAAGATGTTAGCGTGAGCAATCGCGCTGGTAAAGGGGATGCCATAGTGGGTCGACCCGGCAATCACGTCGGGATTCTGCGGTTCGACGTAATAGCTGTGCACGAAATAGAAGCGCGCGTCATCCTCGATGCCATCCCACAGCGGGTGGGCTTCGGCCTGATGCACCTGGTTCCAGCCCATGTGCGGCACTTTCAGGCGCGCACCGTCGGGTGCGACCATGGCGGCGAGAGGGAAATGCGGCACGCGGCCCGGCAGGATTTCGAGTCCCATGACGTCGCCCTCCTCGGCGTGGCCGAAGAGCATCTGCAAGCCGACGCATATGCCGAGAAAGGGCTTTTCGGCGGCGGCGCGCACGACGGCGTCGCGCAAACCGCGGGCGGACAACTCGCGCATGCAATCCGGCATCGCACCCTGGCCGGGAACCACGACACGGTCGGCGGCGGCGATTTCGGCCGCATCCGAGCTGACGCGGACATCTGCCTCCGGAGCAACATGCTCGATGGCCTTGGCCACCGAGCGCAGATTGCCCATGCCGTAATCGACAACGACGACCGTGCTCATGGAAGGATCAGAGCGTGCCCTTCGTCGAAGGAACGACGCCCGCTGTGCGCGGATCGGCTTCCACGGCCATGCGCAAAGCCCGGGCAAACGCCTTGAACACGGTCTCGGCCTGATGGTGGGAATTGTCGCCACGCAAGGCGTCAATGTGCACCGTGATCCCGGCGTGATTCACCAGCCCCTGGAAGAACTCACGTACCAGGTCGACATCGAACTCGCCGATCGTGGCGCGAGTGAAAGGTACGTTGAAGACCAGTCCGGGTCGCCCGGAAAGATCGACCACCGCGCGCGACAAGGCCTCGTCGAGCGGCACATAGGCATGCCCGTAGCGGCGCAGGCCTTTCTTGTCGCCCAGCGCCTTGGCCAGCGCCTGACCGATGGTGATGCCGACGTCTTCGATGGTGTGATGGGCGTCTATGTGCAAATCGCCCTTGGCCTCGACAGTCAGATCGATCAGGCCGTGGCGCGCGATCTGATCCAGCATGTGGTCGAAGAACCCGATGCCGGTGGCGAGTTTGGAGACGCCGGTACCGTCGAGATCGAGGGCGACGCGGATTTGTGTTTCCAGTGTGTTGCGCGTGATTTCGGCTTGCCGCATGGCAGTCTTGATCGAGCAAAGGGTCGAGGCCTGCATGATACCATCGGCCTAGCAGCCTGTACGTCAAGGCCGAACCTCGATCATCACTGCCCTGCCAACCATTCCGCCTGACCATGAGCCGTTTCTGGAGCGATGTCGTCAAGGGGCTCAAGCCCTACGTGCCGGGCGAGCAACCCAAGCTCGCCAACCTGGTGAAACTCAACACCAACGAGAATCCCTACGGGCCTTCGCCGCGGGTGCTGGAAGCGATCCGCGCCGCCACGGGGGAATCGCTGAAGCTTTATCCCGACCCGAATGCCGAGCAGCTCAAGCTCGCGATCGGCAACTATCACGGCATCGAGTCGAAAAATGTCTTCGTCGGCAATGGCTCGGACGAGGTTCTGGCCCACATCTTTCTCGGCTTGCTGAAGCAGGCGCGGCCCATCCTGTTCCCCGATATCACCTACAGTTTTTATCCGGTGTATTGCGGGCTCTACCAGGTGGATTTCGAAACCGTCGCGCTGGCCGACGATTTTTCGATCCGGGTCAGCGATTACGCGAAACCGAACGGCGGCATTATTTTCCCCAATCCGAATGCACCGACGGGCTGCCTGGTGCCCCTGGATGACATCGAGCGCCTGTTGCAGTCGAATCCCGACTCGGTCGTGGTGATCGACGAGGCCTACGTGGATTTCGGCGGCGAAAGTGCGATTCCGCTGATCGCCAGATATCCAAATCTGCTGGTAGTGCAGACGCTGTCCAAGTCGCGCTCGCTGGCGGGTCTGCGGGTCGGCTTCGCCGCCGGTCACGCCGATCTGATCGAGGCGCTGGAGCGGGTCAAGAACAGCTTCAATTCCTATCCGCTGGATCGCTTGGCGATCGCCGGTGCGGTCGCCGCCTTTGAAGACCGCGAATATTTCGACCAGACCTGCCGGGCGGTCATCGCGTCACGCGAGAAGCTGATCGGCGAATTGAAGGCGCTCGGCTTCGTAGTGCTGCCATCGGCGGCCAACTTCATCTTCGCGCGCCACCCGCAACGCGATGCCGAAAAGTCGGCGCTGGCGCTACGCCAACGCAGCATCATCGTGCGCCATTTCAAGCTGCCGCGCATCGAACAGTTCCTGCGGATCACGGTCGGCACCGACGCGCAGTGCGCGGCACTTGTCGCGGCGCTGAAGGAAATTCTCAGCGCTTGATGCGCAACTCCGCAGACTAGGGCTTGATGCGCAGCTCAGCAGCGCGGGCATGGGCCGTGAGCCCTTCGCCGTGCGCCAGGGTCGCGGCAATCGGCCCCAGGGTTTGTGCTCCGGCCTGCGACACCTCGATGAGGCTGGTGCGCTTCTGAAAGTCATAGACGCCGAGCGGCGACGAAAAGCGCGCACTGCGAGAGGTCGGCAACACGTGGTTGGGGCCGGCGCAGTAGTCGCCGAGCGACTCCGAACTGTAATGGCCGAGGAAGATCGCGCCGGCGTGGCGGATCTTGTCCGCCAGTGGCGCCGGATCGGCGACCGCCAGTTCGAGGTGTTCCGGCGCAATGCGATTGGCGACGGTGCAGGCCTCTTCGAGATCGGCCACCTGTATCAGGGCGCCGCGTCCCTTGAGCGAGGCGGCGATCACTTGGCGGCGCGGCATGGTCGGCAAAAGTTTTTCGATGCTCGCGGCAACCCGCGCAATGAAATCGGCATCCGGACTCAACAGGATCGACTGCGCCAGTTCGTCATGCTCGGCCTGGGCGAACAGGTCTATCGCCACCCAATCGGGATTGGCCGAGCCATCGGCGATCACGACAACTTCCGATGGTCCGGCCACCATGTCGATGCCGACGGTGCCGAACACGCGGCGCTTGGCCGCCGCCACGTAGGCGTTGCCCGGACCGACGATCTTGTCCACCTGCGGAATCGTCTGCGTGCCGTAGGCCAGTGCCGCCACCGCCTGTGCACCGCCGAGGGTGAACACGCGGTCGACGCCGACCAGGCAGGCAGCGGCCAGCACCAGCGCGTTCTTCTCGCCGCGCGGGGTGGGTACCACCATGATCAGTTCGCCGACTCCGGCCACCTTGGCCGGCAGCGCATTCATCAGCACCGAACTGGGATAGGCAGCCTTGCCGCCCGGCACGTAGAGGCCGACGCGATCCAGTGCCGTGATCTTCTGTCCGAGCCGCGTGCCGTCCGCTTCGGTGAAACTCCACGATTCCAGCTTCTGCCGCTCGTGATATGAAGTTACGCGTTGTGCCGCCGCTTCAAGCGCGGCCCGCTGGGCTGCGGGAAGACTGTCCAGCGCATGCCGCAGCTCGCTCCTCGGCAGTTCCAGCTCGGCCATGGTGCCGACATCGAGGTGGTCGAAACGGCGTGTGTAGTCGAGTACCGCGGCATCGCCCTCCTTGCGGACCCGGGCGAGAATCTCGGCAACCGTCGCCTCGATGGTATCGTCGGTCGAGTGGTCGAACTGCAGCAGCGCATCGAGCGTGGCGAGAAAGCCGGTATCACTGGTCGACAAACGGCGAATCATCGGATCGCGCCCTCGAAAGCGGCGATGACGGGTTGCAGCAGGCCGCGCTTCATCTTGAGCGCAGCCTGATTCACGACCAGCCGCGACGAGATATTCATGATCTCCTCGACCTCGACCAGATTGTTGGCTTTCAGCGTGCTGCCGCTGGAAACCAGGTCGACGATCGCCTCGGCCAGACCTGCCAGCGGGGCCAGCTCCATCGAGCCGTAGAGCTTGATCAGGTCGACATGCACGCCCTTGGCCGCGAAGTGCTCGCGTGCGACGGAAATGTACTTGGTGGCAATGCGCAAGCGCGCGCCGCGCCTGACGGCAGCCGCATAATCGAAGCCGGCCGGCGCCGCAACGCACATGCGGCATTTGGCAATGTTCAGGTCCAGCGGCTGATACAGCCCCGCGCCGCCGTGCTCCAGCAATACGTCCTTGCCGGCAATGCCGAGATCGGCCGCCCCGTATTGCACATAGGTCGGAACGTCCGAGGCGCGCACAATCACCACGCGCACATCGTCGCGATTGGTGCCGATGATCAGCTTCCGCGACTTTTCGGGATCTTCGGCCGGAACGATGCCTGCCGCCGCCAGCAGGGGCAGGGTTTCTTCGAAAATGCGGCCCTTTGAAAGGGCGATGGTAATTCCGCTCATGCGGCTATTTTACCCGTCGAATGTCGGCGCCCAAAGCGGCCAGCTTCGTTTCCAGGCCTTCGTAACCGCGATCAAGATGGTAGATGCGCTCGATCAGGGTCTCGCCCTGCGCCACCAAACCGGCAATGACCAGACTGGCCGAGGCGCGCAGGTCGGTGGCCATCACCGCAGCGCCATCGAGCTTCGGCCGGCCCGTGACAAAAGCCGTATTGCCGTCGATCTTGATGTCGGCGCCCAGCCGGATCAGTTCCACCGCATGCATGAAGCGGTTCTCGAAAATCGTTTCGCGCATCACCGCAGTACCGTCGGCGACGGCGTTGATCGCCATGAACTGGGCCTGCATGTCCGTCGGGAAGGCCGGGTAGGGCGCCGTGCGGATGCTCACCGCCGTGAGCCGCGGCGGCGCCTTGAGGCGAATCGCATCGCGCTCGGCGATGATCTCGCAGCCGGTATCCATCAGCTTGTCGATCACCGCATCCAGATAGCTGGTCGAGGCGCCCGTGACACGGATCTCGCCACCGGTTGCGGCTGCGGCGCACAGGTAGGTACCGGTCTCGATGCGATCCGGCATGATGCGATGCGTGGTGCCGTGCAAGGCATCGACGCCCTGAATGCGGATCACGTCGCCGCCGGCCCCTGAAATGCGTGCGCCCATGGCGACCAGGCAGTTGGCCAGATCGACCACTTCCGGCTCGCGCGCGGCGTTCTCGATCACGGTTTCACCTTGCGCCAGGCAGGCCGCCATCATCAGGTTTTCGGTGCCGGTCACGGTCACCATGTCGGTGAACAAGCGCGCGCCCTGCAATCGAGTGGCACGCGCATGCACGTAGCCCTGCTCGACATCGACCTCGGCACCCATCGCGGTCAGGCCCTTGATGTGTTGATCGACCGGCCGCGCACCGATCGCGCAGCCACCCGGCAGCGATACCCTGGCTTCGCCCGCGCGCGCAACCAGCGGCCCCAGCACAAGGATAGAGGCGCGCATGGTTTTCACCATTTCGTAGGGCGCCACGGCGTTGTTCAGGCCCGAAGCATCGAGCGTCACCGTATCACCAGCGCCGACTCTTGAGCCTTCCCGTGAAACCTTGACGCCCATCTGCGCCAGCAACTTCAGCATGGTGCCGATGTCGTTCAAGTGCGGCACGTTGGTGAAAGTCACCGGATCCCGGGTCAGCAGCGCCGCGCACAGCAGCGGCAGCGCTGCGTTCTTCGCGCCGGATATGGCGATTTCACCGGCGAGCCGGACACCTCCCGCGATCAGCAGTTTATCCATTGGCCTTCCATTCCGCGGGGGTCAGGGTCTGCATCGACAAGGCGTGCAATTCGCCCGAATCGAAACGCGCCTTGAGCAGGGCGTTGATCCGCTGCTGACGCTTGACGCGGTTCAGCCCGGCAAACTCGTTGCTGACGATGACGGCGGCAAAGTGGTGGCCGTCACCCTCGACGGACAGATGCTCGCAGGGCAGACCGGCAGCGATCCAGGTCTCGATTTGTTTTGGGTCAAGCATGTGACGACTCCTCAGGCGCGCAGCTTGTAGCCGCGTTTCAACAGGTTCAATGAGAATGCGGTCAGCAGTGCGAGGCACGTGCCGACCACGGCGAGACTCAGCCAGGGCGACGCATCGGAGACACCGAAGAAACCATGGCGAAAGCCGTCAATCATGTAGAACACCGGGTTCCAGTGCGATACCTGCTGCCAAAAAGGCGGCAGTGAATTGATGGAGTAAAACACACCGGACAGAAAAGTGAGCGGCATGATCAGAAAGTTCTGGAAGGCGGCGAGCTGATCGAATTTGTCGGCCCAAATGCCTGCAATCACGCCGAGACTGCCGAGGATCGCGCCGCCCATCAGGGCAAAGACGAGAATCCATACCGGTTCGGCAAACGTCAGCGGGGCAAACCAGAAGGTGGCCAGCAAAACCCCGGTTCCCACCACGACTCCGCGCACCACCGAGGCCAGGACATAGGCCAGGAAGAACTCCAGATAGGAAATCGGCGGCAGCAGCACGAAGACAATATTGCCAGTCACCTTGGACTGGATCAGCGAGGACGAGGAATTGGCAAAGGCGTTCTGCAGCACCGACATCATCACCAGCCCCGGGATCAGGAATGCGGTGTAGGCGACGCCATGCACCTTCACATGGCCTTCCAGCACATGGGAAAAGATCAGCAGGTAGAGCAGCGCCGTAAGCACCGGAGCGGCCACCGTCTGCGAGGCCACCTTCCAGAAGCGCAGAACTTCCTTGTAGAGAAGGGTTGAGAAACCGCCGTGGCGCATCTCAGCCCGCCTGCCCTTGCATGACGCGGACGAATACCTCTTCGAGATCGGGTTTGCCGATTTCGAGATCATCTATCCTGCAGCCGGCAGCGCGAATCCTTGCCAGCAGCGTCTCGACCTGATCGAAACCATCGAAGGGGAAGGACCACCAGCCGCCACTTTCTGCGCCGTCACGGGCAAGCTCGGACGGTAGCGTGCCGCCGGTGCGCAGGCGCAAGGCATGAACGGAGAAGCGGCGCAGCAGGTTCGCCGTGGTGTCGAGGGCGACCACCCGGCCGGCCTTCAGCATGGCGATGCGCGTGCAGAGATTTTCGGCCTCTTCCAAATAATGCGTGGTCAGGACGATGGTGTGGCCCGCTTCGTTCAGGCGCCGGATGAACGCCCACAGGGTCTGGCGCAATTCGACATCGACGCCGGCAGTCGGCTCGTCGAGCACGATCACCGGCGGACGATGCACCAGGGCCTGGGCGACCAGCACGCGGCGCTTCATGCCGCCGGACAGCATGCGCATGTTGGCATTGGCCTTGGACGTCAGGCCCAGGTTCTCCAGAATTTCGTCGATCCAGTCATCGTTGTGGCCAATCCCGAAGTAACCCGACTGGATCTTCAGCGATTCGCGAACAGTGAAGAAAGGATCGAAAACCAGTTCCTGGGGCACCACTCCAAGATGCCGGCGTGCGGCGCGATAGTCGCCCTGTACATCGTGGCCCATCACGCGGAGGCTACCGGCATCGGGGCGAACCAGCCCGGCCAGCGCCGAAATCAGGGTTGTCTTGCCGGCGCCATTCGGACCCAGCAGCCCGAAAAACTCCCCCTGCTGAACTTCGAGGTCGACACGATCCAGCGCCTGGGTGCTGCCAAAGCATTTGGAGACCTGCTGAATGCGGATCGCAGCGGACATCACGCCAACCCGAGGGCTGCTGCGATCAACGCGACGGAAGGAGGTCCGCGACGTCGTAGACCGCGGCGAGACTCAGCAGATTCTGTGGCGGGTTCAGAAGGCGCAAGGATTTCCCGCCGGCCTGCGCCGCTCGCATCCAGCCGAAGACCACCGCCAGGCAGGAAGAGTCCATGTCCGTCACCGCAGCCAGATCGAAGCTTGTCGAACTGGCCGCTATGGCAGCCTCCCCTTCGGCAAGCAGCACAGCCGCATCCGACATGGTCATCGGGCCCGACACCTCGACGCAATCACCGGCGATACGGATCATTTCTTTACCGAGGTTGCCTCGCCGGACTTGTTCTTGGCTTGCAGGGACTTGATCAGGCCTTCGATGCCGTTGTTGCGCACCTCGGATGCAAAGGATTCGCGGTAGTTGGTAATGAGACTGATGCCACCGACTTCGATATCGTAGACTTTCCAGGCAGCGCCGGACTTTTCAAGCCAATAGTCCAGCTCGACGTTCTTGCCGGCACCCGCCTGCTTGATTTCGGTGCGAACCCGGACATCGGTCTCGCCAGCCTTGAGCACGAAGGGTTTGAAATGGACGGTCTGGTTCTTGTACTCGGTCAGGGCCTTGGCATACGTACGCACCAACAGGACATGAAACTCGTCGGTCAGGACCTTCTGCTGCGCCGCACTGGCGATTCGCCAATCGCGGGCCATTGCCAGTTGGGTCATGCGCGTGAAGTTGAAATGCGGCAGTACCTTGATCTCGACCAGATCGATGGCTTTTTTTGTATTGCCGGACTGAATGTCCTTGTCCTTGCGAACGATATCGAGCACCTCGTTGGTGACCGTCTTGACCAGGACATCGGGGCCGACGTCCTGAGCCATCGCCGTCGCGGCAACAAGCAGGCCGCCGATTAATGCAAAGAGGGATTTCATTGTGGATTTCCTGAAATTGCCGGGGCTGAGGGAACACGCCCCGGAGTGGGACACTATTTCGCTTCTGGCGGTTGCGTGCGAGCTACCAGCATGGCCGGCGCAGCGGGGACCAACGCGGCCCGCGGCTCAATGACTTCCGCTTCCGCCGTCAGCGGATGATCGGTTGATCCGGCATCCGCCTCGATTTCCCGCGGTGGGTTGCCATCGTGGATCAGATTGCGGCGGCGCTGGAGATAGGCATCGCGCATGTATGAATACTTGTCCAGCGCAGCTTCCTCGATGACCTTGTCAGCCGGCAGCAGGTTGGCCCGGTCATTCACGAAGCGCAAAGCCAGCGCCAGATCGCGGGTCCGTTCCGGATTGTGATTCGCCACCGGGTCAGCTGCGATGTCGAGCACCAGGCCCACGGTGTCGCGCGCAGTGCGCGGCCCGAATACGGGAATCACCACGTAGGCGCCGTTGCCGACACCCCAGCGACCAAAGGTCTGGCCGAAATCCTCGTCATGCTTTTCAAGACCTGCGTCGGATGCAAAGTCGATCAAACCCAGCAGACCTACTGTGCTGTTGATCACCACGCGACCCAGATCACTGAACGCCTCCGGCACCTTGCCCTGCAACAGGTTATTCACGCCGACGAAGAGATCCTCGATATTGGCGAAGAAATTGGTGACGCCGGTACGGATGGGCGAGGGCAGAACCGCCTCATAGCCCTTGGCAACCGGCTTGACGATTGCGGCATCGAGCCCCTCGTTGAAGGCGAACATGGCGCGATTGAAGCCTTCGATCGGGTCCTTGGGGTTTCCCGAGGTCGCGCATCCCGCCAACAAGCCGACGGCCGCAATGGCCACAGCGACGGATTTGATGCGGGCAGGTAAGGTGGTCTTCATTCTCTTTTGGGGTACCTGTTGACTACTTCTTGTCGCCATTTCCGGCGGTTTTGTCGCCGTTCTCGGCGGCCTTGTTGAACATGAACTGGCTGATCAGCTTTTCCAGAACCACTGCCGACTGGGTCTTTTTGATGGTATCCCCTGCCTTCAGCATTTCCGTATCGCCACCCACCTCGAAGCCTATGTACTGCTCGCCCAGCAAACCCGACGTGTTGATCGTCGCGAAGGTATCGCGCGGAAACTTGTAACGGGCATCCACCTTGATCGTCACCACCGCCAGATAAGCCTCGGGGTCAAAGGTGATCTCCGCCACGCGCCCCACCACTACGCCGGCGCTCTTGACCGCGCCGCGCACCTTCAGGCCCCCGATGTTATCAAATTTGGCCTGGATTGCATAAGTGTCCCCGCTGCTGGACGACGCCAAGTTGCCCACCTTGAGGGCAAGGAACAACAATGCACCCAGTCCGACGGCAACGAAAAATCCGACCCAGAGGTCAAGTGAAGTACGACTCATGTCATGTCCCTGTAAACATGAAGGCGGTGAGAATGAAGTCGGCGGCCAGAATGGCCAGCGACGATGTTACAACGGTGCGCGTGGTCGCCCCCGAAACACCTTCGGCGGTTGGCTCGGCGTCGTAGCCCTCGAATACAGCCACCCAGCTGACGATGATGCCGAACACGAAGCTCTTGATCACTCCGTTAACGATGTCCTCGCGGAAATCGACCGCCGCCTGCATCTGCGACCAGAACGATCCTTCGTCGACGCCGATCAGTTGCACGCCCACCAGATAACCGCCAAAGATACCCATCGCGGAAAACAGCGCTGCAAGCAGGGGCATTGAAATCACGCCTCCCCAGAAGCGCGGCGCGACGACGCGGGCAATCGGATCGACCGCCATCATCTCCATCGCGGAAAGCTGTTCGGTCGCCTTCATCATGCCGATTTCAGCGGTAATTGCCGAACCGGCACGACTGGCAAACAATAGGGCCGCAACCACAGGGCCCAGCTCGCGCACCAGGGACAAGGACACCAAAACCCCGAGCGCCTCCGTGGAACCATAGCGAGCCAGCGTGTCATAACCCTGCAAACCCAGCACCATGCCGACAAACAGGCCTGAAACCAGAATGATGATCAGCGACAGGACGCCGGTAAAGTAGATTTCCCGTATCGTCAGGTGCACACGACGCAACGCGGTGCCCGAATGCAGCAAGAGGGCGAGAAAGAAACGACTGGCATAGCCGAGGCGCCAGATACGCGAAGTGAACTGCTGGCCCAGTCCGCGCAACGCGCGTGTCAGGTTGTTATCCACGACGCGCCGCGCTTGCCATCAGTTCTTCTCCGTACGGGCGGGACGGGTACTGGAAAGGCACTGGACCGTCGGCCTCGCCCCAGACAAACTGATGCACATAGGGAACCGTGGAGTTCTTCATGTCTTCGGCAGTGCCTTCGGCAACAATTCTTCCCTCGGAAACAAAATAAACGTAATCGACAATCTTCAATGACTCCTGCACGTCGTGGGTGACGACGATGGAACTGGCGCCCAGCGCATCGTTCAGCTTGCGAATCAGTTCGCCGACAATGGACAGCGAGATCGGATCGAGACCGGCGAAAGGCTCGTCGTACATCATCAGCATCGGATCGAGCGCTATCGCGCGTGCCAGGGCGACCCGTCGCGCCATGCCGCCGGACAACTCCGCCGGCATCAGATGCTGAGCTCCGCGCAGCCCCACGGCATGCAGCTTCATCAGTACCAGATCATGAATCAGGGCTTCCGGCAAATTGGTGTGCTCGCGCATCTGAAAAGCGATATTGTCGTATACGGACATGTCGGTGAACAGCGCGCCGAACTGGAACAGCATGCCCATGCGCCGACGCAGGTTGTACAGGCCGTCCGAATCAAGCTCGTGCACCACCTGACCGCCGACCTTGACCGTGCCGGAGGTTGGCTTCAGCTGGCCGCCGATCAGGCGCAAGGTAGTGGTCTTGCCACAACCCGAAATTCCCATGACCGCCACGACTTTCCCGCGCGGAATCGTCATGTTGATTCCGGTAAGGACCGGCCGGCTGTCGTAGGTGAAGTTCAGATTGCGGATTTCGACAAGCGATTCCTGGGACATATCCACACCGGGAACCCCGGTCAAATTCACAGCGCGTAATTCTAGCAGAATCAAGCCTTCCGGCGATTGGGGTCAACCCGCGAAGAACGGGGTAAACGCCACCCACAACAGGAATTGGCCACTCCCGGTTTCCGCTATGATGATCCGATCAATTCACGCTCGCATCGCCCTTGACTGCTCCCCACAGCAAAACCGAACTGCTGATCGTCGACGATGATCCCCTCATCGCCGATGCGTTGGGCTATTTTCTCGGCCGCGACTATGCGGTGACGACCGCCTCGACGCGCGCGGAGGCGGTCGAACTGTTGCGCGACAAGAAAAGCGCCCCCGCTCTCGCGCTGATCGATCTCGGCCTGCCGCCGACCCCGCATCGCCCCGATGAAGGCTTCGCCCTGATTGCCGATATCCTGGCTCATGCGCCGGGAACCCGCATCGTGGTTCTTTCCGGCCAGAGCGACGAACTCAATGCTCGCCATGCGCGAGCCCTCGGAGCGACAGAGTTTGTCGCCAAGCCGGCTGATCCTGAGTACCTGCGCAGCCTCATCCGTCGAGTGTTGTCTTTTAGAGACACATCGACAGAGATAGAGGATGGCCTGATCGGTCAGAGCGCGCCCCTCCAGAAGCTCCGTGCCCAGCTCAGGCAATTCGCGGACTCGCCCTTTCCCGTGCTGATCGAAGGCGAATCGGGCAGCGGCAAGGAGCTTGCCGCGGTCGCCTTGCACCGGTTGTCCGAACGCGCCGGGAAACCGTACCTGGCACTCAACTGCGCCGCGATCTCGCCCAACCTGGTGGAAGCCACGCTGTTCGGTCACAGCAAGGGGGCGTTTACCGGCGCCAGCGGTCCCCGCGCCGGCTATTTCGAGGACGCCTCGAACGGTACGCTGTTTCTCGACGAGATCGGCGAACTTCCCCTCGATCTGCAACCCAAACTTCTGCGCGTACTGGAAAACGGCGAGTTCCAGCGCATCGGCGAGACTTTGGCCCGGCGTTCGTCCGCACGCATCGTCGCCGCGACCAACCGCGATCTGAAGAAGGAAGTTCGCGAAGGACGCTTCCGCGCCGACCTCTACCACCGGCTTTCGGTATTCACTGTCGCCATACCGCCGCTGCGCGATCTCGGCGACGACCGCATCCGCCTGCTGGAACATTTCCGCGCTGTCTATACGGCGCAGGCTGACTTGCCGCCGTTCCGGCTCACCGCAGACGCGACGGAGCGC
>Ga0265297_10006176_pt1 | contig 17594 bp, 19 predicted proteins | sample Munlanlwell13791_FD_192502 | JGI IMG/M metagenome (GOLD analysis project Ga0265297, IMG submission 192502) | Leachate microbial communities from a municipal landfill in Southern Ontario, Canada - Leachate well 137-91 | ecosystem: Engineered > Solid waste > Landfill > Unclassified | place...
CATTTTGGTTAAATTTTACTTGAACTTTAGCACTATTTTCATCTCTAAAAATTACTTCTGCTTGCAGAAAATCAGTAAAATCTAAGTCTGCTGACAAACTGCCATCACTTTCCAAAAAACTTCTTCTAGGAAAAAATAATCTTTGACCCATTTTTAGACCAGGCTTAGAAATGGCTTCAAAACTATCTAAACCAATTTGTTTGATCAGTAAAAGCTCTGCTTTACCACCACTTTGCTTTTTACCAAGCAACCTAGCAGCAAAAACTTTGGTTTCATTGAGAACCAAAACATCCTGATCTGATAAAAAATCAGCCAATTCATAAAAACGACGATCTTCTATTGTTCCAGTTTGTCTGTTTAAAATTAAAAGTTTAGAGGAATCGCGAGGAAAGGCCGGTTGATTAGCAATCTTTTTTTCATCCAGCGGATAGTCATATTTATCCAAAATATCTCGAAGATTATCGTCAAACATGGGCTTAGTTTAGCACAAACTCAAAGTGAAAGTGGTGCCTTTGCCCACTTTGCTACTTACCGTTAACTGAGCGTTTAGTTGCTTGCTAATTTCTTTGGCAATTGCCAATCCCAAACCAAAACTGTTGTTATTATTTTTCGTGCGAGCGGATTCTGCTTGATAAAATCTATTAAAAATTAAAGGCAAGTTTTCTTGGCTAATGCCAATTCCATTATCTTTAACTTGAAAGATTGCTTTATTTTTTTCTACAAAGAAATTAAGGCTTATCTTGCCATGTTGCTTAGTATATTTAATCGCATTGTCTAAAAGAATTGATAATAATTGTATCAACTTATCATGATCAGTTTTTATCAATTCATGCTTGGCTTGACTTAAAATTTTAATGTTTTTATTTTTAGCTAAAACTGAAAACTTATGCAGCAACTCTTTGGAGATTTCATCCAAAGCAATATTTTCTCGGATGGACGATTTATGGCTATTTTCTACTTTAGCTAAAATTAATAATTCGTTACTTAGTTTCTCCAAACTTTCTATATCTTTGAGATTGTCTTGCAAAATTGCTAAGGCCCCACTCTTGGTCATTTTATTATCTTTCAAGTTAACTTCCAAAGCAGTTTTAATAGACGTTAAAGGTGTGCGCAATTCATGGGCCGCATCAGCAGTAAATCTTTTTTGAACAATTAATGATTTTTCTATTGGAGCTAAAGTCTTACCAGCTAATAAATAAGCCAAAAAAGTGGAAATCAAAAGAACTCCTACATCAATAAAAACTAAAATTAATAATAATTGATGTTTTGCTTGATCGAAATCTTCAAGCAAAGCTTGTTCATTAACGTCAAAAACTTTTATAGTTAGTTCTTTAGGATTTCTTGGTACATTTGGAGGAATAGAAACACTAAATTCTTGTTCTTTCAAACGAAAATGAGCACGATTCAAATTTTCAAAAAGCAACATTGAACCAGCTTGATAAACTAAAGCTGAAAACAAAAGTAATACAAAAGAAATGGTTAAAAAATACCAAAGAGTTAACTTTAAACGTGCTGATTTAAACATTTTAGTCTCCAAGCCTGTAGCCAAAACCCCTGACTGTTTGGATGAGAGGTTTTTTATTTTTGAAAGGTTTATCTATTTTATTACGCAAATAACCGATATAAACTTCAACTGTATTAAACAAAATATCTGCTTCATAATCCCAAACGTTTTCGATGATTTGCTCTTTACTTAAAATTCTATTTTTATGACGAATTAAATATTCTAAAAGGGTAAATTCTTTTCTGGATAACTCGATATTTTTACCAAATCTTTTGACTTCAAAGGTTTTATTATTTAATTCAAGTTCTTCTACTTTTAATATAGGACTCTCTTGGACTTTAGGACGTCTGGTCAATGCTCTCACTCTAGCTAAAAGCTCTGCAAAAGCAAATGGCTTGACTAAATAATCATCCGCTCCTTGATTGAGAGCAGAAACTTTATCCTCTAATTCTCCCTTAGCAGTTAAGATCAAAATAGGTGTGTAAATCTGTTCAGCTCTTAAATTTTTACAAACACTTGTTCCATCTAATTTAGGAATCATTAAATCTAAAACAATAACATCGTAAATATTACTACTAGCCAAATCAAAACCTTTTTCACCATCAAAAGCCTGATCAACTAAAAAATTTTCTTGTTCTAAACCTTTTTTAATCGACTTACTTATACGATACTCGTCTTCTATTAATAGAACTTTCATGTATATAAACTGATATTATAGCAACTTGCTGAAAAATGACTGAGAATTATTCTTTTATTTGAGTCTTCTCGGAGTAATTCTCTCTAATAAATTTTTCTCTGGCTTCGCCTTTTAAAGCAGGAATAAAAGGTCTGAAGTTTACTAAAGATTCTGGAGAATGATTAAACAAACTTAAAATTTTATTTAAATATTGTTGCAAATCTTCGCAATATTTAATATTTTCTAAATAAAAATATTTTTTATTAATTCTGTCTGTGTCATCAGTGGCTACTCCAGAACTAGAGGCACTAGAGCGTGCAGTTAGAGTACCAATTTGTAAAAGAGAATGAGCTACGCCTTCAAAAAATCCTTGATTATTACAGCTAGTATCCACTACCATTTCCAGTGGTAAACTTTGGTTATAGCGATTGAAAGGAGTAGTATAAATAATTTTAGTCAAACGTTTATTAGTTAAAATAGCTAAACTTTTTCGCCACAAGCTATAAACCCACCAAAAACCAATCGCTGCAAAACCACCCACCACAAATAAAACTAAAGGAAATAAAAACACCATTGAACTAGCAACAAAAATGCTTTTAAAAGCTAAAGAAAAAACATAAAAAGCCAAAGAAATTGCTACAGCAATTAATAATACAAAAAATATTTTGATAAACAAAAAAAGTTTGTGTTCTCTAGTAACATAGAGAATTCTCTCATCGGTAGCCTGACCAGGAAAACGATGACTATCATACGGAAAAACAAATTCTTTGGCTTGAAAAATTTCTGTCATGAAGAAATTATAACATTAAAAAGGACGACCCTGACCAATTGGCATAACCGTGTCTCCAATGGTTACAGTTTTGGCAGTTACACTCCCGTCAGTATTAGTAGTACCAATCACAGTCACATTTTCCCCAACTGTTAAGTCTGTTGCAACAGCGTCAGTACTCTTTTTATACGAAGTGCTCTCAGCTACGATTACAATTTTGGTACTACCATCACTCATTTTGACAGTTAAACTTTGTCCATCTTTACTGGTAATTTCTCCATTAATCACCCCACCACCTTGTGGATTTGTTTGCCCCATTTTATTATTGGTCTGACCAACTTGCTGGCCTCTTTGACCCTGAGTGGTACTCTTTTCTATGGCAGATTCTGCCAAATTGCTTCCTCCTTTACTTGATTGATAACGAGTGCCCGCAAAAAATGACACACCTCCAATTAGCAAAGCCGCTAAAATTAAAATATATTGATTTTTTTTCATTTTTTCCTTTCTGTTAAAAATGATTATTAATATTATTCGTATCTAAGTGCTTCGATTGGTTGCAAATTAGCTGCTTTTCTAGCAGGGTACCAACCAAAAACCACTCCTATTAGAGCTGAAACTCCAAAAGCCAAAAGTGCTGATACTGTAGTCACTACAAAAGTTGATTCATTAATAACTGAATAAACATAGAATCCAGCCACCCCTACCATAATACCAATTACCCCACCAACAAAAGTAAGAATGATTGATTCAATAAGGAATTGAGAAATAATATCTTTTTTCTTAGCTCCAAGCGCTTTGCGCAAACCAATTTCTCTAGTTCTTTCTGTGACCGACATTAGCATGATATTCATAATGCCAATGCCGCCAACTACTAATGATATAGCAGCAATTCCAGCTAAAAGAGTGGTAAAAGTGCCAGTCACACTAGAAGCTGCTTCCAAAATGTCTGACTGAGACATAATTCTAAAATCAGCACTGCTAACTTCACTGATACCATGTCTTTCTAGCAGTAAATATCCAACCTGATTCTGTGCCTTAGTCATGACATTTTCGCTTTTAGCTTCCAAGGCTATAGAACTTAAATATTTCACTCCAAATAATTGCTTTTGAGCAGTAGTCAGTGGCACAAAAATGCGATCGTCATTATTAGTTGAAGAACCACCTTTGGATTTGGTCACCCCAATGATTTGAAAGTTTTTTGAGGCGATTCTAATGGTTTGCCCAACTGGGTTGACACCTTCACCAAATAAATCCTCAGCGACTGTAGGGCCTAGAATAGCTACCTTAGACATAGCATTAACTTCTTGCTCTGTAATAAATGTTCCAGAAGATAATTCAATCTTTCTAACTTCTTCGTAAGCAGGGGTCACTCCTACAACCTGAGTATTAGTGTTATTCTTGCCAGCTATAACCTGAGCACGACTAGAATATTCAGGAGAAACATTTGCTACTGTGGTAATTGAGCTATCAGTCATAATTGCCTCTGCATCATCGTTAGTTAATGTAGTAGCTCCGCCCATGGCCCCACGAACCATACCAGATGATTGAGAACCTGGAGAAATGGTCAAAAGATTTGAACCAATCGATTGAATTTGGGTTTGCACAGCTGCCTTACTAGCCTCACCCATAGAAACAAGGGCAATGACACTGCCAATTCCAATAACAATGCCCAGCATAGCTAAACCAGTTCGCAATTTATTTACAAACAGATTCTTAGCTCCACCAATAATTAGCTTAGATAGCCTCATATTTATCTTTTATTTTAATTAAGTGTCTTTTTTTATTTTTTTCGTCAGAAATAATCACTCCATCTTTTAAGTGAATAGTTCTTTTCGCGTGTACAGCAATATCTGGTTCATGAGTAATGATAATGATTGTACTCCCACGATCATTTAACTTTTGGAAAATAGCCATTACTTCTTCTGCTTGGTCAGAAGCAATATTACCAGTTGGTTCATCAGCTAAAATGATCGTTGGACTCATTACTAAAGCTCTGGCAATAGCTACTCTCTGTTGTTGTCCACCAGACAGCTTGTTTGGAGTGTGATGTGTACGATTAGCCAAATCCACTACCTCTAATAATTTCTCAGCTCTAGGTTTTTGCTCTTCATCGGGCACATCAGCATAATTCATGGGCAACATCACGTTGTCTAAAGCAGAAGTTCTAGCTAATAAGTTATAAGCTTGAAAAACAAAACCGATTTTTTTATTCCTAATTTCTGCGAGCTGATCATCGCTTAGCAAGCTCACATCTTGTCCATCCAATAAATATTTACCACTGGTTGGTAAATCTAATGCACCTAAAATATGCATAAGTGTTGATTTACCAGAACCAGAAGGACCCATAATGGCTACATATTCACCCTCTTCAATTTTTAAGGAAATATCGATTAAAACTTTGGTTTCGATGTCGGCAGTCTGATAAGTCTTACAAAGGTGGCTAATTTCAATACTAGTTTTTTTCATAAAACTACATGCCTCCAGGAGGAGCTCCTCCGCCACCACCCATACTACCAGTCATTATTACTGTGCCGGTGCCACTTCTATTAGAAGATGAATTTGAATTACTCAAGCCACTGAAAGGAGAGGTTTCTCCAGAAGAGTCTTCATCTTCTTCTTCGCTAGCAGTAATTACCGAAGTCACCACTTCATCCCCTTCACTCAAACCAGACTTAACAACTGTGTAAGAATCATTGGCACTACCAATTTCTATGGAGACATTAGTTAAAACATCATCTTTGAGCATTTGCACATATGACTGCTCATTAAATGTCTGAATCGCAGTAGTTGGTAACATTAGTACATCGGTCTGAATATCAGTGATGATATCTGCTGTCACTGCCATGTTTGAATAAACCTCAACGTCCACTGAGTCTAAAATTATAGTCACAGAATAAGAAGTTACTCCTGAACTGCTACTACCATCAGTATCAACCGCCAACACCTTACCAGTAAACGTTTTGTCGTCATAAGCATCGAAAGTTAAAGTAACTTTCTGATTAGCTTTCACATTGATCACATCTACTTCTGACAAAGAAATCGTTGCTAATAAAGAACCATCTGGATCTGAAACCTTACCAAAGGTTTGTGCTGCTGTAGCAGAAACACTATTTTCACTAGCAGAATTATTGCTATTACTAGTGCTAGTAATAGTCATTCCAGCAGCTAAATTAAGATTGTTCACTACACCGGCAACTGGAGCTAGAATGGTTGAAGAGTTAATTTGATAATCTCTCAGTGCTGATGTTACTTTAGTTTTAGCGGTTTTAATTTGCGTGTCTGCATTTTTATATTTGGTTTCCGCTTCTGCATAAGCTAGCTTAGATTTCTCTAAGCTTTTATCAATCACTGTTCTCTCTGAAAGCGTATATTCTTCTTTAGTAGTTGGATTAATGGAATTGGTATTTTTATACTCAATGTCATCCTCTGCTTTTAAAATTGCTTCTCTCGCTTCCCACATCGCAATATCGGCAACAGCTTTATCTTTTTCAGCAGTCTTAACTGCTTCTTGCGCACTTAAATAACTTGCCCATGCTGAAGATTGTCTTTCTAAAGCATATTCATCTAATTCAATTAGGGCAATTTTTTGACCCTTAACAACAGTTTCACCATTACTGACATAAACTTCTTTTACAACACCAGAAACTTTAGAGCTAATGTCAGTACTGTTGACCGAAGTAATTGTGCCAGAACCTGAAACAGAAGTAATTAGCGTCCCTTTAGTAACAATTGTTTTCTCGTAAGTAATTTTAGCGTCTTTAGAATTAAAAACCAAAAATTTAAGTAATATGGCAATAATAATTAAAATAACAGAAAAAATAATTTTCTTTTTTAAAGAAAGTCGCTTAACTAAACCGCTTAAATCTTTAACTTTTTCAATAATTTTATGCATAATACAAATCCTGAGAGGAATTCTAAACAGGAAAACTGAGAGCATTCTGAGAACAACAAAATTACTCAGCACGATGGTTGTGATTAATTCATTTATTGTTTATACTCGGAGACATGAATGAATTATTCCGTAAAATCTCCAATAAAATCTCTATCATTACCGGCAAAGCCACTACATTTGTATTAGCTTTTGGCATGATTATCATCTGGCTGATTAGTGGACCAATGTTCAACTACTCTGACACCTGGCAATTAGCCATTAATACAACTACTACTATTATTACCTTTTTAATGGTATTTTTGATTCAAAATACACAGAATCGCGATTCTAAAGCTATACATTTGAAATTAGATGAACTAATTAAGGTTACTAAAACTGCTAGTAACAAACTAATTGAAATTGAAGAAGATACTGACGAAGAAATTGATGCGCTAGAGGAAAAATTCAAAAAAATTAAAGAAGAATTTAAAGATTAATGTTTAAATATTTTCAAAGAACAAAGAATTTAGAAAAAAAACAAAAAATAATACTTTATTCTGTTTTTGGAGCAATCGCCCTTTTACTCATTAGCGTTTCTGCTGTAGTCAGCTATCGCTATTTTGCCCAACATAAAACCATTTCTTCTCAAGACACTAATAATCCAATTGATTTTGATCAAGCAATTAGTTTGGATCCAAATAATGTTCAGGAAGAAGATAAAAAAACCCTCAATGTCTTACTTGCTGGCTATGGTGGAGCTGGTCATCAGGGCGGATACCTGAGTGACATAATTCAAATTGCTCACTTTGACTTTGAAAAAAAACAAATCAGTTTTATTTCTATTCCCAGAGATCTTTATTTAGTCAACAAAGACCAAAAAGGATATAAGGTTAACACGTTAATGAGCGCAGGCATGAGTAATGGTGGAGGGGTCAAATCTGGGTTAGAACTGATGCAAACAAGTATCAGCCAAATGATCGGTCTACCAATTAAATATATGATTGGCATTGATTTTGTCGGCTTTAAAAGAGTAATCGGCTACGAACTAAATAGCATCGAAGTTGATGTTGGTCAAACTTTAGAAGATGCTTGGTATCCAATTGAAGGTGCCCAACAAGATCCCTGTGGCTACAGCGCAGAAGAAATCGCCAACCTAACCACCACTTATAGCGGTTTCGAATTAGAAAGCAAATTTGCTTGTCGTTATGAGCACCTTTTATACAAACAGGGCAAAGTTACTATGGAAGGACACGATGCGCTCGCGTATGTACGCTCGCGCCACAGCTCGAGCGATTATGATCGCAGTCGCCGCCAAGTTGAAGTATTAACAGCCATTCGCAATAAACTATTTACATTAGAAGCTCTCAAACAAATTCCTAAATTCTACGAGGCTCTTACTAAACACGTCACTACTAATTTAGATTTAGAAAGTGCTAAATATTTAGCTCCACTATTAATCAACGCCAATGAACTTGAAGTAAAAACAATCAATTTAACTCCAGAAAATGTTCTGCAAAGCAGTAGATCTGATGCAGGAGCGTCTATTGTTATTCCCAAAGCCGGCATGAATAATTGGTCAGAAATGCAAAAATTTATCAAAAAACAAATTTAATTATTTAAATTTGGAGTAGGACTTGCTTCTTGGGCATTTGTCACTTCTATGTTTAATTTTTGAGCAAAGTACCCAATAATATCTGGAGAACCAATTAGACATTGACCCTCAGCGTATAGGAATGGTACGCCAATAGTGTTTGCACTTAGACCGCAAGATACAGCTACTTTAGTCAATTCAGCGGCATTTTCTCTATTATCATAGACTTCTTTTCTAGAAAAAGTCATTTTCTTTTCAACTTCATTGGCAACCAACCATTCTTCAACAATCTCACAATGTGGGCAAGTATTACCATAATAAAACACTGGATCAGCATTTTTTAAAGTTACAATTTTTTGTTCAGCTGCTTGTTTTTCTTTATTATTACTAACAATCACAACTAAAGATAAAAGTCCAGCTATCAGAACCACTACGAGAAGGGTGATAATTTTTTGTTTCATGTCAAGAAAGTTTATTATAAAATGAGTAAAAAGGCAATTTTAAAAATTGTAGTGCTATACTTAAAACAAGCAGCAATTAACAGAAAGGAAAAAAATAAATATCCAGATTGAGCGTGTGGCCATTTTCTTTTGATCGAAAATGGAGACGAGGAAGAGGGATGTTATTTAAGCTCAAAAGTTAAATAGCGATCGGACCTGCAAGATAAATTTGCAGAGCATCTACGGAGACCCTTTGGGTGGTTAAAAGTCAAAAACAAAGATCCATCCATTAAAAATTAAGATCAAATAAACAAAGTCTTAATTTAAAAATCTTAAAATCATCATTAATCTAAAAAAAGGAATATATGTGTGGTATCTACGCCTGTTTAGGCAATTTTGACGCAACTACTAAAGTTTTAGCCGGACTTAAAAGAATTGAATATCGTGGTTACGATTCATGGGGTATTGCAATCACAAACAAAAAAATAGAAATTGAAAAACACGTCGGTAAAATCAGTGAAGTAAAAAAACTCAAACTCACTAAGAGTGATAACGCCATCGGTCATACCCGCTGGGCTACTCACGGTGGTGTCACAGAAAAAAATGCACATCCACATCTGGCACAAAATGGTAATTTTGCTTTAGTGCAAAATGGTGTTTTGGAAAATTACCAAGAATTAAAAAATCAATTGCAAAAAGGCGGCTATAAATTTCAAACAGAAACTGACACTGAAGTAATTGTCGCTCTAATAGAAAAGCAATCTCAAAAAAAAATTGAGTTAAAACAATTCGCTAAAGTAATCAAAAAATTGGCAGGCCGTAATACCATCCTTTTACTAACTAAAAATGGTGAAGTGTGGGCTTATCGCCAAGGTTCGCCTCTGATAATTGGAGAAGGTGAGAAAAATAATTACTTTTTTTCTTCCGATCTTGCTTCAATCAGTCATGACGCTAAAAATTATTACGTCATCGAAAATCAAGAAATAATTCATTTCGATGGTCAAAATATTCAGGCTTATCAAGCAAAAAATTTAAAAACTAAAAAACTATCTTTCCATAAAATGGGCCAACAAGCTTTAGAAATCGACAAAGGTCACTACGCTCATTTTATGTTGAAAGAAATTTATGAACAGAAAGAAAGTCTTATAAAAGTATTAAACAAAAGTGAAGAATTATTTCCTAAAATTACAAAACAAATTGAATCATCAAGAAATATCTATATAGTTGGCGCTGGGTCAGCGAGTTACGCCGCTTTGAGCATTGTTTCTTACTTGCGAGCAAATAAACAAAATGTTTATCATGCCCCCGCTTATGATTGCGTGGACTTCGTGCAGGATTTTAGCAAAAAAGACCTAGCTATTATTCTTAGTCAGAGTGGTGAAACAGCCGATACTATAGAGGCTGTAGAAAAAATGAAAGCTAAAGGTGTTTTCATCGTTTCGGTGGTCAATATGCCCGCCTCAACTTTAATGAACATGGCAGATATTGCCTATCCACTTAACGTAGGAGCAGAAATTGGAGTTGCCAGCACTAAGGCTTTAACTGGACACATGCTTTTTGGCATGGCCTTAGTCAGTTATTTGGAGAATAAAAATTTCTCATTCAAAAAAGAGGTGGAAGATTTTTCCAAACAGTTAGCTGATTGGTTCGGAAACGAAAAAATCATGAATGACATTAAAAAAATCGCTAAATTATTTAACCAAAAAAAAGATTTATATATTCTTGGCCGCGGGCAACTCTTAGCTAGTGCTTTGGAATTTGCTCTTAAAATCAAGGAAGTTTCCTATCTTCATGCAGAGGGCTTTAGCGCTGGCGAGCTTAAACACGGGGTTATTGCTCTGATTGAAAGAGAAACGCCAGTAATTTGCCTGCTCAATAAAGAAAATAGAGAAAATATGCTGTCCAGTGCTCATGAAGTCAAAGCTAGAGGAGCCAAAGTAATTGGCATCGCCACAAAAGATGAAGAAATTTTTGATCTCTTTATTGAGTTGCCGCAAGCAGAAAAATTTACCAATTTAAGTAGTATCATTGTCGCCCAGTTACTCACTTACGAAATCGCTTTGATCAAAAAATTAGATCCAGACAAACCAAGGAATTTAGCGAAAAGTGTGACGGTCAAATAACTAAAATTTATCTTTATATTTTTCTAGTGCTAATGGAAGCTGCGAATGAATTGGACTTGGTAAATCATTCATGCGATGCCAAACCAACTCATCAAATTTATGAGGTTCATTATTTTTGACTTTATTTGAATCCACCAGAACTTTGAAATCCAAAGCAATCCAGTGGGTTTTCTTGCCTTCATTCACACGATGCATCTCGCGCATTCCTAAAAATTCATACTGCAGTGGCTCAAGATTGTATTCTTCTTTAAGTTCACGATGAAGCAATTGATCAACGGTTTCATGTAATTCCAAAAGTCCACCGCCGGGATCATAACAACCATGCTCGTCACGGCAATTTTGACTTCTTTTATTAAACAAATAATTACCCTGTCCATCATGACAAAAAAAGACAACTGATATGGCTGGATAGTCAATTCCTGGAGTCATAAAGTAACTTTATATTAACATAAGTTATAATACCAGAGTGCAAAAAAAAATAAATAACACCTCTTGGAATAAAGTCGCCCCATGGTACAACAAAATTGTTGGTAGTGACGGGCATTATTATCATGAACACGTAGTTATTCCTGGAGTTTTGCGCTTATTGAATCTAAAAAGCGAAGACACCTTAATCGATCTGGCTTGTGGGCAAGGTGTCTTAGCCCGCAAAATTCCTCATGTCCACAAATATCTCGGTCTTGATTTGGCCAAAGAGCTTATCAAAGAGGCCAAAGAAAGAAATAGAGAGAAAAACCACGAATTTCTAGTTTGTGACCTCAGTAAAATTCTCAAAGAAAGAGAAGAAAAATTTGATAAAGCCACTATTATTTTGGCGCTGCAAAATATTGAACAAGCAGAAAACGTGATCAAAAACGCAGCTAACTACCTCAAAAAAGGAGGTCAACTATTAATTGTACTCAATCATCCTTGTTTCCGTATTCCTCGCCAATCGGGCTGGAGCATTGATGAAAAGAGTAAACAGCAACAACGTTTTATTAATCGTTATCTGTCACCATTAAAAATTCCTATTGATATGAACCCAGGCCAGAAGCAAGAGGAAGCTAAAAATATGACTTGGTCATTCCACCACAGCTTACAGGATTATAGTCAAATGCTTTATCAAGCTGGATTCATCATTGAAAAAATTGAAGAATGGTCATCAGACAAAGAAAGCGTTGGTAAAGCCGCTAAAATGGAGAATCGCGCCCGCACTGAAATTCCTCTATTTATGGCAATTCTAGCCAAGCTTAGCTAAAATTTGTTGAGCATTGGTTTCAATTTCCAAAGCACGTTTTTTGGAATTGCCAAAGATAATATAGGCTAATTGACCTTGTTTAAGTAAATTAGCAGAAGCAATTACTATACCTTCTTTAGTTTTTTTATTAAATAAAAGAGGTTTTAACTTTTCCATTAATTCCTCAAAAGTTGGAGCAATCCCTTTGGGCAATTTCCAAGCATTATTTGATAAAATATATGAATCATCCAAAAAATCCTTGCCAATTAATTTGAGAGCAGTTTTGTAAACATGTGAACCACCAGTACGTCTAGTATTTGACTCAGAGACGCATAGGTCGCCATTCTTGGCAGCCACTAAATCGACATCATAATAACCACGATAACCATTAGAAGCATATTTTTCACCAATAAAGAAACCCATATCGATGATACGAGTCATTAAACGATCATTCATCACGTCTTCATTGATTTCTACTCCCTGAAAAACACCATCTTTGGTCACACGCAAACCACAATAGTAAAGATAATCAATACGACCATTCTTATTAATCTTAAACTCTACATTAGGAAAACCACCGCCAACAGCAGAATTCACATTAATTAAACTTTCAATCACGATCGGAAATTTATCCCAGTATTCATCTTTTTGCAAAATTTTATAAATTTCTTTCTCACAAGCTTTGTATTCTGTAGATAATTCTCCAGGACGCAAAATGAGCACTCCTGCTCCAGAATGACCTTTATTAGTTTTTATAACTACTCCGCCTTCTTTGATATACTTTTTAGCAGCAATTTTGGCAGCATCAATAATGTTAACGCAGATCAAACCATCGCTCATGATGAAATCTGGCTCTTCAGCGGCACTTTGCTGAGCTAGCTGACGAATACCGGATTTACTACCAAAGAAGTTCACTGTCCAGGCGTCTTCTTCTTCAGGCGCTTCTGGCGTATAAACAGTAATGCCTCTTTTTTTCAACTTATTCACTAAAGTGAAGAATTGTTCACTGGTTGAATAGCTAATCAGGGTCAATTTTTTAACATGGTTAGCAAAGTCAATTAGTTTTTCAAATAATTCTTTGTCTTCATAAATGTCTCGACAAGTTTCTCCAGAATGGACTCTTGGTGTGAAAAGTTCTAATTTACGAATACCAAATAAATTTTTGTAATACTCTGCAAACCCTTCGTGAATAGGTTTAGGACTAATAAACACCAAATCACTTTCTTCTGAAGTAGTGAATAAATCACGATCAGAAAGATTGGCGTTTTCGTCTATTTCTAGAGCGCGCTCATGATCATTACTGATAGCCTGGATAAATGGCCAAACATCTTCGGAGAGGTTACAAATGTATACTGTTTTTTCTGCTTTTAATTTAGTAGCAGGTATAGGTTCGTCTTTTTTTGGCATAATTTTGATTCTATTTGAGAATCGATAGGAGCATATTCTATCACAAATCGCTAATTGTAAATAAGAATATAAATATCCTATAACTTGTAATTTAAATGATTCACTGTTATAATACCTATTCGTAGTTAAAATAATTCAATTGGTTTGAGCACGCAAAAAATATTTGCTTCTTGTCTTTGACCGCTGAAAGACTAAAGAAAGAAGTAAATATGTATCATAATAATCGTCGTCGTTCTAATTCCAATTTTTCCAACAATAGAAATAATGGTAATAGAAATCGTGGAGGGGGTGGTAGAAGAAAAATCGCCAGCTTCGATCCTTCTATGTTTATCCAAAAAGCCACTATTGATGAGCAATCAGAAACAGTCGTGGAACAATATCAAAATCAGCATGCTTTTGCAGACTTTGCTGTTGCCGAACAAATCAAAATCAATTTAGCCGCCAAAGGCTATACAACTCCTACACCAATTCAAGATCAAATCATTCCTCATATTGTAGAAGGCAGAGATGTGGTTGGAATTGCTAACACTGGCACAGGTAAAACTGCCGCTTTTTTAATTCCTTTAATTGATAAAGCTTTAAAAAATTCAAATACCAGAGTATTAGTTGTTACTCCTACTCGTGAATTAGCCCTACAAATTAGAGATGAATTGGTGACTTTTAGTCAAAATTTACCAATTTTTTCTACCATCTGTATTGGTGGTTCTTCTATTTCTCGCCAAATCGAGCGTTTACAAAGAAGACCAAATTTTGTGATCGGCACCCCAGGTCGTTTAAAAGATTTAAGTCAAAGAAGAAAAATAAATTTTGTCCATTTTGACACCATCGTTTTAGATGAAGTGGACCGTATGTTGGATATGGGTTTTGTCCATGATATGGAAACCATTATCAGCCAATTACCAGAGGAAAGACAATCTTTATTCTTTTCTGCCACCACTAATAAAAAAGTGGAGAACATTATGCAGGGTTTCCTTAAAAACCCTGTTCATGTGGTCATTAAATCAGCAGAAAATAAACTCAACATTGATCAAGATGTAGTTAGACTCAAAGGTAGAGTTAAGGTTGAAGTTTTACATGATTTATTAAATCAAAAAGAATTTCAAAAAGTGCTAGTTTTTGGTCGTACCAAATTTGGTATGGAGAGACTCAGTAGAGAATTAGATAGTAGAGGTTTTAAAGTTGCTTCCATTCATGGCAATAAAACTCAGGGTCAAAGACAAAAAGCCTTGCAACAATTCCGCGAGGATCGTGTGCAAGTTTTATTGGCCACCGATGTAGTTTCACGCGGTTTGGATATTAATAATGTCACTCACGTAATTAACTATGATCTTCCTGAAACCTACGAAGATTATGTCCATCGCATTGGTCGTACTGGTCGTGCTGACAAAAGCGGCGTAGCTCTCACTTTTGTAGACTAAATTTTACAAATAGTTGATCTGTCAGTAAATTTGTTTCATAATAGGATTTATGAAAAATCCTGTCAAATTGCTTGTATCAGTTATTGGTTGTGAACTAGTGGGTATTTTAGGCACTCCTTTCACCGCTGCTGCCATACCTGCTTGGTATTCTACTCTCGATAAACCCTTCTTTGCTCCACCCAACTGGCTATTTGGGCCAGCTTGGACACTATTGTACTTTTTGATGGGTGTAGCATTTTACCTAATTTGGTCGCAAAATTCCAAAAATAAAAAAGTTCAGATCGCTAAAAAATTCTTTTTTGCCCAATTATTTTTAAATTTTATTTGGTCACCACTGTTTTTTGGTCTTAGATCTCCGATACTTGGATTGATTGATATTGTTGCTTTGTGGTTTTTGATCATTATGACCATCTACAAATTTCATCCGTTATCAAAATGGGCAGCTTATCTGCTAATTCCTTATTTGTTGTGGGTAACTTTTGCCACCAGTCTTAATGCAGCAATTTTAATTTTAAATTAAAACAAGAACTTGGTTTATTGGCGAGGGTTTAACAAAAAGAAGAAATTATTAAGATGAGCATATCTTTGTTTAAGTTGATCAAGTCTTGTTGCTGGAATTTTACTTAGAAAGCCTCGTGCTCTGACCTCTTCACGCAATAAAGCTTGTAAGAACTGCAAAAAGTCTTCTGGTTCATTCAAATTCAATTTACTAGGATCGATTTCATAATTATGCTGATTGTTTTTATCATTTAATCCTCTAGACATCCACTCGTGACCTGGCGTGCCATCATTAATAGCGCGAATACGACGCAAATCATCATTCCATTTTCTTCTGTCTTCTATGTTCATGAGGGCATTATAACAAATAAGCAATGGACAAAATTTGGAAAATCTGCAAATATGAATACATGTCTAATAAAACTTTTCAAACCCCATTTTTTGTAGATGATGTCGCTCTAAAAAAAATGAAGTTAGTGGCTGTAGCCTATTCTCATGTCGATCGAGAAGATTTTCCGACGCAAGGAGCTTACGAAGCTGAAGTAGAAGTCGAAGATCGTGCCGAAGAAGTAATTGCCGAAGTCGCTAAACTTGGTGTCGCGGTCAAAGGCTATGCTGCTAACCAATACTTTTTAACTAATATTTTAGTAGATAAACCAGATTTAGTTCTGAATTTAGTAGATACAGTCAGAGGTAAAGAAAGATTACAACCAGCTGTCCCAGGAGCATTGGAGCTTTCTGCTGTCAAATACACAGGAGCAGGACTCAAAGGTTTAGTCTTGGGTAACGATCGCCACATGTTTAAACAAATGTTGATTGCTCATGACATTCCTACTCCGGCTTACAAATTTATCAAAGATATGCGCTCTAAAGTACCTGCCGATCTAGGTTTACCACTGATTATTAAATTAAATGAAAGCGGTGGTAGTGTAGGTATTGATAACAAAGCAGTTAAAGAAACTATGGAAGCAGCCACCAAAAAAATCGCCAAGATGATCGGAGAACACAAAATGCACGTCATCGCAGAACAATTTATTGATGGTCCAGAACTAACTGCAGTGATTTATGATGATGGTCATAAAAAACATGTCTTTCTTGGTCAAAAAATGTTTCGTGTTAAACCAGATGGTAAACACGATTTTACTAGTTTAGAAAGTTATGAAGATGTTAAGTCTTATTATTACAAGATTCCCAGTCAAGATGTAATTGATCGAGTCACTCCGCTGGTGATGCGCGCTTTTGAAGTTTTAGATTATCGTGATTATGCTAAATTTGATATTCGTTATAACGAAGAAAGCAAAACTGCCTATTTTATCGACTGCAATCCCAATACTGCTCTAGGACCAGACAAAGGTTTGCCGATGACTGAAGTTTTGTACACTCATAATATCGAATTTACACATTTGCTTAAGAGTTTATTGTGCAAGTATGCTGAAAAAATTTAAATTTTATGCAAATACATCAGATTACGCAAATTTCTGAGGCTCATTGCGGAGCAGCGGTGTTGCAAATGTTACTCGAAACCATGGGCGTCACCACTGATCAAAAAACTATTGCTGAAGTGGCAGGAGTTGAAAATACAATTGAAGAATATGGGATGCGTATTGACCAAATTGCCATAGCTTGCAATCGCATTGCTCCCCACCTAGTATTTTGGTACAAATATTATTCTTCTTTAGAAGATTTAAAGTATTTGTTAAAAAAAGAGATTGCTGTTGGAGTGGAATGGCAAGGTCTGTTTTATCAATCACTTGAGGAGGAAGAAGCAGCAGGAAAAGACGATGCAGACTATGGTCATTACAGTGCAATTTCTTTCTATGATGAAGAGTTGCAACAAATTGTGATTGTGGATCCGTATAAAGACTTTGCTAATCAAAATCGTGTTTTTAATCTGGAAACTTTCCTAGAACGCTGGTGGGACACCAATGAAATTAAAGATAAATACACTGGTAAAACAGAAATTGTTGAAGATAATCGTTTATTATTCTTCTTAACCACTACAGAAGAAGAAATTCCTGCAGAAATGGGCTTTAAACAATTTAATATTGTTCGAGGTGATTAGCAAATACCAATTTTTACTC
>Ga0265297_10006177_pt1 | contig 17594 bp, 19 predicted proteins | sample Munlanlwell13791_FD_192502 | JGI IMG/M metagenome (GOLD analysis project Ga0265297, IMG submission 192502) | Leachate microbial communities from a municipal landfill in Southern Ontario, Canada - Leachate well 137-91 | ecosystem: Engineered > Solid waste > Landfill > Unclassified | place...
ATCCTCATTTTCCGAAAAGGCAAGTTCGATTACAAGAAATTGACGCTCAAGAAAACCGACCAGGCGAGAATCGACATCTCGCAGGCTAAGGCTTACCTCAATTCGGATGTTTGGGAATTCACTCCCCAACAGAAGAACCAGTACAACGAGTTAGACCACCCAGCAATGTTTCCAGATATCCTCCCGGAAACCCTCATCAAACTCTTCACGTACAAGGGCGAAACCGTCCTTGATCCATTCCTCGGCTCAGGTACAACGATCAAAGTTGCAAGGAATCTCGAGCGAAACTCGGTAGGCTACGAGATCAACCCGGATTATTTCGCGGTAATAAAGCACAGAATCGGCTTCTCGGATTCAGACCAAGATGTCAAAATCGTATTCAGAAACGAGGTGATTGGATGAAAAAGATTCAGTATCTGGCCTTGTTGGCCTTAACGGCGTTGACAATGGCGCAATTGGACATCCCGCCGGACCAGCCGGTATGCAGGCTCTATGGCATGATCCAGGTTTTGGGAACGATTGCAGGGGTGCTCGTAGCGGCTTATGCGGGTTTCATCCTGACCAGCAGCAACGAGATAACCGAGCGAAACCAGAGCAAGATGCTCCTAACTGGGGTTGTGCTCGGCCTGATAATCATCTGGCTAGCCCCGCTGGTTGTCAAGAACCTGGTCGGAGCCGGTAGCATCTGTGGGTGGTGATTTTTTGGATTTTTCCCAGATTTCCGTTATTCTCCAATCCCTTGCCGTGGTGTCCTCGCTGCTCATAATATCGTATGGGGGCTTCGTTCTGGTAGTTTCCCAGAACCCGAACGATAGGAATGAGTGGAAGGACATCATAGGCACGGTGTTTTTTGGGCTTTCAGTGCTTTTCCTGGCCCCGTTAATAGGGCAAGCGCTAAGCGGGGGTAATTATTGTGCGTGATTTCTTCTTCCTGCTCGTTTTTACCTGCCTTTCACTGGCTATTCCCAGCTGTCCGAGCTACCAATACCACGATTATGTATGGGATTACCAGTATTCCAGCCCCCAAAGGCCTCCCGACACGTTTATTGATGGTTGTACAGCCCTGAATCTCACGGATCCAACAATATGCAACCTGCAAAACCTGACAATCGAGCAAAAGAAACAGCTCATTTCGGACGCAATGATAAGGAATAACGGCTTCCCGGACTTTCAAACCTCCAATTCCTGGAATTCGCAGCTCAAATTCACCAAATATGCCCCTGACAACACGACCTATTACAATGCGGATTCGATAAGGGATGCTTGGCTTAAGATAATTTCAGTTTCGCCTAGCGTGTTAGACAATAAGTCCTCTCAGCTATGGATAAATAGCTCGGGAAACGTCTCCTCAAAATTCAATTTCTCATTTGTAGTCCCAAAGAAGACCTTTCGCGGGGATTGCCGAACCGTTTACAAGATATGCGGCTACAACTACTCGATTCAGAACTCCCTAAACAGCCAACTCTTAGGCAACAAAAGCACAAGCAATTTCTCCATTTCTGCACCTTACAATTCATCGGAGTTATTCTCTTCAAATCTAACGATAGATTCCGAATATTTGATCCACCACTATCATTTAGTGGAGCATTGCGACGAAGATAGTTGCTGGCACACCTGCGATTACTACCGAACAGATGACAAGAAGTCCCATCTAGAGTTGAGAGATCAAAAACAGGCTTACGCCTATTCTTTCATTGATTTTTCCAGCGCCATAATTGACTTTTCCAAGAACGGCCTTACTTCAGGCTGGTTTTTCATTGTTTCCAACTCCGATTTCAACAGCATACGCTTCCTGTTGGGTAATTCCGAGATAAAACTCCAAGCCCAGGATTACAGATTCAAGGTCGAGAACGCGCCTTACAATACTCTTCAGGTCGAAACCACTACAACTCAATCAAGGCTCCATACAAGCAATATCGCGGTCCTTACAAACGAGAACCTCGTGCTAAACGGCGCCCAATTCGAAGATTACCTAAAGCATGCGGAGCCATTTCTCTATTTCATCCTTCACGATTTGCTAGGACTCGATCTCTCAGCATTGCCGATCCAGTTTCAAGGTGCGAAAGTGCATTTTGTAGCCCCTACGAACTCGACAAATTGCACCCTAATAATAAACTCGCATTTTGGGAGCCAAAACTACTCGGATTTTTGCAGGAATCCGAATCAGGAGCCAACAATAAACCTGAGCATCTCCAATTCTTCTGATAATTCCTTCACTGTTAGGGCGTTTTTCTATGATGCAATTACCGCTAGCCCTCTCGTACAAAAAGGGATTAATTTCACATATGGAAACGAGACTGTTATAGCAGAAACAGATCAGGACGGCATAGCTTTCGCTACTTTCCAAAGGACCAATTCCAACCTCGTAAAAGCCGAATTCCTGACCGATTTTGAAACGAAGACTGCTTATTCATATATCTACGTTCAGCCTATTTTTCCGATAAGCCAGGAAACCTGCGTTTTCTCCCTGGGTTTGCTCATCTCAATCGCAATTCTTTACCAGCTCCTAAGGAAGGCGATAAGATGAAAGCAATAATCCTAGGTTTGATTCTCCTTAGCATAGCTCACGCAGAATTTAACGTTACAAATAGCACCTGCACCAGTAGCCCAGACCTCTTAACTACCCTGAATAATCTCCCGGGCTGCATAACAGAATCCGTCCTGGGAACGTTCACTTCCGGGTTCGCCTATTCAATAGACCAATTCCTCTCTGCTTCATTTACCCTAATCGCGGCTACCCCGGATCTTCACTGGTTTTGCACGCCGTACAATAACATCATGTCAATAATCGAAAGCCTTTACTCACTGGCTTTCATAGCGTTAGGTTTCTACTACGTTTTCAGGTCCACCGACATTGAAGGACGGTTAGCCGCCAAGGAATGGCTCAAAAACCTGGTTATGATGATCGCCATCCTCTCATTCTCATTCGAGCTATTCGATATCCTCGTTTCGTTAAATTCCTATCTTACTCTCTCATTCCTGCAATACGCCAGCCAGGACGTTTTCAGCCCTTCGATTGCATTCACCTCCTTAGTTTTCGCATTCTTCGTTCTTTCAACCTCAAGTTTCATCGTATGGCTCGCTTTCATGACAATCCTAGCCCACTATCTCCTAACCCCATTTCTGCTTCTTTTATTCCCAATCTCAATTTTCCTGTATTTCATGCCGTTTACAAAGGAATGGGGAACGGTTTTCCTAAAACTCATTGTTTCCGTAGTTTTCATGTCCGCAATAGACGCCTTGCTAATAATGAGCCTCTCCATTCTCTTCAGTTCGCCCGATCCAAACCTCGCAAACTCACTAATCAGGGGGATGACTATCATCCTGGGTTTCTCGCTAATCGGTGTCCTTAACCTATTCATTTTCCTAGCAGCCGTTTTCTCAATTATCGGAACCGCAACCAGTTCACTCGGTCCAATTCGTTACTTGATAGCTGGCCTTATCGGGAGGTTGATCTGATGGGATACGACATCCCGGACAAGGTCCGATATAGGGAAAAGTTCTTCATGAACCTGGATGCGCGCCAGCTCGGCTATTTCGTGCTTTTTGCGTTCTTGGCTTGGATGTCTTACAGCTTGCCCTTAAAGAACGAGGAAAAGCTAGTTTTGCCTATAGTCCTTGTTGTTTTAGGCCTCGGTTTCGTATTCCTGGGCTTTGAAAAGATCTTGTTTGACCGCTTCTCCTACATGAAGAACGTGCGAGTTGGGGGTGCTTTAGACAAGAAAGTAAGGGTTTTCGTAGGTATAAGGAAGATAGAAAACGACACCTTCTATCTGACCAATGGCGAAATTCGAGCGGTAATCCTTGTAAAACCGGTCAATTTTGAGCTTTTGGACGAGGGAAGGCAGAAATCCATTACTCTTAACTACCGCGACTTCCTGAACCAGCTTTCGCACCCTATCCAAATTGTAGTCAGAACGGTAAATGTGAGCCTAGGCGAGTACTTTAGCGACCATGAAGCCAAAATCCTGAAAACCAAGGACGAGAACCTGATAGCTCTGTACAACGATTTCAGGATCTATGAAGAAAAGTTTCTAAAAGAACATTTCGTAAAGGAGCGTTTATACTACGTTATCGTTCCTTTGGGGCTTCCCTTAACCAAGGACTCCCTAAAAAGGCTCGAAGAACGCGTCAGGATCGTCCAGGCCAAGCTTGGTAACTGCGGCCTTACCTCTTATCGCCTGAACACCAACCAGCTTATTTCCCTTATCATGTCCTATTTTGAGGGCTATGTCGAGGTAAACGAGGATTACCTATGGCGTGTAACCGTGTGCCAATCCTTCTTCAAGGAGCGTGATAAGAATGGTTGAAAAGGAGGAAGAAACGATAATCGAGCACAGGAAGCCGCAGCTCCTAACCCCCGAGGAAGTCGAGCACCTGGTAGAGCAGAAACTGAACAGGGAAAAGCCAAGAAAGAGCTGGAACCCGAGCCCGCCAAAGAAGCCTAGGGTAATCCAGCCAGACGAAATGTTTTCCTATCTCATAACACCTTCATACCTAGAAATCAAGCCAAGCTACGCCAGGATAAACGAAACCTTCCACCGTGTAATCCAGGCAGTAGGCTATCCCAGAAGGGTTGAGGATGGCTGGCTCCAAGCTTTTCTGAATAAGAACGATAACTACGATATTTCCATACACGTTCAACCCTCGCAAATAGAGGAAACCCTGACATTTCTCCATAACCAAATCGTAAAACAAACAACCGACCTGATTTCCAGCACTGCCAAAGGAACGCCCAATCCTTCTTTGGAGATAAAGCTGGCCGACACCAAGCGGATTTACGACGCGCTGTACAAGGGCGAGGAAAAGCTCTTCCGTCTCTCGCTTTACATAGACAACAAGGAAAGCACGCTCGAAAAATTGGATCTCCTGACCGAAAAGTGCAAGTCCAACCTCAACGCCCTGCTCATAATTCCCAAAACAACGAATTTCAGGATGTACGAGGGTTTGAGATCCTGCTTGCCCTTGGGGATAGACGAGCTTGCGGCGCAGCAGGATTTCCCAACCAACTCGTTAGCCGCTACTTTTCCGTTTATCTCCTCGTCAAGCTCGGACAAGAAAGGGATACTATTCGCTCATGAAGAGGAAACCTCAAACCCGCTTTTCATAAATTTCTCATCAATGTCAAACAAGCATTTCTTCATTTTGGGTATTTCCGGCTCAGGGAAGAGCTACACTGCTAAATACCTGATGCTCCAAATCCTCTTTGCCGAGGCCTCGCAGGTCTTTATCCTGGATCCAAACGCGGAATACAAGCAAATTTGCGAGAAATTCGGCGGGGAGAACATAGAGCTTTCAAGAACCTCAAAATCCATGATAAACGTTTTCGACCTTACCGGAACGGATTTTGGAAGCAAGATGCTCACATTAATTTCAGTTTTTGATATCATCGTTGGGGGCCTGAGCGAAAGCCAGAAAGGGGTGCTCAACCGGGTTCTCCCAATGGTTTATGAGCAAAAAGGCATATTCAAGGGCGAGCCTGAAACCTGGTCCAAAAAGCCCCCTACTTTCTCCAATTTATACGGCGTTCTTGAAATGGAACTAAAGGAATGCGAAAAGAAGGACAAAAAGCACTATTCCCCTGACACGAAAAGCATCCAGGTGCTGATTAACCGGGTGGGGATGTATTGCAGGGACAGTTTCTTCGGCTTCATGGACCGGGCAACGGAAATTGACCTCAAGAACAAGTTCCTAAACTTCGACCTGAGCAAGCTGCCTTCTGCGGTAAAACCCCTCACGATGTTCGTTGTTCTTGACTTCATAAAGCGCGAGCTTGAGAAAAACACCTCATCAAAGGTTTTGCTGATAGACGAAGGTTGGGCAATGCTCAGGAGCAAGGAAGCCGAAGATTATCTGCTTAATTTCATTAAAACCTCAAGGAAATTCGGGGCTTCGATAGGCTTCATTACCCAGGAAATTGAGGATTTGCTTAGCAGCGATGGCGGTAGATCAATTCTGAACCAGGCTTCAGTAAAGGTTTTGATGAAGCAAAATACCTCGAATATCGACTTGATAAGCAAAGTGCTGAAACTAAACCAGAACGAGCGGGATTTCCTGATAAAATGCGACAAGGGGCACGGTCTGCTCATAATGGAAGATGGGCGGTACAAGTTCTTTGCCCGGCCGTCTCCCAAAATACACGAGATGATAACCACTGATCCGGAGGAAGTCATTACGCTCAAAAAGAAGGCGGTAAAAGAGGTCAAGGAAGAAAAGAAGGAGCCTGTTTTCAATATTTACGAGGGCTTTTTCCTGAAAAGCAAACTGACTGCCGACCAATGCAAGATTCTTGAGAACGAGGAATATGTTGAGATAGGTACTAATCCCTTCGGACCTGGTAAAGGTCAAATCTACTACGTGAAGCCTCGGTTTAACGAAAGTCCGATTCATTCCTTTTTCTGCAAGATTCTAGAGCAGGAAATCAGGAACTATACAGAGCATGTTTTCCTTTACACAACGGTTAAGCCTGATGTTGTAGTGGTTAAAGGGGATAAGAAAATTTGTTTTGAAGTAGAAACTGGAAGCATGGACGAAACCAATCAAAAGGCTACTAAACTGAAGTATGAAAAGATAGCTCAAGAATACGATGATTGCTATATTCTGGTAACTAACCGAGACGTAAAAAAGGACTTCGAGAAATATGGCAAGGTCATTATCCGCTCTCAAATAAAAGAGAAAGTCAAGGAGTTATTCACATAATTAATTGTGGTGTTTTTATAGGTAAAATCAACGTTCTGAGGCTTGGAACGTTGAAACAATTAGGAATTTCAATTGTTGAAAAACTAGGTAAAAATTCAAAAATCAACGTTCTGGTTGCCCACAATTAGAAAACAATTAGAATTGTATGTCTTCACAAGTCCTGCGGCATGACCGTCTGCCTTTTGTTCTTCTTCGCTCGTTCGCAGGCCTTTTGTAGCCAAGCCTCGACTTCCTTATCTAAAGCTTCGTAAGTAGCTGTAGCTACTCGTAGCCTATTTTTCTTCAAAAAGTCCTTTACGCTGCCTTTTATGATGTATTCCATTCAACCAACCTCAGGTTTTTTCAGAAAATATACCTTCGTTTTCAAAAATGTGTTTAGTCCATGATCGATTTCCTTCGAGTCTATCAGTCCTTTAGCCTCGAGTGTCATCAAATAGTTCCTTATCTGCCTCTTAGTTTTCTTTTTCTTCTCCAGAAAGTCTTTGTAGACCTGCGAGCTTGGCTTCTCGCCCTCTTTCAGTAGGTCCAGGATAATTTTTTCCTCATCAGAAACCCTAAGGTCGAATTCCTCGAAAGAAACGGTCGCATAAGTCTTTTTGGTAGGCCTTTGTTCCATCGTTTTCACAACTTCCTTTACATCTTCGACCTCAACCTTCTTCGCATCTCGTTTCTCGGCCCGCATCGCAGCCTTCCAGAGGATTTCCATAGCCAGCCTCGCGTTTCCGTTGTTTTCCGAGCCGATTTTAGCGCACTCTTTGAGTACTTCCTCGCTCCAGCTATCGGGCATAAGAGCCATTTTCGCCCGTTCCTTGAGGATTTCCACTAGCTGCGGCTTATCATAGTCCTTGAACTCGAAGCTGGTGAACCTGAGCGAGCTTACCGTTCGGGCATCCAGGAGCCTAGTAAGGTCCTTTTTGTTCGAGATTCCAATTATCCCAAAGTTAACCTTCCCTTGTTCGCTTGCCCTAGAAAGGACGTAAAGGAGCGCGTCTTCCCGGTTAAAGATAAGGCTATCCAGCTCATCGAGGACTACCAAAACGGAAGTGTTGTTTTTTCGCATAATTTCAACAATCCGGTCGAATACCTCATCTGCGGCCAAGCCCCGTCTAGGGAGAATTATCTCAAGGGCTTCGCAGATTTTGTAATAAATCGCCATTCTCGTGTTGTACTCCCAGCAATTGGCGTAAACTGGGACTACACGTGAGGTGCTTTGGTCGAGCTGCTCGATCAGAATCTTCATACACGTTGTTTTACCGGTACCTGAAGGCCCGTATATGAAAAGGTTGTTGCATTTTCGGCCTTGAATCATTGGGTTTATAGCGTCAGCTATGGTTTCCATCTCGCTGGTCCGGTAAATGGCTTCGGTTGGGATATAATCTGGGAGAAGGACCTCCTCTTTCGCTATGATCGTCTTGATCGCGCTTTCAGGAATGAAAAACCCACACATTCTCTCCACCACTAAATGGTTTTGTGGGCTTTCATTTTTAACTTTATGGGTTAATTCGCATGAATTTCTGCGGAAATGAACTGTGTAAGGTTTAAAAAATGTGCTACGTACAGTAACACAATAGATTTGCGCAGTACTGAACTAAGTGTTGAGGCACATAATTATATGCTTGTTCAGCACTAAAGAATAAATTGTGAGGGTTGGTTGCGTGCACGAAATCTTTCTAGGTAATTCACTAGAAGTTCTGAAAAAAATAGATCGAAAGTACACGGTCATATATCTAGATCCGCCATTTTGTTCTGGTAGAGACTACGTTTTTTCAGCATTTGAAAAGAAACATGGATTTAACGATACATGGGAAGATGGTCAGTACGAACGCTGGTTAGATGAGCTAATTGGTTTGTGCAAAGAAAAACTTAGTCCAGATGGTTCACTATTTTTTCACATAAGTGCAGAGCTATCGTTTATACCCCAAAAAGTTCTCAGTAAGCACTTTAAAAAAGTTGAACCAATATTTTGGAAAAAGGCACATGGGAAGAATACCGTCAAACAAAAACTCGGGGCAGTAGTAGATATAATTTTCAAAGCAAGCAATAATGGTTCAAAGTTTAACCTTCTTTATGTTCCGCTTGATGCATTTTATTTTGAGAATTCATATAGAAACAAAGACCATCGCGGTTACTACGCCTTAGGTTCCATCAAACACGATAAAACAAGGAAAGGGCACTTCTACTCTATCAAAAAAGAGGGTATAATTTACGAAGCGCCTTATGGGTGGAAAATTTCGCAAGATAAGCTAGAGCAATTAATAGCTGATGATAGAATACACTATGCTAAACCTAAAAATGGGAGTAATACAGGGATGCTTTACAAGAAACTATACAAACACGAATCTAAAGGCAAACCACTTTCAAATCTATGGGATGATATTTCATATATTACTCGTACTACCAAAGATTTACGACTATATCCAACTCAGAAACCTGTTGAATTGCTAAAACGAATCATTTCTTTGGCTTCTGACGAAGGGGATTGGGTTTTAGATCCAGTAGCTGGATCAGGAACCACAGGTGTGGCCGCCGTTTTACTTAATAGAAATGTTACTTTAATCGATATTAATGAAGATGCACACAAGATTGAAAAGAAGCGACTAGAACAAGCGATTGTGGATCAAAAGATTACAAACTATTTTTGAGCTTCTATATAGCCCCCGATATCAGTAATTGCTTCTTCACAATACATTCTAAATTTTCTAATCGCACGTTTAATTGAATGTTTGCGATTATTGCGTGCTTTTTCGGCTTCAAAAAATTTAGCTAGTTCCTCATCACTCAAACTTTTCTTTTTCTCAATAAACTCTCGCACTTTTGTACTTATTGCCAATTCAAATTTTTGGACGGACCATCTATTTCGTTTAGCCTCTTGCAATACATCTTGATACCTCTCGCATATCATTTTGTTTTTGATTTCATCTATATTACTGACTCCGATTATGGTATCTGATTTTGATTCGTTGCACGGCCCACATAACAACTGTATGTTCTCTTTGTTGTCTGTCCCTCCTTTAGATATTGGCCAAATATGGTCTTTGTGTAATCGACCTGCGTTATGACATATTGCACAAGTCGAGCCAGGTAGTTTTTCAACGTCATTACTACCGTCAGGAGAATATATAATCCAACGATTGCCTACTGCTTCAGATAATAACTTACTGCATTCCTGGCATATATTATGCAATCCGCGATCCATTCTTCTAGATATAGAAAAATCTTCAGGCCGTTTATCCTTCTTGCATCGTGAACATCTACAGGTGGGGCCGTAATTTTTGCGAAATGCAGCATAGACTTGGGCATCCGTAAGCTTCGAATATATTGCATTCCACTTATTTAATCTCCCTCTTCTATAAGCTCGTTCACATGCAATGCAATATGGCTGTAATCCAAATGTTTCAGGTTTCGTTATTACTACTTTTCCAGTTGTGCCAATATGAGAACCCTGTAAATTGAAACTTCTTATCGGAGCTGGATTAGGGCCGATGTGTACTACTGAATATTTACTTTTTTGTTTTGAATTGCCCCTTGAGCATACCTTTGTTGGGCCAAAGGTTTTTTCTATGTATGAATATATTTTCTCCTTGCCCTTTGAACGATTTAGCCCGAGGTTCGTGGTCTTACGTTGTACTTTCATTAATTATTCTATGTTTTCAGGTTAGTAATAAATCTATGCTTTATGATGTTGAGATTATAACTCTAAATTCCCTTCGGCTTATCATTAATTTTTTTTGATTCTGTATTGCCTCAATTATTTTCAAATATTTTCTAACCGTATTCGGATGCAATTTCGTCTTTCTGCACAATTTATTGAATGTTATGGGCTCTGAAGAAATAGCATCAAACAACTTTTCAAGGATTTCTAGCGATACCATACTCCCACTGGGCAAAGTATCTCCTATTCCTTATTTTTATTCAAGAACCAGCACAGTATATTTCCGCAGTAATTTCCGCTAAAAAGGGCCGTCTAAGCGCTATTTTGGCCTTCCAAAAGCTTCTTTGCCATAATGCCTTTCAATTCATCGTCTTTGAAAACCATTTCGAGTAGCTTGATTGCCTCCTTCTTCTTAATTTCGGCATCCATAGCGTCCTTTATGTAGAACGAAATTCCACACTGGGTACAAAACTTCCCGGTAGAAGGATTTTCGCAATTGCAATTCTTGCAAATGACTGGCTTAAGTTCTTCGGGAGCAACGCCTTTTTCAGTTTGAAGTATGCCTCGTTTCTCAAGCATCTTCTTATCAACGTCTGCCCCAGACAAATGAACGTAAGTCGCAGGCATCCGAGATCCACCGCTCCATCCAAATATTACCTTAAGTTCCTGCTCAGTGAAGTCCTTAGCTAGATGCGTAGCCCGAGAGTGCCTAAACAAATGCGGATGAATCCGTTTCGTAAGCCCAGCTCGTTTCTTAGCCGCCTTGATAATATTAGCCAAAGTCGCATGATCGCCTAGGTGCTTGAATTTGCCTCTAAGCTCAAGAAATAGCGGAGCGCTAGCATCCTTTCCGCGTGGGTGGTTGTTCAGCCAAACCTTGAGGTCGGGCACGCAGTCTATGATCCGAACTCTCCTCATGCCAGTCTTTCCATCGAGCATAACCACAGCTCCGTATTCATCGAATTTCACATCCTTGATGTCTAGCCCTATTAGTTCGCCAGCTCGCGCTCCGGTTTCGTAAAGGAGTAAAATCAGCGCCCTGTCGCGTGGATTAAGGCACGAATCAGCGAGTTTCTTTATCTCGTCAGGTGTCAAAAGGTCTTCCGGCAACTTCCGTCGTTCAAACCCATGCGGCCTAATCCAGGAAACGGTTTCCGGATAAGCGCCTTTGTTCAGCCATTTGTAGAACGCCTTTACAGCGACTTTGAGGCTCGGGCTCTTGTATGCCTTCCAGTGCTCGAAAAAGTCAATCATATCGCCCTTTGTGAGCGTTTTGAAGGGTTTTCCCCTGAAGTACTTAGCCAACTTCACGAGGCAAAACAGGTACATATATCGCGTACCCTCGGCCATGCCCAAGGCGGTTTTCTCGAGCTCGAATTCAGCCAAAAGTCGTTTATTCTCAGTTCCAGTATCTACCCAATTTTTCTTATTCTCAAAGAACCTTTTCGGGGTTCTGCGATCGTTGATTTTCATGCCTGCCTGTCTGCTCGAAGTACTATTTATAGCTTGCCGAGCTGATTGACGAAGTCGAGTTAGGCTGGACGTCTGTCGTCATTCGAGAACTAGCACTCCGGCCTCGGTTATCTCGTAATTCTCGTCCACAAGGCCCATTTCTTCCAATTCAGCGAGATGCCGGTAGATAATAGCCCTAGTTTTATGGATTTTTCTTGAAATCTGGCTTATGTTTTTATCCGGATTCTTAGCTATAGCTTGAAGAAGGGTTTTCTTAGGGCCGGAGAGATTTATGCCGACTTTTGGAATATGCACAATGTTGTTTCTGCTTGCCGTAGTATATAGGATTTTCTTTACTTTTTCGCCTGAGGCGTAGGCGGCGAGCAGAAGGCCTATCGGCTGGGTTTTGCTGTTTTCGCACACGTTGAGTATCACTTCTTTGCCCTTTTTTCGCTCCTTTCCGATCAGTTCAAGGGCCTTTTTAGCAACTTGATAGGCGTCTTTAGCATCATCTATCTCCATCAGATCAATGCTAACGATTGATCCCACCGTCTTCTTGAGCATCGACGCGTTTTCGATAAATTCGTTTTCTTCACCCTCGCTTTTTCCGACAATCAAAATCAGTTTCGAGGGGAAAAATTCCTTTACTCCGGCCATCAAACTCGGCAAGCCTGCGAACGTAGCTATCATGGTTGCGTTTTTCATGATTAATTATTCCAAGGATAGATATTTAAATAGTATGCATGTAAATAAAAAAAGTATAAAAAGTAAAAGGTGCGACCATGGGAATAATAGAAAAGATTTTGGGAAGCGAGACGAATACGGTGGAAACCGCGGAGCTGGAGAATGTGCTGGAAGAGCTGAAGAATCTTCCTGAAGATCCGGCGGATTTCTATATTGCGAAAATCGCCTTGCGGAACGAGGGAGATGCCGAAATGGTCATTAAGGCGGTTTCTGAAAAGAAAATCGTGATTTTGGACATCATGCCGATATCCAAACAGCCTAATCGACTAAAGAACATGCTGAGCAAGCTCAAATCTCATGTTTCAAAGGCTGGCGGCGATATCGCTCTCCTGAACGATATGTTGGTTATTCTTACTCCCCCTAAAATCAGGATAATCAAGGCCAAACCAAAGGCCCGGTAAGTGCGTCTGACGGACACTCAGTCGCCATTCTGCGGAAATTTGCATTTCCTAGGGCTTTCCTAGCCAACTTGCAAGGAAACGAGCCGTAAAAATTAGGGCGTGATCCAGCTAAAGCGGAAATAGTTATAATTAGCCCAACTAAGTGTGTCGGTCAGGCTAATGAATTCATGTCAGTCCGCACGTCTGTCGTCATCGTTCTTTCGAACTCAGCGATCACTTCTATCATCACAATCAGATTTAGGTTCGCAAATTTATATATTCATACTGTGCTCACTGGAGCACCCGCACTTCAAGCCTTCAGGTTCAATGTCCTATATGTGCATAATGCCATCCACTATACTCGTTTTATCCTTTCCCCATGTGCTCCAACAGACGGAAATCCGCCCGAAGATTTATTAATTTTAAAATGAAGGGTAGCGCATGCACAAAAGCGCTGGTGCAAGCGTGAACAAGACCGAGATGCATGCCTCACTTCCAAATAGGATAAAAAAGATGCTGTCCAAATAGCTAACTTTACTGCACGGTGATTTTGTATGAAAGGCCAAGGAGTTACGGAATATCTCGTCATACTCGCGGTGGTGCTGGTTGTGGCACTGGTATTGGTGGGGTTGCTGGACTGGTTCCCGGGAATAGCAGGGGCAAGCAGGGAACAGCAAAGCGCGACCTACTGGCAGGGTGCATCCCCATTCTCCATAACTGCGATGAAATTGAGCGGAACAACCGCAACGCTTACGCTTGTGAACAGGCTCTCAACCAAGCTCAACCTCACGGACGTGTCCTTCGCTAACTCAAGCCTCGCCAATGTCACGACCACGCAGTTCAACGGAGGCCAGGAGCAGACGCTGAGCGGCACGCTCGGAGCAACTTGCGGAGCCGCAGGAACCCCGTTCGAGTACGCCACCATAGTATTTACGTACGACCAGAGCGGCATAAACTCAATAAAACAGACCGGGGACAAGCCGCTCATCGGCAAGTGCTCGTAAATTTATCTCTTCTTTTTCCTCTTTTCCTTAATCCATCCTCCTCATTTCCATCATTCTCAAATCACCGCCAAGCCCGCTAAAAAAGAGAACAGGTTGCATAAGAAAGACGCGGCGAAAGATTTTTTCAATCCGATTCCAAGCACGTAAGAAATCAGAAATGCCTCAAGAACAAAAGCGAAAATCTCGGAAAGCGCAAGGCTGGCCGGATATGCTAAGACGTACGGAAAGAAGAACCACACGAAAGGCAATGTAATCAGCGAGGGAAAAATCCCTGCAAGAACCAGAGTCTTATTCCCTATTTTTTCCCTGAAGACGAACCTGACAACCAAAAAAAGCACTGATGTTTCAATCGCGATTGTAAGAACCAGTGCATAAACGAAGCTAATCATGATGTTTCCTCGCGAAAGCAAGCAATGCCAAGCCAGCGAGTGCAAATGCCCCAAGACAGCCGCTGCCGTGTTCTATTCCGGATTTCACCAAGCTGTTCGGACTGGCAATTACAGTATCGCCTGCAGAAGCCACGAGCGACTGATTGCTGAACACAACACGCACCGCTCCTGAATCCACAATTATAATAACCTGATTCGCCCCTTGCTTCACTTCATATGCGCTCTGGTTGGCTTCAGGGTAAATTTCAACATAATTGTCTGCGAATTTGATGTATGCCGGAATTCTCATTCCATCCGGCTCGTTTTCATCAACTTGCATCCGCGTTTCCAGCGCAGCCAAGTTGCCCTTCAGAATCGCGCGTTCAGCAGTTCCGTTTACGGAATGAATCGTTATGTGCTTTGCGTACTGGTCCGGGCCGAGCTTCAACTCATAAAATTGTGTAATGTTCCCAACCCACAAAGTCACCGTTCCATCGCTTCCCGTATATATTGTATCCCCTGCTTCAAAAATATCTTCAGTGCTGACCGAATAGTTATCCGAACCCCCAAACTTGCCAATGTAGACCGAGCCGCTGAACGACTCCACGCCCATCCCGCCTTCAATGATTTCCATTTTGCACGTGCAGTTGCCCGATTCAGTTTCGTAGAATTCGCATGCGCCGCACGTTCCGTTCCCATCCCAGATGGATCTGATTCCGGAGCATGCCGCAAGGCAGCTTTCCAGCCCGCTCCGTGCGTTTATACTGGCCGTTTCAAGGCAGCACTGCTGGAAGCTTTCGTTGCAGGAAGCCATGCAGGCGCTCATATTGCCAGAACCAGAACACTCCCCGGCGCAGTCCATGGACCAGCACGGGTCCTCCTGCAAGTCAAAACCGATTCTCGCCAAGCAGTTGGTCTCGTTCGCGTTCGAGTAATAGCCTCCGTTGTCCACTATGCCCTGGGCTATGGCAATCCAACTATCATGCGCATTCTGGCAGCCCCGCGCGCACCCGGCCAGGTTTGCCGAGCAAACCCCGAGCGCCAAAGAGATAAAAAGAATGAATTTTGCCGCCATGCCCGTTTATCCTGTAATAGCTTTTTATACCTATTCACTCAATAGTAATAACGCTAGTTAGGTGGGTTTATGAATGGGACTAAATTGCACACTCGCGAGGCCGAAATAGTCCCTGCCGTGCTTGCAAAAACCCGCGAACTTCTTCTCAATTCCATAGACCGCGTGAAATCCCACGCCGCGCTGGTCCACATAGATGTGATGGACAGTGTGTTTGTCCCGAACCTCACGGTCGGCCTTGAAGACCTGAAATCTCTCCCGGAAGGCGTGAAATACGAGTTCCACTGGATGGTGCGCGCGCCCGAAAAATGGATATCGCAAATCCCCGGAGCTAACACGCACATCGTGCATATTGAAACCGTAAGCGGCAACTGGGAGGAAATAAAGCTCGCTGCGAAAAAGACCGGAAGCGCGCTCGGTTTGGCGATAAACCCTGAAACCCAGGTGGAAAAACTCCTCCCTTACGCGAAAGACGCGCAAATCCTTCTCGTAATGTCCGTGCATCCGGGCTTCTCAGGGCAAAAATATATAAAAGAAGTCGAGGAAAAGATATCATTCCTCAGGGGAAAATTCCCGTCGCTCGCCATAGAGGTGGACGGAGGAGTAAACGCTGAAAATGCATTCTCCGCGGCCAGGAAAGGGGCCAGCAGGCTCGCCGCGGCCAGCGCGATATTCAGCCACGAAGACGTGGGGGAGGCAATCCAAAAACTCAGGAAAGCGAGTGGGGGACATGCGGATTAAAGTAACCAGCCTGAAACAGCTCCAGCTCATAGCCAACACCATACGCCAGGACCTGGTCAACATGCTCGAGGAAGCCAGGAGCGGCCATTCCGCGGGGTCCATCGGGCTTGCAGACATTTTCACCGCGCTTTACTTCAACGTGCTTTACCATGACCCGCAGAACCCGCTGTGGGAAGGCCGCGACCGCTTCGTGCTTTCGAACGGCCACGTGTGCCCGGTCCTGTACACAGCGCTCGCGAATGCAGGATATTTCCCGAAGGAGGAGCTGATGACGCTGAGAAAATTGGGTTCCAGGCTTCAGGGACACCCGCACAAGGGTGCGCTTCCAGGCATAGAAACCTCGTCAGGCCCCCTGGGCCAGGGGATTTCCCAGGCAGTGGGAATGGCCATAGTGGCTAAAAACGAGAAGAAAAAATGGCGCGTCTATTGCGTGATGAGCGACGGCGAGCACCAGGAAGGCCAGGTGTGGGAAGCCGCGATGCTCGCATCCAAGCACAAGCTCGGGAACCTCACAATCATAATAGACAGGAACAACATCCAGATAGACGGTTTCACAGAGGAAGTGATGCCCCTCGAGCCGTTCGTGGAGAAATACAAATCCTTCGGATGGCACGTGCTCGAAGTGGACGGGCACAACATACAGAAAATAGTGGAAGCGTGCGAAGAGAGCAAGGCGATTTACGAAAAGCCCACGGTGATAATAGCGCACACAATCCCAGGCAAAGGCCTACCTTTCATGGAATTCCTTACGGAGTGGCATGGCAAGACTCCTACAAAAGAGCAGGCTGCAGAATCAAGGCAAATACTCCTAGACGGCAGAAAAGAGATAGAATCCACGTGATTTCATGCTTAACCCTGAAATGTCCCTTGACATGAACGGAAAGCCGGCTGCGCTCAGGGACGGCTTCGGAAAAGCCCTGCTTGAGCTCGGGGAAAAGGACCCGAACCTCTGGGTGCTCACCGCGGACGTTTCGGAATCCACGAGGGCCCATTGGTTCGCCGAGAAGTTCCCAAAGCGCTTTGTCCAGGTGGGGGTTGCGGAGCAGAACCTCGCGGGCACTGCCGCCGGAATAGCGGCGTGCGGAAAAACCGCAGTAATCTCAGCGTTCGGAGCGTTCAATCCAGGGCGCAATTTCGACCAGATAAGGGTTTCAATCTGCTACAATGATGTAAAAGTGATAGTGCACGCGTCGCACACCGGAATAACTGTGGGTCCTGATGGCGCCTCGCACCAGATGCTTGAAGACATAGCTATGATGCGCGCGCTGCCGAACATGACGGTTTTCGTCCCTGCGGACGCCGAGGAGGCAAGAAAAGCCATGTTCGCGGCCCATTCCATAAAAGGGCCAGCTTACATACGGACTGGGAGGGAAAAGTTCCCCACTTTCACTACAGAGAAAACGCCCTTCGTCCCTGGAAAAGCCAATGTGCTCCGCGAAGGCTCTGACGTTGCGATATTCGCCTGCGGGGTTGAAGTTTACC
>Ga0265297_10006178_pt1 | contig 17593 bp, 29 predicted proteins | sample Munlanlwell13791_FD_192502 | JGI IMG/M metagenome (GOLD analysis project Ga0265297, IMG submission 192502) | Leachate microbial communities from a municipal landfill in Southern Ontario, Canada - Leachate well 137-91 | ecosystem: Engineered > Solid waste > Landfill > Unclassified | place...
CATATACATGGTACCTTCAAGGAGTTTCACCTACTACGCTTGGGGCGACAGATATTCTTCAATTTGCAGGGGCTGCTTTTGATCAAAGAAATGCTAAAGTAAAGGGAAATGTGAGTAGTGAAAGGTACGCTATAGTCGTGGGTGCAAAATGTCCTTGGTTTGATAAAGAAATAATAGACTGGCAAGATCCCGATATGCCAGATTGGTACGAAAAAGAAACTCAAGATTGGGAGGACCCTGAATCCGTGGATTGGAGAGAAAAACAATATCCTAAGATAGTCCGTAGCAGGAGGCGAGTAGCTTGTCCTGATTAGTTGTGTTAGTATGGTAAAGGAGGTGTAAACCTATGTCGAGTAGAAGACGATATGCAACCCAAAATGAAATAGAGGAGTTTGCCGACATCGAGATTAAGGATAACACCGAAGCCGACGACAGAATAACCCAGGCCGAAGAGCTTATTGACTCATTTGTAGGTCCTCAAGATAGACATATTTCCGTAGAATACTCAGGTCAGGCTACAGACGGAACAACTACTACCCTGATTGATACATCAAGCGATACCCAATTAAATTTCAATGATGATTATTTTGATTACTGTGAGGTTGAGATTGTGGGCGGAACTAATAAAGGTGAAATCAGACAAATAACATCTTCGGATAAAGACACTCAAACTATTACAGTAAGCAGTGCCTTTACTTCGGCGATAGATTCTACTTCAGTTTATGTGATCAGACAACTTTCTAGGTTCCCTAGAATCAAAGATGTTCGAGTACTGGATAATGTGTATTACAAAACTATCCCTGATGCTGTCAAAAGAGCTGTAGCAGCACAGATCCAGTATGTAATAGAGAAGGGCGATGATTACTTCGTGGGGGCTACGGATAAGGAAAGTGAATCTATTGCAGATTATTCACATTCTTATAAAAAAGGGATTGATCTTTTAATCGCTCCCAAGGCAAGGGCGCTATTAAGGGGATTAATCAATAGGAAAGGCGTGATTATTCGAGAATGAAACATCTTTGTCATGATGTCATAACTATTTATCCTAGTTTCTCACTAGACGGCTTTGGTAAGCAGACTTGGTCGGCCTCAGCTGTCTATAAAGGTAGGTTTGTATATAAACACAAAATCTTGGTAAACGAGAAAGGAGAGAGTATCCAAACCGATGCTGTTGTTTATCTACCTCCTGAAGCAACTAATATTGACGCGGGTGATAGATTGGATTACTCGGGGGTTAATTATAAAATTATGGCTGTACAGGGTCCTAGTAACGATCTTGGTTATACAAAATTCTTTAAATGTATAATCAAGAGAATGACAATATGATGATCGAGGTAGAAACAAAAACATTCGACAGGAGAATACAGGACTTGAGAGGTGCAGCTAAAACCTCTATGAAAAAGGCTGTTGATCAGATCGGGGACGAGGTTTTGAGATTATCGGTTAGGGAAGTGCCACACGATGAGGGTATACTTCAAGCATCTGGCAGGGTTGATAAAGACAATCCTGATTATTCTGAGGTGGGGTTTCATACACCTTATGCGGCGCGACTTCACGAACACCCTGAGTATCACTTTCAAAAAGGAAGAAAGGGTAAGTACCTAGAAGATCCTTTGCTTAAAAACTTCTCTCTTTGGAGAAGTATTGTGCAAAATGTCTTACAGGTTAACTTAAAATGAGTTTATTAATTAATGACATAGCAGAATATCTAGAAGATGAGGGAATCGGTACAGTAGGTGAGGATATTTTCAAATCAATGCTTCCAGCTAATATAGATGATGTTGTCGCTGTTTACGAGACTGGGGGACTTGAACCCGATCCTTACCTACCTACTAAAAGTCCAACCTTTCAGGTATTTATTAGATCATCTAATTACACAACAGGTATGGCTCAGGCGATGGCTGTTCGTACCGCATTACACAGGAAAGCGAATATTACTCTTGTAGCGGGGGGTAATTATTATTATTACATCTTGTTGATGAGTGAACCCGCCCATCTTGGAAAAGATGAGAATGGACGGGATGAGTTCAGCATGAATTTTAGATGTAAAATAAGATGAAATTGATAAACGGGAAACCAATGCGCGAGCTTAGATGTATGAAATGCAGAGCTTTGCTTTGTAATGAATACATTTACGCAGGAAGAATGTCAATTAAATGTTATAACTGCAACGAAATCTATAATATAGAGTTCCGCTCAGCAAAAGCGGAGTTAAAAACAGCAAAGGAGGTGAATAATTAATGGCAGCAGATATCGCAAATGTGGAGATGGGAGTTTGTACAGTAACCTTCGATGATGTCGATCTTGGACACACTAAAGGAGGTTGTTTAGTATCTTACGCTCCTGATGTCCACAAAGTCACTGTTGATAAATACGGATCAACACCAGCTAAAATGATCTTGATTGGTGAAAGACTTACAGTTAAGGTTCCTTTGGCTGAAGCAACACTTGCTAATATCATGGTAGCTATTCCCGGATCGACCGACGCTACGGATGCAGCTACTATCGGAAGATCATCTGGTTTCGATCTTTCAACTGTAGCAGCTACATTGGTATTACATCCTATCGCAAATGAAGCGAGCGACAGAAGTGAAGATGTCGTACTTTACAAGGCGGTTGCAGTGGAACAGGTAGAGATTCCTTTCCTCTTTGATGGTGAAAGAGTAATTGAAGTTACTTTTGAAGCTATGATTGATGAAACACAAAGTGATGGGTCCTACCTAGGATTGATCGGAGACAGTGACGCATAGAAATCTGGCAAACGAAGCAGTTAATGCTCGCCAAATCTTATGAACGGAAAAGTAAAAACATTAAATTTAGATTCAGGAACATACGAAATCAAGAAAATGCCATTAGGCAGGTTCGTTGATCTCTTCAAAGTAATTGGTGAACTTCCAAAGGAATTAAGTCAATGGGAAGGAAAGACCAATGAAGATATCTTTAAATCCTTGCCTAGTCTTCTTGTATCGGCCACTCCTCAGCTCATTTCAGCAATCTCGGTAGCGTCAAATATACCAGAAGAGAAACTGAAAGATGAAATGGGGTTAGATGACCTTACACAGATTTTAATGGCTATCCTTGAGGTAAATAACTTCGAGGAAATAAAAAAAAATTTCAAATCTTTGCTTCAAAGTACCAAGGCAAAGAAAGTAGAAAATCCGAATACTGGCTTGAAGAAATAATTGATATTTTCGCAAGTGAGTATTCGTGGACTAAAAGTTATATCTTAGATGATATTTATCCCGACGAGGCGGTTGTTCTCCTTGATGTGATAATGCAGAGAAAATCACGCCAAAGCGGACAGGAGCCTCCTGTAGGTACAGGAGAAGCCAAGTTAGATAAAGCCGCATTTGCACGACTTAAAAGAAAGGCAGGCGGTTTTACTAATAGCAAGCTTAAGACAAAATGATTCAATTAGGTGATGTCATAGCGAAAATTAGAGCTGACACTACAGAATTCAATAAAGGCTTAAATGACGCCAAGGGCTCTGTATCAGATTTTAAATCTCATCTCTCTACGGTGGGTGGCGGAATTGAGGAATTGTCTAAAAAAGCGGTAGTATTTACTGCCGCTGTTGTTGGAACTGTCGCTGCTCTGAGTGCGGGTGCTTTTAAATTGGCCGAGTCGGCTGCTAAATATAATTCTATTGCCGATTCATTTAATTCTATGTCGGAAGGTATGGGTATTACTGCTACAGAGCTTGAACAGCGGGTGAATAAGGCCTCTGCAGGTACGATAGATCGGCTGACTACATTACAAGGAGCGACGCGTGCGCTTTCTCTTATTGGTAAAGATGCTTTCGGTAATTTTGGTGACGACTTTGCAAAGATGGCAGAATTATCGAAAAAGGCGGCTAGGGCGACAGGTCAAGATGTGAACTTTATGTTCGACAGTTTGATTTTGGGCGTTTCTAGAAACTCTAAATTAATATTGGATAATCTAGGAATCAATTTAGATGCTGAACAGGCATACAAAGATTATGCGGAATCATTAAGGGGAAGTTCTACTGCCATAGAGATTAATTCGGAAAAAACTGCCAAAAATGAAGCAAAACTTTCAAAACTTAAAGGCCAACTTGTCATTGCTGAAATGAGAATGAACGAATTCACGGATAGCACAAAGGCAAGTACAAAAGCAGCGGCAGAAATGAAATTATCCGATCTTAGAAATCAAATAGCTGGATTAGAGGGTAACACTATAGCTTATGTTGGTTCAGGGGGGCGTGCTGCAGATTCTCTTACAGAGCAAGAAAAGAAGGCGGCTTTATTAAGGGGGGCGTTGAAAGCATTGGAAGAAAATTATGGAAATGTTGAAGTTACGGCAGGGGGACTACAGGGTGCTATGCAAAGACTACGTACTACGCTTGCGGATGCCAGAATAGAGATAGGACAGGAATTGGAACCAGTATTTAATAACCTAATTAGGGCTATACAACCTCTCATAGATAAAGCAATTCCAGTGATAGTAGAAGGACTTAAAAAAATATCAGAGGAGTATGGTCCAAAAGTTAAGCAATTTTTTGAGGATCTTAAATTAAAAATAGAGGAAATAAAGATTTCCGATGAGTTTAGAGCTTTTGTAGATAAGATGAAAGACTGGGGCGATTGGATAAAAGAAAATAAAGAACTTATAAAAGATTTTCTCACAGGTGTCGCGATAGGTATAGGATCCTTGATGATACTTGGCACGATAACAATGCTTCTCGGGCTTATAACCAATCCTCTATTATTGATTATTGGCTTAGTCGGTCTTCTTTATACAGCGTGGAAGACGAATTTCGGAGGGATAAGAGATATTACAGAAAAAGTTGTTAATGACATAATGGGGTTTTTCAATGTCTATCTTATACCAGCAGTCACAGCTGTCAAGGATTGGTTTGTTAAGAACTGGGATGAGATAAGATTAGTTCTTGAAACACAATGGGCTTTAATTAAAGGAATTATTCAAATAGCTTGGTCTATAATTTCTGGAATTATAAAGGTTGGATTAGCAATTCTCTCTGGCGATTGGCGCAAGGCGTGGGATGCGATTAAAGATACAGTTTCTGGGGTGTGGGAAGGTATAAAAACTATCTTTGACGGAATCGTAGAATTTATCTTGCACTGGGGAGAAAAGATTTTAGATCACCTCACCAAACCATTTAAGGATGCATTTGATGGTATTAAAGGCTGGGTGGATAAAATTAAAGAAAAAGCAGATGAAATTAGTCCATTCCATAAAGAGAGCCCATCACTTGTTGAACAGGTAGGAAAGGGCGTAGGAATGATTAAAGATTACTACAGAGGACTTGAAGATATTAGTTTACCTTCTATACCTGCTTTAGCCTCAACATCTAATTCAATGGAGAATAATAGCTTTAATATTAATGTAAATCTCAATGGAAATGTCGGCTCTTCAACAGATGCCGAGGATTATGGTGAGGCCATTGGCGATGCTATCGTAAGAAAGCTAATGACCAGCCGAAGAGGTTATGTCTAAAGAATATCATATCTTAATAGACGGAGAGGACAGAACAGCCTGCATTTATCATAAAACTGTAGTTATTGTAGACGAGGCTAGAGATAAACCCTCAACGTTAAAATGTACTTTCATTGATAATGACGGTCTTGGAAATCCCGGACTAGAGGAGGAGATAATTATCACTCTTGAAGGTACTACAATCTTCGGGGGTTACATTCTTTCGGCTGATATAAACACTTTGGGGAATGGAAACACTATCATGAAATTAGAGTGTCTTGACTATTCTAGGGACCTAGACCGCCTCCTAGTTAAAGAGTCCTACCAAGACATGACAGATTTGGCGATCATAACAGACATTGTAGAGAGATACTGCCCTGATAGCGGGATTACTGCTGTCAATGTTGTTGAAGGGGTGACAATCTCGCAGATAACCTTTAACTACATGACTCCTTCAGCTTGCCTCTCAAAGATTTGTGACCTAACAGGTAGAAGCTGGTACATAGACTATGCTAAAGACATTCATTACTTCACTGCTTCCGCTCCCTCGGCTCCTTTTAACATAGATGATGCCAGTGCTAATTATTGGGATCTTTCAATCAGAAAGGACAACACAAACATCAGAAATAGGGTTTATGTCAGAGGAGGAACTTATCTATCAGACGAAGTTAGTATCTCAATGGTCGCAGACGGAGAGCAAACAGTTTTTAACCTTCCTGAAAAACCTAGTGATATAACTGTAAAAGAGGATACAGTAGCAAAAACAGTGGGTATAAAAAATATTGACGATCCTGCTGACTATGATTACCTTGTTAATTATCAGGAAAAATATATCGAAGCCACGGTTGCGCCTGTTGCTGATGTAGTTATAAATGTACTTTTCAAGTATTACATTCCTGTTTTAGTCGCAGTACAAGATGAAGATAGTATTGATGATGTAGGTGTTTTCGAGTTTCCCATTTTTGATAACACGATTAGAGATGTTCAACAAGCCCGTGATAGAGCGGCTGCTGAGATAAGTGACTATAAGAACACCATTATAGACGGTATATTTCATACCACAGTAGATGGCTTTAGAGCGGGGCAGTATGTTAATATAAACGTGGCTGACTTAGATGTGAATGCAGATTACTACATTCAGAAGGTAGTCGCACACTCACTAGGGTCTGGACAATTTATTTATGATATCTACGTCGGGTCGGCAAATAAGATAGGAATTATCAAGTTTCTTTTGAAAATGCTAGAGGCAGATAAAAACTATCTTGATATTTCAGATGATGAGTATGTTGATGAACTTTTCGCGGTAGATTCAGACAATCTAACAGTTGTCGATTCTATAACAGCCGCAGATTTAGTAGAGCCGCCTTTTACTTACGGCTCTGCTACTTACGGGTTAGCAGAATATGCTTAACAAACTAAAACTACAATCAGGACTTAACATTACAGGCAAAGTCACTCTTACCTTTGAGGATGTTAAAACCCATAAAGTACGACAATATACCTATAAAAACCTCTTTGTGACAGCAGGAAAGGTCGCCGTAGCAGCTAGGTTATCAGGTGTGGACTCGCCAGCCAGTACCAAAGGTGTTATTACATATTGTGCTGTTGGAACAGATGCTACCGCGCCAGATGCAGCTGATACAGATTTAGGTACAGAATTGGCTCGTAAACAGATTGCCGTTCGGGATTATTCAAGCAATATAGCCTCTTTTAGAACATTTTTTAATACCTCTGAAGCAAATGGCGCTCTTAAGGAAGCTGGACTATTCGGGGATGACGCTACATCAGCCGCAGATAGCGGTACACTTTATTGTCATACAGCGATTGATAAAACTAAAACAAGTGCAGAGACATTAACTATTGATTGGGATTTGACTGTATCAACAGTTTAAAGGAGGTGTTTTTTTATGGCTTGGGCTTCTTCAGACAAATCAGACGGAAACGACATCACAGCAGCAGAGCGTAACGCTGTTAGACAAGACGCTTTGACTCGTATGTTTGTTTTCGATATACCTGGTACTTTAGCAACGGGTGATGAGCAGGGTCCTGCTTATATTATTCCCGAAGCTGGGGTTGTGACTAAAATAGTTCACAAAATAGCGAGTGGAACATCTGCAACATTCAGGATTCAAAAAGACACAACTGATGTGGACGCTGGAGTAGTTGCAAGTGCAGCTGTGGCAACAGAATCATCTATCACATCAGATGCACTCACTGCTGGTCAAGTACTAACTCTCGATATCACAGCGATAAGCGGGGCGCCTGCCCACCTTTCCGTTATGGTATTCGTAGACTTCAGTTAATGGCACAACCAACATTAAACACAGGGTGGTTAAATCCGTCGTCTAATCCTATTAACGACGGGTGTACTGATCCTTTTAAAGCATATGCGAGTGATAACTCAAGGGTACAAGTACCAGACGGATCGGGTTATTTTACTTTAGCTGGGTTTGCAATTACACCAGCTGTAATTCCTCCCGGGGCTGTAATACTTGGGATTGAAGTGAGTGTAGAGATGAGTTCAAATGTAGAAGGCAGGGCGGTTGGATTATTCATAAATGTTTCAGGTAATGCTGGGTCTAGCTTTAGTACAACCAACGCAACTGCAAGATCAACGAGCAATACAGACGCCTACAAGTCAACAGGTGGTTCCTCAAGCCTTTGGGGCAAGTCTTGGACTCCCGGGAACTTCTATAATGATAATTTCCAAGTAAAGGTAGCTTGCGATGGTTCTTACTCTATAGAAACTGATTCTGTAGACCATGTGAGGGTTAGAGTTTATTTCCAGCCCCCAATATCGGGGTCAATAATATGAGCAAAACACAAAATCCGTTCGTAACTGATAAAGATCTATCCGCTCGCTTGGTGCAGGCTTTCGAGAATATGAGCATGGCTACTTTTACGATAAAAGATACTTTAAAGGCTATCAACGATCAGAATTCCCTCCATCACAAAGATATTTGCGAAAAGATCGATAAATCCGAAGGGAGGATAGAAAAAGTTATGAATCGTTATTGGTTTCTTGTTCTTCTTTCTTTTGTGGTCTTGGCATATTTGGCAGGAGCCTCTGGGGCTTTTGACTTTATACCCAAACTACTACCGTTCTTATGAATATACCCTTAACTGACACCCAAAGAGACCTTTTCATTTTAGTAGTTATGATTAACGGAATGGGTTTGTTTATAGGCGCTTACCTTTACTTTAAAGCCTTCATCGAAATGAAAAGAACCAAGATAATAGGTTGGTTAGGTGGGTTTATGGTGACAGGAGCGGCATGTAGCATAACCGTTTCTCTCCTAACCGTATTTAACAGCCCTTTTTTGCCGACTGCTTTGGTTTTAGAGAGGTTTCTTTTAACGATTGGTGTTATAGGGTTCATAATGGTCTCTTTAGACCCTAAACAAGGAGGTGTCGTCAAATGATGGTACCTGTCGCTGGCAGAATTTCACAGAATTTCGGAAATAAACTAATTATCAATGGTGAGGATGTTTATGCCAAGTGGGGATATTTAGGCCACAACGGCGTAGATTACGCTGTTCCTGTAAGTACATCTGTTTACGCTCCACATGCTGGTGTCATAAAGGAAAGACGGAATGACGCGACAGGATACGGAAACTATCTCAAGATCGAAAGCGACAAAGAAGGAAGTGTTTTAGGTCATTTAAGTGAGTTTCTAGTCAATGTGAATAAAAATGTCGAGGAGGGTGAACTTTTAGCCCTTTCAGGCAACACAGGAGCCTCGACAGGTCCTCATTTACACTGGGGATACTATACCATCCCTCGAGACAGAGAAAACGGCTACGGAGGGTTTATAGATCAGCAGCCGTTTTTAAATCACGCGGGTGATATAAACTGGGAACAAATCTTGAATGAGAAAGTGCCTGAGGAGGTTAAGGTAAAGTATAACCTTATCGCGTATGCAGAATTCAACAATAATGAGGACACAATAGGTTCAATTATTGAGAAGTTTAAAGAATTTGTTACTCAGTTTAACACCTGTAAAGACACTAGAAAGTCGGAGAACGAGTTGCACACCGCCCTCATAGAGCGTCTTGAGGATGAAATAAACGAGTGGAAAGGAAAAGCTGAGAAGGCTGGGCAATTTGAGTCTAATTTACAGAAATGTACCACTGCAAATGTTGACCTCGAAAGAAAGAGGGCGGATTGGCAAACAAGAGCTGAGAAGGCAGAAAAACAGGTAAAGGAAATGGCAATAACCATTGACGCAGATGAAATCAAAAAGAAAGAATTGAACATTGAAATTGAACGAAGGGATATAAAAGTTCTTAATCTTATTGAAAATCTAACATGGGGTGAAATCTTCCACGCGATTACTTTCAGAATTAAACCAAAGGAGGTGAACTAGAGTGGCTACTAAGAAAATAGAATATTCAAAAATTAAGCTAATTCTTTGGCGTTTTATCCGAGTCGGTTTAGCAGGAGGTATCTCTGCCGCTACCGCTTTGAAGTTTGATTTATCAGACCCAAAGAAATTAGCAACAGTTTTACTTGTGGCTTTCATTTCAGGATTTATCGAGGCGGTAATGAAGGGTGTCCGTGACAATGTCGGATATGATAGTTTTGTTCACAAATTACCGCTCTAATTCTAGGTACCTAGAACAATAAGTCCGTTTTGGTTATTACTAAAATAAGTATTGCCTATTTACAAATTTCTTAAGTTAATTATAATGCGGTTGTGCGACTAGAACAGATCCAACCGTATTTCGGTGTGAGGTTTTTTGATCTGTTCATCAAACTCGCACCCTCGCACCGAAGTACGGTTTTTTTATTGAAATGACAAATTGTAAAACATATTGTTTGATCCCCGATTTCGTTTTAGCTAGGGAAGATTTGACTCACGGAGAAATGATTATTTACGGAATTATTTTGGGTCTATCTTCGGAAAAAAGTTACTGTTTTGCCTCTAATGATTACCTCTCTACCTATGTAGGTCGTTCCTCCTCACGTGTCTCAGCAATAATATCTAGTCTAGTTGATAAAGGTTTAGTCAACAGAGAATTAATAAGGAAAGAGAATAATGAAGTAATAGAAAGGCGTTTGTTTCCTTTATTCGGTATTGATGCCCCCCTCCCCCTAAAAATAGGGGGAGGTATACCTAAAAATAGTGGGACCTCCCCCCAAAAACAGTTAAGGTATAATAAAAATTATAATAAAAATTATACTTTATCTAAAGATAAAGGAGAAACTAAAGTTTCTCTGAAAAAGGAATCTAAAAAAGGATCGGGATACAACAGCGTGGCCCGGAAAGAGATAGACTCTCTAACCTCCTACCTTAAACAGAAATTGAATTTAAAAGTATTGGATGGGACTGTAGAAAACTCCCGGCGTTACTGCTTTATGTGTGCTAAAAAGTTTGGCGGGTCGGTCGCTGTCCGCGAGATTGTAGATTGTGCCGCTTACTCCTCCTACTGGCGGACTAAAATATCCTCTTGGCAAGACATTTACTATCATGGCGTGAAAATCGGCAAAGAGAAGCCTCCTAAGGCGCTGATTTTCAATGCAGTTAAGAAAGGAGGTGTATGGGTAAAACCTAAAACATGATTAACATTTATTTAAAGGGTGAGGATCCTCAATGTGTAGATGATTCGATAGGTGAACCAATAAGGCAGATATGGCTCGATGTTTCTGTTCCTCGCGACACACCTGTAGAGGTTGGTAGTTTTACTGTGACTTTGGCAAAAATAACAGGTTTCAAGACAGGGGTGCGTCATGAGGAATCAAAGATTGCTGAAACCATAGAAGATCAGTATTTAGGAACTCTTAAAAAGTACGCAGCGGAACCTATTAAAAAAAAGGTAAGAAGAGAGATAGACGCTAGGATCAAACCAGGCATTTCGGCTGAGGAGTTTAAAAAGATCGATAAGAAGCAACTTGAGGGAGTGATAGAGAACTTTTTCACCCTTAATCCGCAGTATCCTTGGTGTCCAATGAGCGTTTGGGATGGGTTAGTTCTCACGGGTAGAGACATCCCGAGGTTTTTTGAATTAGTTGCCAGAAATGACGGAGCAGTAGAGAGATACCTTGAAGGCGGGGGCAAACTGCCTATTGACAATTTAATAAACTTGTAATACAATATGGTTAGAAAGGTGGTGAAAGCATTGAAGAGGTACAAAATTTCTCAAGACAGGACCTACTTCGTCTCTGCCAAAAGTGAAAAAGAAGCATTGCTTCTAACACGGCTCTATAAAATAGGCGGATTGGACACGTTCCAGATCCTTAAACACGCCGTATATCACAAGACTTTGACGATGTTGCCAAGAGTTGAGATGTTACCTTATTAATCATGAAAGATTTTGATGGTGCTAGAGAACATGCTGAGATAGAAGAGATTGAAAGTCATAATGGAGAATTAGAGGAGATTATTGAACAAAGAATTGGCACTTCTGTAAAAATGTTCAAACTTGAATTAGCGAAAACTCTTATGATAGACGCACATAATGATCAGGAGTCTTTAAATAATTCAAAGACTAGGGAGTTTACCGAGATTTTTAAAGCCGGTATTTTGGCAGGTAGAATGGAGAGATCAAATGAATTGGCTCAGAAATTGATTGCCGAAGCTACCATTTAATTTGGTATAGGCATTTCACGCAGGGTTTGACGGAAATGCTCAAACCTTGCGATGAGGTGCTTATTATAAAAGCAATTAAAAGAAGCCTATTGACAATTTAATAAATTTATAATATAATAACAATATGAAAATAACCATTGAACAAAAAGTAAAAATTTATAGAGAAATCACCAGTATGGTAAAAGTATTTGATGTTGTTTTTGACCTTACAAATGACGAACGAGAAGAGGCGATAAGGGCGACGATTGACTCGATTGTAGAAATCGTAGAAACAAAATGAACGAATTAACTTGGTCGTTTTCACAAATTTGGAATAAATCACTTGAGGAGAATAAAGATCGTCCTATGAGAGCTAGGAGTAATATGTGGGCTTCAGAACTAGGAGGATCATACATTGACCGTTACCTCAAGATGACAGGCGAAGAACCCACAAACCCCCCTAATGCAAGAAGTTTAAGGAAATTTGAGGCTGGTAACCTTATGGAATGGGTTGTTGGACTTGTTTTGAAGCGTGCAGGGATTTTGCTTGATGCTCAAGAGTGGTTATCTTTCCAATATAATGACCCCACACTTTTAGAGGTAACAGGAAAACTAGACTATCTGGCTGGTGGTAGACCAGATTGGGAAAAAGGGAAAAATGAAATTAAGGAATTGGGACTTCCTGACTTCTTTGATCGCACAATCAACGCTTTAATAAAGCATTTTGAATCTAGCGCTATTTTTTACCCAGACGGGATAAAACAGATCGTACTTGAGATTAAATCCTGCAGTTCATTTATGTTTGATTATTATGAAAGAACTAGAAAACCTAACAGCAATCATTCTCTTCAAACCTTCCATTATTTGAAAGCCAAGAACCTAGACGAGGGACATATTGTCTATATCTGTAAAGATGATTTAAGAATTATAGAATTTGGTGTCTTCCTTACTGATCCGAGTGCAGAAGACGCATATCGATCCGATATAGCAAAGATGACTGACTATTTTACTAAAAGAGAGTTACCGCCTAAAGAGGATTTAATTCTTTTTGATAAAGACACCGGCAGATTTACAAAGAATTGGAAAGTAGAGTATTCAAATTATCTAGAGAAACTTTACGGTTACAAGGAGCCAATGAATTATAGCGACGAATGGCAACCCAGGGCTGCGCAATGGACACGTGTTTTGAAGAGAATTGTCGATGAAGCCAAAATGACTGAGGCTAATTTGAAAATCATTGAAGATATGAAATTAGTATTCGGTAACTTTGATGAAATTGTTAGCATTGCTAAAACGCTAAAAATAGATATTCCAGAAGGGGGTGAGGACGAATGAATACGGCAGATTTTAACAAAGATATAAAACTTCCAATTGCACAAGGTATTTACACCAAGCTAAGTAAGAAGGGTGAAAAAATCAAGTTTATGATTGCAGCCACCCCTCATTACGAAACCGTCCACTTTCTTGGTGATAGGGAAGTAGTTTTGTGCGGTAAGTATAACTCTGAAAACCCAGAGGAGGGATATTGTAAATACTGTGATGATTATCAAACTGCGGTGAATATGGGGGATAAAAATACAGTTAAGCAAATTAAACCAGTAACTAATTTTTATTACCCTATTTTGAATTTAGACACCAATCAGGCGACTATATTTCAATTCACAGCTAAAAGCATTCACTATGGTATTAAAGGATACTCTGATGAAGGAGTTGATGTATTTGCTTGCGCTTGGTTGGTTGAACGGACTGAGGATAAAAAACTAGGGTACTATAAAATTCTAAATATGGGTCCAGTAAAACTTACTATAGAGCAGGAGGAGCAGTTAAAGATTGCAAAAGGGTTATCACCCAAAGGAAGAGAAAGCAGTTCAGTTGTGGATGACGGGGATGGTCAACCTGAATCTTCTGAACCAGATGGAGATGATGAATTTAAGCCTTTAGAGGTTTAATTCGCGCCCAGTGTGAGTAATTTATTCCCCAACCTCCACAGGTTGGGTCTGGTGGGAACTCCGAAGACCCATCAGATCGAGCTTGTGAAAAACTATGAAAACTAACTTTGAAGAAACACAACACAAATCAGATTTAGGTAACGGTGACGGTTACGGTTACGGTGACGGTTACGGTAATGGTGATGGTGATGGTTACGGTGATGGTGATGGTTATGGTTATGGTAATGGTTACGGTAGCGGTTACGGTGACGGTGACGGTTACGGTAACGGTGACGGTGGCGGTTACGGTGATGGTGACGGTGGCGGTTACGGTGATGGTTACGGTGACGGTGTATAATTTTACCTTTAAAAAGGGGGTGAATATAGTGAACAAATTAGATTTAATCAAACTTCTTCTTAACGAGGAAACAAAAACAAACGAGTGCAGTTTTGATGGTAGTAAGATTAAAATCGCTATCCTACAACGCGGGTGGGTTTACATTGGCAAGTACAGCGAAAATGGCGATGCTTGTAAATTGGAGAACGCCTACTGTATCAGACGTTGGGGCACTGAGAAGGGACTTGGACAATTAGCCCTAGAAGGAAAGCAGGACGAAACAGTTTTGGACAAAGCTGGAATAGTACAGTTCCACAAACTTACTACAGTAGCCTTAATCGATGTAGATGATAAGTTGTGGGAAAAGGAAATCTCGTAGGTTCAGTCTGGCTGTTTCGGGCAGTCAGATCGAGCTTGTGAGTTCATAGAAGCGGTGGCGGAATTGGAACCGCTAAACATTTGAGTAAATCCGTTTCGGGGCGTAAGTCTCCCGATTAGATCTGTTGACTCATTCCAAAACTGGCGAAACCTGCGTAAAAACAGGTAGTAGAAAACAGTGTAAGGCAAAGATTGGTGTTCAAGACAAAACTTGTCTGGGTCGATGCAATCCCAGCAATCACAACGAGCTGAAGAGTACTCGGATTGAAGTAAGGGACATCATCTGTAGCTATTTACTTGGTGCAAACAAGTATTGCGAACTACAGTGCCGCTGGGCTAATGCAAGGGAAAGTTTCTTGGACTCGCGGGAACGATCTCGAAGTATTTCGTCCGGTAACCAGTGGTTATCAGAATAAGCAGATAGGATTCAAACATGCGTGGTTATCTCATTGGTAGGTGATTTGCAATATCTTGCTAATGAAGTGTCATTCTAGAACGCTAAATCCACGCCCGCTTCTACGAGCTTGTGAGTGGTGGCAACTAGATTGCTACAGGAGAAAGGGGGAAGTTAAAAACTTAGGTATACCCTGGAAGTATCAGTTCGAATCTGTAACTGTTGGGAGGTATCGCCCTACTGCTCACAGCTCTGAAAGAAATATGGAAAAAGAAAAATGGGAAAAAAAATACAATGAGTTTTGGAAACCTCTCCTTACAACTAGGGGAAAGTTCGACGAGAAAAAGATAAAAAACGAGTTACACGATTTGGACTTTGTTTTAGAGCAAATCGGGGAAATTTATTGCTCCTTAACTGGTGGACGCCTGTCCAAACCCATGTATGAAGCAAAAACGATTCTTGGCGAACACGATGCACTTTTCTGGGAAAAAAACGTAGTGGGCGACGATATTAAGATGCTTATAGATGGTAGCGAAACTAAAGAAGAATTAGTTGCAGGATTGCGGGAATACTTTGAAATATAAAACCAACTAACTAAGTTGGTAAAGAAATATGGAAACTAAATCTAAAGATATAGAAATAACGTCCATCAGTGCTTGTCACCTATCAGGTAAGTACACAAGCCCGACTGTTATTTTTGGTCTCGGTTCTGATGGGAGAATCTATTTCTGGAGCGAAGATACTGGAAAATGGTACCTAAACGTAAAAGAAATATAAGAAAAATACTAAAATAAGGAAATAAAGTTTATTTGGAATTTTAGTTAGTAAATAAATATGAAAAACGAAGAACTAACAAAACTTATGTCAGACTTTGTAAATTTCCTAGAGGAGCATGAGGATCCTATTGGGGAGGCTATAAAGGAATACAAAAATGGTAAAGGTGAAGATTTTCCCGAAGAGTACGACACGTATTTTTACGTGGACGAATACGGTTACGTGGGAAAAAGGGAATATTTTGGTACTGACTGGGACAAAGCTAACAAAGACCTCGGCAATTGTTTTAAGGCAGAAAACGAAGCCGAAATGCATAAACTCCGTCTGCAAAGTATGGCACAGAGGGGGGAGGAGCCAAAAAATGGAGATGTAGTTTGGTACTACAACTTTTGCAACTGTAAGGTGGAAGTTGATGTTTTTGACAAGCAGTACCCATTAGACTACTGGATCGGTAATTACCACAAGACTAAAGAAGAAGCAGAGGCGTGGTACGAGAAATTTGGTGAAGCATTCGAATTATGAATTTCTACAACCAAGACAAAAAACTACATAAAGAACTAGAGCAAAAGGTAGGTAAAAGACTGCGCAAGGTCACAACTGTCCGAGAAAATGGGACAGTTGAGGAAGACTGGGAGTTTGGAACCGATGCAAGAAATGCACAAGTTGCCGGAGAAGAAAAACTTATATGAAACACATTCTTTTAAATAAAGGTAAAAAAGCCATAGTTGACGATGAAGACTTTGAGAGATTGAACAAATATAAGTGGCATTATGGCAGTAGGCACTATGCACTGAGGACAACCCATCGTGGGTATTCCGAAGACGGTAAGAGGATAACGGGGAGCATTTGGATGCACAGGGAAGTGATAAATACACCCGAAGGATTGTTCACTGACCACATTAACGGAGACACGTTGGATAATAGAAAGGAAAATTTGAGAGTTGTTAACTCTAATCAAAATAATCGCAATTCAAAAATACCTTCCCATAATACATCTGGTTATAAAGGTGTAAGTGAAGATAAGAGGAATCTTAAAAACAGGTGGCAGGCATACATAACAATAGATAACAAGAAAAAGCACTTAGGGTATTTTTATAGTAAGGAGGATGCGGCGAAAAGATATAACGAAGTTGCGAGGGAGGTATTTGGAGAATATGCGAGATTAAATAATTTAATGCTTTTTGAGTATGAACACTATCCAACTATCGAATCGGTTAGAGAACAAATCCAAAACTGTGAGAGTAGGCATTCTCAACAAATCGCTTACTCTAGCTTTCACGATTGCCTTACACAGGTTTGCTTTGGGTGCAGGAAGATTAGGACTAATAAAAAATTATGAAGCATTACTACAAACTAACAACGCAAGAAAACACTACTTACAACAACTTCAAGTGGCGAAAAAACAAGTGGTACAAAACAAGTGGCGATGGTGCTCTTTGCGAAAAAGGTTGGTTTCATTTTTACCACGATAAAGATTTAGCGGTACTCCTAAACCCCATTCACGCGAATATTAAAAATCCGAAGCTTTGGAAGGCGGAATGTCGGGGTAAAAGTTTAGACGACAACGGATTAAAAATCGGCTGTAGTGAGGCGAGGCTAGTGGAAGAGATCCCAATTCCGAAGTGGAGCACTAACCAAAAAATAGCCTTCGGCATTCTTTGCGCTAAAGAAGTCTACGACGATGAGGAATGGAACAAATGGGCTAATAATTGGCTGGACGGAAGCGATAGAAGCGAAAAAGCGGCGGAGTCGGCGGC
>Ga0265297_10006179_pt1 | contig 17592 bp, 18 predicted proteins | sample Munlanlwell13791_FD_192502 | JGI IMG/M metagenome (GOLD analysis project Ga0265297, IMG submission 192502) | Leachate microbial communities from a municipal landfill in Southern Ontario, Canada - Leachate well 137-91 | ecosystem: Engineered > Solid waste > Landfill > Unclassified | place...
TTAGCGTTAAAGCCGATCCTCCGAAATGATTGAAGGAGAGGTAGGCCGCAAAGGTCGCGAATTCTTATAATTATCAGCAATTGACCAACACAGATAGAATTATGGCTGACATAAAAGGAAACGATAAGGAATTTCTTGAATTCATAGTCAAGGCTTTAGTTGATCACCCTGAGGACGTCAAAATAGACCGTAAGGTTGACGAGATGGGAGTATTGCTTTCTTTGAAAGTACATCCCGAAGACATGGGCCAGATCATCGGAAAAGCCGGTTCTACTGCCAGATCGATAAGATCGCTGGTTCGCATAGTCGGTCTTAAAAATCACGCCAGAGTGAATTTAAAGATCGAGGAACCGGAAGGTGGTAGAGCGCCTCGCGTAGCCAAATCCGAGTCTATCGAGGATTTGAAGCTCTAGGCTTTAAGATTTACATCAAGAGAAAACAGTGCTATCATTGTGGTAGCCCTGTTTTCTTTTACCGAGTTTTCATCCGTTTCATGATTCATGTTGAAGTTCGACATCCTGACAATTTTCCCCAATATTTTTGATTCTTATCTAAAAGAATCTTTCATTAATAGAGCGAGAAAATCAGGCAAAATCTCAGTTAATATTCATAATTTAAGGGATTTTACGGAAGACAGGCATAAAATTGTGGATGACAGGCCCTTTGGCGGCGGCCTGGGCATGGTTCTGAAGGTGGGGCCTATTTACAAGGCCGTAAAAAAAATAAAAAAAGGAAAAAAAAGCAAGGTAATTCTGTTTACCCCGCGGGGCAGAAAATTCAACCAGCAGATGGCTTATAAATTAAGCAGGCTGGACGAAATAATAATGATTTGCGGTCGTTACGAGGGGGTGGACGAAAGGGTGGCAAAGCGCGTTGCTGACATGGAACTGTCAATCGGAGCTTACGACTTGATGGGAGGTGAAATACCGGCCATGGTGGTCATAGAAACGGTGGCAAGATTGATTCCGGGAATTCTGGGTAAGCCGGAATTCCTCAAGGAAAGGATGACGAAAGAAAGGGGATTCATTGAACATCCTCAATACACCAGGCCGGAGGTATTCAGCCCCAAAAAGAGGGTGAAGTGGCAGGTGCCTAAGGTTCTGCTTTCGGGCAACCATAAAAAAATTGAAGAATGGCGCAGGAAGTGTCAGAAAGTCATTGGCAAGGAATAATTTTTTTGATAGGATGACAGGGTAAAGTCGGGTAGGTGGCGGAGTAGTCAAACGCATCAGACTGTAAATCTGACGCCTTCGGGCTTCGGGGGTGCAAATCCCTCCCTACCCACAATCTGCCTGGGTAGCTCAGTTGGTAGAGCACGTCTTTGGTAAAGACGAGGTCGCCGGTTCAATCCCGGCCTCAGGCTCCCGGATAATATTAAAGATAAATTAAGAGAATATCGTTATGGCGACAAAAAAGAAACCGTTCATAAAGCTTCAGTGCAAGGACTGCAAAAGAGTCAATTATTTCGTTCGCAAGTCAAAACAGAATAAGGCTGAGCGCAAGCTGGAATTCAAGAAATTCTGCAGATGGTGCAAGAAGAACACTTTACATAAAGAGGCAAAGCGGTAAATTGGCAATGCCACGGGGGCGTGGTGAAATGGCTATCATAGGAATCTCCAAAATTTCTGTTCTAGGTTCGAATCCTGGCGCCCCCGCACCAAGATATATGCGAAAATTGAGATTTATAAAACCGAAATTAATCAAACCAAAGAAATTATTCTTGGGAATGCCTCTGGCGGTTTTTTCTCTGGAAATTTTCTTCGGGATGATTATCGGCTACTTATTGACCGATTTCTTCTCGGGAAAGGAAGCCGGTCTTCAAGGCAAAATGAAGTCTCTGGCTTTTGATATCGGTAAGTGGAGAATCCATCTTCATCATTGGTTGTGCGGTCTGGGACTTCTGGTTTCTCTTCTTCTCATTAATTTGCCTTTGCCTCAGTTTTCCTTTGGAATTTTGGGAGGAATGATTTTTCAGGGCATTTCCTGCTATCCTGACTGGCACAAAATTGTGGTAAGACAGAAAAACAATAAAGTTTAAACCTTTTCAGTTTTAAAAATTAAACTTAGCTGCATGAATAAAAAAATAATTTTAACAATCGGCCTCGTTGTTCTATTGATCGTTTTCGTTTACCAGGTTTTTTTAAAAGATAAAAATCCGGAATTCGATTTGGTTGAAGTGGTTCGGGGAAACGTAAGCCAGGAGATTTTTGAAACGGGGCAGATCGGAAAAGGGGAAAAGGTTAATCTTACTTTCGGGAACGCCGGCAGAATCGAGAAGATCTACGTGGAAGTCGGGGACGACATTGAGCAGGGTCAGGAGCTGGCAAAATTGGATACGGCTGATTTGGAAATTCAGCTTCAAGAAGCTCGAATTTCTCTTGAATTGGCCCAGTTGAGCTTGAATAAATTATTAGCCGGTTCCAGTCCCGAAGAAATTAAAATTGCCCAGAGCCAAACGGAAAACGCCCAAATTTCTTTTGCCATAGCTCAGGAGAATTTAGAAAACAGTTACGAGGAAGCAATAACTGTCCTGGATGCTTCCCACCCTCAGATTTACAACGCCCTGAGTTTCATAAAAGAATTTATCGAAGAATATGTTTCCGTTTATGACCAAAACGCAAAAAAAATAATGGATGCCAGGACTGCGGTGGATGAGGCAGAAAAACAGGCCAAGATTCAGCTGGAGGCTGCTCAGGAAGATTCGGCGGATGAGGAAAGTATTGACCAAGCCCTTTCAATTATGAGGAATTCTTTAAAGACAACATTTGATAGTTTAGAGATAATACGTGTAATTGCCGATGAGTCGGTCGTTTATAAAAATAAAGTTTCATCTGCTGACAAGACTTCGCTGGACGCTCTTAAGGTGAGCGCCAATAGTGCTCTGGTCAACACGGTTGCCGCCCAGCAAGCGATTTCTTCAAGGAAATCAAGCCTTGAGACGGCAAGAACAAGTTTTGAGGAGGCTGAGAATCGTTTGAGTTTAATAACCGCTGGGAGCCGTCAGGTGGATGTTGATCTGTACCAGGCGCAAATAAGACAGGCTGAAGCCAGGGTTCAGCTTTACGAAAGTCAGCTTCTGCAGTCAAGGCTTGTCAGTCCGCTCTCAGGGAAAATCGCAGAGATAAAAAAAAGAGTGGGAGAGCTGGTTCAGCCAGCCCTGCAGGACGCGGTCATGGTTATTCTGCCCGAGATTCCTTACGAGATAAAAGTAAATATTTACGAGGAAGACGTGGTTAAGATTGCCCTTGGCAATCCTGTTGATATTTCTTTGATTGCCTTTCCCGGAAAAACTTTTGCCGGAAAGATCGTCTCGATAAGTCCGGCGGAAAAGATGGTTGACGGAGTGGTTTATTACGAGACAATTATCGGGTTCAATGAAGCTCCGGAGGGAATAAAGCCAGGGATGTCAGCTGATATTGTTATTAAAGCCAACAGCAGAGAAAACGTCTTGATTGTTCCGGAAGAAGCGATTAAGACTGATGGTGCCAGGAATTTTGTTGAGGTTTTCGTTGAGGGAAATGTAGAGGAAAGAGACGTTGAAATCGGGCTGGAAGGGGGGAGAGATGACATGGTGGAGATTATTTCCGGTCTGGAGACAGGGGAAAAAGTAATTTTAAGATAATGAAAGAACCAATTATCAGACTGGATAACGTCTGGAGAACCTATCAGTTGGGAAAGACGGAAGTCCACGCCTTAAGAGGACTGAGCCTGGAAATTTTTCCAGGCGCTTTTGTGGCGATCATGGGATCTTCCGGTTCTGGCAAATCAACCCTTTTGAACATTATCGGTTGCTTGGATTCGCCGACCAAGGGCAAGGTTTATTTGAAGGGCAAAAACATTGCTTTGATGTCAGAAAGCCAGCTTGCCCAGTTCCGGGGAAAGATACTCGGTTTTATTTTTCAGGAATTCAATCTGCTTGCCAACCTTTCAGCCGTTGAGAATGTGATGCTGCCCATGATCTTTCAGGGAACTTCCCTGGAGAAAAGGAAAGAGAGAGCAAAGGATATTTTGGTTTCCGTGGACTTGCAGGACAGGATTTTTCATGCACCGGGAGAGCTTTCCGGAGGAGAGCGCCAGAGGGTGGCTATTGCCCGCGCTTTTGCCAATCAGCCAGAAGTAATTATTGCTGATGAGCCGACCGGCAATCTGGATTCTGTCACCGGTAAAAAGATAATGGAAATGCTGACTGATTTTCATAAAAAAGAAGGCAAGACTGTTGTCGTGGTGACCCACGATCCGAAGATCGCCAATTATGCCGAGCAGGTAGTCAATATTGAAGACGGCAGAATAATCAAAAATCATTCCACCGCCAAAGAATATTTATGGAAGAACTGAAAGAATATTTTAACATTGCCGTCAGGAACATCAGGACAAGGTCCCTGAGAAGCTTTCTGACCATTCTGGGCATTGTCATTGGGGTGTTTCTGATAATCTCTCTGCTTTCTCTGTCGGAAGGATTAAAGGCAACGATCAACCAGCAGCTGCAGGCTATGGGCGGTGAGATGATCATGGTTATGCCGGGGAGCGATGATGATTTTTTTTCCGCCATGATGTTCGGCGGCGCTAACTTGCAGAGAGAAGATTTGGAGGCCATTAAAAAAGCGCAGGGGGTGGATAAGGTTTTGGGCTTTTCATATACAGGAGCCATTGCCAGATACAAGGAGGAAGCAAAGCAGATTGCCATAGCCGGGTATGATCCGTGGAAGGAGAGTCTGGATATTTTAAGCATTTTCCAGGGTTGGAGTCTGAGTTCCGGCAGATGGCCAAGCAAGGGAAACGAAATTCTAATCGGCTCGCAGGTGGCCACTGAGATTTTTTCAAAAGAAGTGAAGGCTGGTTCAGAGATAACGATCAAGGGCAGGAAGTTTGTCGTGGCAGGAATTTTGAATTCACTGGGCAGCAAACAGGATGACAGCATGGTCTATATGGATATGAACGTTTATCAGGACATAACCGGAGAAAAGAGGGGGACTGCTGCCTACGCTTTGGTCAAACTCAAAAGCGGAGTAGACGAGAATACTGTCGCAGAAAACATTGAAGATGCTTTGAGAGAAACAAGAAAGAGAAGGTCCGGGACCGACGAAGCTGATTTTTCCGTTATCACTTCCGAAAAGATGGGGCAGATAGCCGGCAATATCCTGGGCGTAATCCAGATGGTCATTATTGCCTTTGCCAGCATTGCTATTATTGTCGGTGGCATTGGCATCACCAACAGCATGTTTACCTCGGTCAGGGAGAGGACCAAGGAAATAGGCATCATGAAAGCTATCGGAGCCAAAAATTCAGCCATCCTTTTGATATTTTTATTCGAGGCCGGCATTGTCGGTCTGGTCGGGGGAATAGGCGGCACCTTATTTGGGTTTTTACTGGCCAAGGGTATCGAGATGTATGGGCAGGCACATCCGATTTTTTACTTTTCCGCTTCCGTAACCCCCGGCCTGATTATTTTCGGTTTGGTTTTTTCTTTCATTATCGGCTGCGTTTCCGGAGTTTTGCCGGCCAGGACAGCCGCCAGATTAAAACCAGTCGATGCCTTAAGGAGACACGAATAACCAATTTTCCATGATTTTAGAAATTAGAAAATATCCCGACCCGATACTGAAAAGCAAATCTGCGGAGATAAAAGAAATAACCAGGGAAGTCCAGGACCTCGGTCGGAAGATGGTTGAGGCGATGATTGAGAACGATGGAATCGGGCTGGCCGGTCCCCAGATCGGAGTGTCAAAAAAGATAATCATTGTCATGACAGAAGAAGGCCCCGAAGTTTTCATTAACCCCAGGATTGTTGTTATGAGCGGGGAAAGGGAGCTGATGGAAGAGGGGTGTCTTTCCGTCCCCGGGTTGTTTTTGAAAATAAAAAGATCGAAAGGCGTGGAAGTGGAAGCCCTTACTCTGCAGGGGAAAAAAGTCAGGATAAAGGCTGAGGGCCTGCTGGCTCGTATTTTTCAGCACGAAATAGATCATCTGAACGGGATTCTGTTCGTAGACAGAATTTCTTTGCGCCAAAAAATATGGCGTTTTTTAAACGGCTGAAAATGAATCTGACAGACAGTTTAATTAAAGAGGGGTGGTTAAAGACGCCGGAAATAATTTCGGCTTTCAAAAAAATAAAAAGAGCCGATTTCCTTCCCGAAGAAATAAGGAACCTGGCTGAGTTGAATGAAGCCCTGCCCATAGGCAAAGGGCAGACTATTTCCCAGCCGCTGGTGGTCGCTTTTATGATGGAACTACTTGAGCCCAAAAAGGGGGAGAAGATTCTGGATGTCGGTTCTGGTTCAGGATGGACTGCTGCTCTTTTAGCTGAAATAGTCGGAGAAAAAGGAAAGGTGATAGCTCTTGAGCTTGTGCCTGACTTGGTTGAATTCGGGAAAAAGAATATTGAAAAATATGGTTTCGAGAAAAACGGCATTGCAGAATTCGTTTGCGCTGACGGATCCAAAGGATATGAAAGAGAAGCTCCTTTTGACAGAATTCTGGCTTCTGCCACTGCGCCAGCCAGGATTCCTTCTGCCTGGAAAAAACAATTGAAAGTCGGCGGCAGAATAGTGGCTCCCATGGATTCTTCCATTTGGCTCTTGATTAAAAAGGGCGAAAACGAGTTTGAACAGAAAGAGTATCCTGGTTTCGTTTTCGTACCCTTGATTGAAGGACAATGAAAAAATATATTATTTTTATTTTATTAATAATCTTAATTGTTGCAGCCGGTTTTCGGCTGACTTTTTTACCTGTTTCAGAAGATAGTGCTGAGGAGGTACGATTCAGCGTGAAAAAAGGAGAGGGTTCAAAGGATATTGCCCTGCATCTGGAAAAAGAGAATCTGATAAGATGGGCGCCGACCTTCAGAATCTACGTTCTGGCCAGGGGAATAGCTTCTGACCTTAAGGCAGGGGAATATCTGCTATCTTCTTCAATGGATATTCCTGAAATAGCGGAAAAATTAGTTAATGGGGACGTGTTGAAAATAAAGGTGACCATTCCCGAAGGATTCACCGTAAAACAAATAGAAGAGAGGCTGGGTCTGGAGTTGTCGGCTGATAATCTTGAGGGATTTTTATTTCCCGATACCTATCAATTTTACTTCGGGTTTTCCGGCAAAGAGGCGATTGAAGTAATGAGAGATAACTTTGAGAAAAAGCTGACGACAGATTTGCGGGAATCAATCGCGAACCAGGGGAAAACTATTTTTGAAATAGTTACCATGGCTTCCCTGATCGAAAAAGAGGTAAAGAGTTTGCCGGACAAAAAACTGGTTTCGGGAATTTTATGGAAGCGGCTGGAAATCGGCATGCCCCTTCAGGTTGACGCAGCCCTGGCCTATATCCTGGAAGGATCTTGGGATTTTGACGAAATGAGAAGGGAAGTTGCCTTAGCCAGAGACATTGATTCTTCTTACAATACCTACAAATATTTAGGGCTTCCGCCAGGTCCCATTTGTAATCCGGGCCTTGATAGCATAATCGCTGCCGTTTATCCTGCGGAGAGCGATTACTTGTATTATTTATCCACTCCGGGAGGAGAAACTATTTTCAGCAAGACGTTGGCAGAGCATAATTTAGCCAAGAACCGATACTTTTAATGAATTTGTTTAATTTGCTTCTTTTTGAGCATGACATCAAACTCTAAACTTAGAAACAGACAAAAAGCCTTCACTCTGATGGAGCTCCTGGTAGTCATAGCTGTCATAGGTTTATTGAGTTCCATTATCTTTGCCATAACCAGGGGAGCAAACGAACAAGGCAGGATTGCCAAGGGTTTATACTTCTCCCAGCACCTGCACAACTCCCTAGGTTCTTATGCTGCCGGCATCTGGAGTTTTGACGAAGGAGCAGGCACTACTGCCAATGATATATCCGGCTGGGACAACAACGGCACTCTGGTCAATACTCCTACCTGGAGATGCGCCAGCGCTGACACTGGTTATACTCCTTCTAGTCAGGGATGCTCCTTGGAGTTTAACGGCAGCACTAATTATGTGGATGCTGGGAATGGAACGAGTTTGAACATATCAGATGCTTTTACTGTTGAAGCTTGGATAAAAGCAAGCAGTTTTTTAGCTCATGCCGGAATTGTCAACAAAGGAGCAGACGCAACCGCGAATTATGCTCTTGCTTGGGGGGCGGCAACTAATAAAATAAGGCTTTACATTGGTAATGGCACGACATATCAAACTGCCACCGAAATTCTTATAAATCTTAATGAATGGGTTCATCTTGTGGGAGTGGGAAGTACTATCCCTACAGGAACAAACTTAAAGCTTTATGTAAATGGAGAATTAAAAACGAGTAACGATATTACTATAAATATTACTCCAAGCGCCGCTGCTTTAAGGATTGGTAGCAGAAGTGGCTATAACTTTAACGGTTTGATTGATGAGGCGCGTATTTATGGCACGGCCTTAACTTCTGCCCAAATACAATCTCAATACTACGCCGGCCTGCAAAAGCTTTTGGTTGAGGACCAGATCAATATGCAGGAATATCAGGACAGACCAAGAAAGTCTTGACAGGATTTTAAAGATGGTGTAAATTTGAACCATAGTCCGCAGACAGTGGGCATCCATAAGACCCGCCGAGGATGATCAGTAATTTAAAGATTCATCCTTTTTGTCTGCCCAAGCAGGCATTTTATTTTATCTTTATGGCTTTAACCAAAACCCAAAAACAAGAAATAATTGACGATTTAAAAGATAAGATTGCCAGACAGAAGGCAATGATTTTGGTTGGCATTACCGGTCTGAAGGTAAAAGATATTTCTGATTTGCGCAAAAAACTGAAAGCAGCCGACGGAAATTTTAAAGTGATCAAAAAAACTTTGATAGAGAAAACTTTTAAAGAAAACAAGCTGGATTTTGATAAGGGCAAGTATAAGGAAGAGATAGCTCTGGCTTTCGGGTTCAGGGATCAAATCGTACCGGCAAAGACGGTTTATCAGGCAGGTCTGACCAACGAAAAGCTGAAGATTTTAGGCGGATTCATTGACAACAAGTTCAACGAAGCGGAGTCGATCATCGCTTTAGCCAAATTGCCTTCCAGAGAAGAGCTTTTGGCAAAGCTGGTTGGCAGTCTTTCCGCTCCAGTTTCAAATTTAGTCTACGCGTTAAATTACAACGTTAAAGGTCTGGTCTATATATTAGGCATAATTAAAAAATAATTAATATGGCAGAAGAAACAAAAGAAGAAAAAACCGAGGAAAAAGTGGAGGTTCCCGAGAAGTTCAAAAAGCTGGTTGAGGAAGTTGAGAAGATGTCTGTTTTGGATCTGGCTGAATTGGTAAAAGTTCTGGAAAAGAAATTCGGAGTATCAGCCGCAGCTCCCGTAGCCGTAGCCGCTGCAGCGCCAGCCGAAGGAGCAGCTGCTGCGGAAGAAAAATCCTCTTTTAACGTGGTTTTGGTTGCCGTGGGAGATAAGAAGATAGAGGTGATCAAGGTTGTCAGAGATGTCACGCAAAAAGGGCTTAAGGAAGCCAAGGATTTGGTTGATGCGGCAGCCGCCGCTCCCCAGGTTGTCAAAGAAGGAGCCAAGAAGGAAGAAGCCGAGGACTTGAAGAAAAAGTTTGAGGCAGCCGGCGCTAAAGTTGAACTGAAATAGAGTATACTTTCAAGCCGTTCAGGAGATAAACTGTTTTTCCGTTTTCCGAAAGAGAGAAGTTCAGCAGGTTGTCGAATTTTTCGCTCTGATATTGTCTGACGATCTGGCCGGTTTTATCCAGTATCACCACTCTTTTTTGTTCAGGTTCCAGAATGTAAAGATAGGGAAGTTCCAGAGTCGTGAAAATCCTTGAAAAGTTTTTCGGCTCAGGGAAAATTTCCAGAATTATGGTTTCCTGGAGCTGACCGGCATAATATCTCTCAATTGAGTTTTTCTTGGTCAGAACCCAGATTGAACCGTCCACCGCCATTGATTTGAAATCAGTGGCGGTTTTGATTCCAGGAGACAACCATGATTCCGGGTTACCAAAACTTAATTCTGAGACAAAAGGATATTTTACGATTGAACTGTTTTTATTATCCAAGAAATACAAGCTTGATTTGTATGAAGAGGGAGAGAGCAGATCTGTTTCTGAAAGAAGCTCTTGAAGATGAATGGTTCCCTGGAATTTACCTTCTTTAAACATTGTTATTTCGTTCGGCTTGGCGAAGAACAGAATTGAATCTGTCAGGAGGACGGCTTCGCTGAACTTCTGATCCGTTTCAATCATTTCTCCTTGTCTTTCCTTGACGTCCAGCCCGAATACGTTTTCCGAATAAGAGGTGAAAAAGTAGATTTTGTCTTTGAAATAAAGCAATTTTTGGGGGATGAATTCCTTGGCCTTGAACTCAAAAACCAATTCAGGCTCTGGAATTTCCACCAGCTTATTCAAGTGATAAAGTTTTTCCGAAACAGTGTTCTTCAATTCAGAAGCCTGGTTGCCAATGGTTTTGGGTATTCTCAGGGAGGCGCTCAAGAGAGGTGAGATTTCGTCCCATGCTTCCCTGTACAATGCATTGGCATTCTTTTCGGCCAAGGGATTATATTCTGCCAGGATAAAGTAAGAATCGGCCAGTTCTATTTTCTTCTGGATTTGGTCTATCTGAATCTGATAAGCTTCTATGTTTTTTTCTTCTTCCTTCTGGAATATGAAAAATCCCGCAGCCAGAATTAAAATCAAAACCAGGATGAGGGTGACTTTCTTTTTTAAATCGTCGGACACCCGAAAGAGGCGAAGCCGGGTTGGGGACAAAGAAGATAATTTATTCTTTTTGTCTGGGTGAGAGGATATCCGCACCTTTGCTTTCGGCAAGCCGATCCTCGGCAAGGAAATTTTCAGTTTGGGAAATTTAATTTTCGGAATCCTGATTTTTCCCGCCATCCTTAAAAGGGGATTGAAGACTTCCTTAAACGAGAAAATTCTCAATGCCTTCTTTTCCGCAATCGTTTCTCTTTCCTTAGCTGCTGTTTCCCTGCTCAGGACGATTAAGAGGCAGATTCCGGAAAGCTTTACCAGCTGCTCCTTTTTACCGTTGAGAATATTGTTGAATTCGGAGGTTGATTTTCTGGCGATGTCGTTCAAAAGGTTCTCTTCTATAAAGGCCTGGTAAACGTTTCCGCTTAAAACCAGGATAATGTCGTTTTCGGATAATTTGCCCGAAACGATATTGCCAAAGATCTTCAAGGGATAGGGTTCGATTCCGTCAAATTTCACCCTCTGGTCAATGTCTATTATCTGGCCTTTTCTTATCAGCAGCGTTTTGAAGTCTCCGACCTTGGTAAAGTTAAGCTCCTGGTTCTTCAGGGAGATTACGGCAAAGCTCAGGTTCCCCAGCCAGCCGACGTCTCCTTCTCTGGCGATTTTCTCTAAGTGTTCATTGGCGATTCTCAGGGGTTCCCTGAGCGATTTTTCCGGGGCGGAGGAAGCGGTTTTGTAATACTTGTCTTTTATTTTCTCAGCCAGGATTTCCAGAAATCTGGCATTTTGCGGCAGGATGTTTTTAAGAACACCGGCCATATACAGGCCTCCCATTCTTTTTTCGTAGACGTTTTTGGGTTCAAAACAGAAAGTGTCAAAAATCAAATCTTCCTTGCCGGAAGCCAGTTTGTCTTTATGGGGCGGATTGAAATGGAATTCAAAAACCTGCATGTTGTTTCATTTTAAGGTTTTTCGGAAAAAATATAAAGGCCTTGACTTTTCTTAATTTTTAAGCATAATAAAAGTATAATAAATCATTATGAAATCAATACTTATTCCTCATAAGGGAAACGACTACAGGCCTAAATTTCTGAACGGAGAGTTCTTGTTCTATTATGCGGCCGCTTTGTTGCTTCTGAAGCTTTTGCTTTTACCTTTTCTTTTCTCTCTTTCAGAGACTGCTTTTTTTGCTGATTTGACCAAAACCAGCCTGGTTGACATGACCAACGTTTCCAGGGAGCAGTTGGGCTTCCAGCCTTTAAAAGAGAATCCGGTCTTGAACCAGGCAGCTTATCTTAAGGCGAAGGACATGATGGAGAAGGATTATTTTGCCCATTACAGCCCGGAAGGGGTTTCTCCCTGGCATTGGCTGGGAGAAGCTGGCTATGATTACAGGTTGGCCGGGGAAAACCTGGCCATCGGCTTCCTTGAATCCGAACAAGTTCATACTGCCTGGATGGGTTCCCTTTCCCATAAAGAAAATATTTTGAATTCCGGCTATCAGGAAATAGGCATTGCCGTATTGAAAGGCGATTTCCAGGGAAAAGAAACTACTTTGGTGGTTCAATTTTTCGGAACTCCGAAAGTAGTAGTTGCCCAGGAAAAATCGCCCTCACCCTCCGTGGCAGCAGCGCCCGAAGAAGTACCTGAAGAAAAGGCTGAAGAGATGTTGCCCCAGGCAGAGGAACAGCGGGAAGAAGAACAATTGGCAGAAGAAATGGTAATGGTTCAGGGGACGCAAGAAATACCGGAGGAGACCCAGGAAGAATTCACAGATTTTCTCACAACGGGATATTTTGAAGAAGAAAAGGTATCGGAGGATAAATACGTCGAAAGAACGCCTGCCTTTTTCCTGTTTCAATTCATGACCAGCAATTATTATGATTTAATACAGAAAGTTATCTACTCTTCCCTGATATTGATAATTCTTCTCCTGGTGCTTACCGTTTTCTGCGATATTTTCATTTATCACAAATTCGAAATCCAGTACAAAGACGCCGTCCTTAAAACAATCGGCTTCTCGCTTTTATGGTTTATTTTGCTTTTCTTGGACAAAATGATGATGATTGAGCTAATCAACCCTCAGACATTCATGATTTATTAATGCTCCTATGAAAATTATAAAATTTTGGAAATATTTTATTCTTTTGTTTCTGATCAATTTTGTCCTGATCAACTGGGTTGATTACGGTTGGTTTTTCAATTACCGGGCCATGGCTGGTCTGGCTTCAGGTTTATTCCAGGATGAAAAACCGATGCAGTTAATGCCTGAAGATGAAATTGTCGCGGTTGATGAAGAAGTTGAAATTTATCAGGGAAAAGAAAAAATTCTGGAAATACCCCGGATCGGCATTTCAGCTCCCATTGTATTTTTTGACGGTCCGACGGAAAATGATATTTTGGGCAAAGCTTTAGACGGGGGAGTAGTTCATTTCCCCGAATCTGTTTTACCCGGTAAAATAGGCCAAACGATCATTCTGGGCCATTCGGCTCCTCCTGGCTGGCCGAAAATAAAATATGACTGGGTTTTTAGCGAAGTCAATACCCTGGAGGAAGGTGATGAAATTTTTGTTTATTTTGGCAGTCAAGAATATATTTATTCCGTCAAAAACAAGGTTTTTTTAGAAAAGGGGGAAGAGTTACCGAGAGAGAGCTATTCGTCTTCTCAAAATACGTTAATTCTTATAAGCTGTTGGCCGCCGGGCAAGGATTACAAGAGGATAGCCGTTATAGCTGAACCATTGACAAAATAATCTTTAATGGTAGAATAAACAATATTGACAATTTAATATTTCCCGTATTACTGTCGATTCCGTCTGGGATAGACATTTAGATAGGCATAGAAAAAAAAGAAAAAAGGAGGAAAAAGTGAACAGAAATAAATTTGTGGCTGTCTGGAATCGGTGGAGGGAGTGGAATCCTTTCAACCTTGACCAAGGTTGGTCGAGACCTCACAAGGCGTTCATGTACGCAGTCATTCTCTTGTTGGTGGTTCTGCTGATTCTCTCCAATACCGTGTGGAAATCTGAAAGGGTAGTAGAGAGGGTGAGTGAAGGGCCACCCGCAACAACGACAGTAACCGACCCGGCGCTTGTTGCCTCATCGGCAAAATTGGCCGGTGAAAACGATGTCCTCAAAGCAGAAAACTCTGCATTAAAATCGGAGAACACTGCGCTGAAGGCAAACAATAATGCTCTTAGCGCAGAAAACTCTGCATTAAAATCGGAGAACACTGCGCTGAAGGCAAACAATAATGCTCTTAGTGCAGAAAATGCTGCCTTGAGGGAGGCGGTGGTGGTAGATCCAGAGTTGATTCCAAAAACTTGGTCCAGTTTTACCGGATCAGAGGCTATGAAATTGGCCCTGTCGACTTTCGGGAATATAAGGATAAAGGTCCTTTTTTCCGAAGGTTCTGTGCCTTCTATTTCGGAGGCGACGAAACTGATCTCGCAAAAGCCACTTGATTTGACGCTCTCCGCTTGGATCGGCAGTATCCAGCAGGCTAGAAATTGGCCTGTTGGTATGGCCACCCCCAATGCAGGAGATTGGGGGACAGAGGTTTTTCTGGCAAAAGATTCCGATGGGACGGTAAGATATTATTACCTTGAGCAAATCACTGGCAAGGTAGTACCAGTGGACAAAATCTGGACAGCCAATAACAACATCTACTGGCTGTTTATCGACACGCCTGCCCTGAGGAAGTAGCCAAAGGGGTGGTGCTTTCAGTCAAAAGCTGAAAGCACCACCTACCTATTTTTTAGTCCGTAATCTCTGATTGCAGATTAAAAAATAATCAATTTGGGAAAGATAAATAGTGTAAAATACAATAAAATTAAGAACACAAAAACCGTGAAACGAATAGCAATAATTATATTAATAGGCTTATTTCTGACGCAAGGAGCTGTTTCTATATTTGCGGTTCCGCCTGCTGGCAATGATCCTGTTTCTCCTGCTGGCAATGATCCCGCTTCTCCCTCTGGCAACGACCCAGATCCAACACCGCCTCCGGGCAATGACCCAGATCCAACACCGCCTCCGGGCAACGACCCAGATCCAACACCGCCTCCGGGCAATGACCCTGTTCCGCCTCCTGGCAATGACCCTGTTCCGCCTCCTGGCAATGATCCAGACCCTATTGACCCTGATCCTGTTTATCCAGATCCTGGCCCTGGAGAACCTTTTGTGCCAGCTCCTACCGTAGACATCAAAGCCAATAATTCAGACGGTCCCATTGATATTGCTTATAATACCGCTGCTACCTTAACCTGGACATCAACTAATGCTGATTCTTGCGTTGCTTCTGCAGGCTGGTCAGGAAACAAAGCTGTTTCCGGTTCTGAGTCAACCGGCAACCTGACATCTACCAAAACTTACACTATAACCTGTGCCGGGGAAGGCGGTTCAGCTTCAGATTCAGTTACAGTAAACGTAGGGGCAAAACCTGCAGACCCTGTTATTCCTGCCCCCACCGTAGATATCAAGGCCAATAATTCAGACGGCCCCATTGATATTGCTTATAATACCGCTGCTACCTTAACCTGGACATCAGCCAATGCGGAATCTTGTGCTGCTTCAGAAGATTGGTCAGGTGCAAAAGGTCTGTCAGGGTCTCAGTCAACTGGTAATTTAACTTCTGCCAAGACTTATGCCATAACCTGTATCGGCTCAGGGGATTCTGCTTCAGATTCAGTTACGGTCAATGTTGGCTCCCGACCTTATTCTCGCGGTTCCTCGTCTGCGGTATCCAGCTATCGGTCTCCCATTGTTTATATTAAAAAGACAGTTAGAAATGTTTCTCAGGGAACTGTTTTTTCCGATTTGGTTTATGCCAACCCCGGAGAAAATCTTATTTTCGGCATAGTGGTAAAAGCCGGCAATAATTCTCTTAATCAGGTAATCGTTAAGGATATTTTGCCGGAAGGATTAATTTATCAGGGCGGTTTAATGCTGGATGATGCGCTGATCGGGGGAGATATTTCAGCCGGTCTTAATATCGGCGATTTTTCTGCCGATCAGTCAAAAACGATTACTTTTCAGGTTAATGTGGCTGAGGCTGCCATGTTTTCTTTCGGCGAGAACAAAATAATCAATACGGCTTTGGCTTCTCAAGACAGTGTTTCTGCAGAAGATACGGCCGAAATCATCGTTCTTAAGGGGGAGGTGGCCGGAGCGGCAACCGAAATCTCTACCGGTTTGACTAATAATATATTCTTGGATTCATTTTTCCTGCCGTTAGTCTTAACTTGTTTCGTTATCTGGCTGATTAAGTCGCACATCGTCAAGTTTGAGGAATGGCTGGATTTGAGAAAAAAGCAGTATCGGGTTTATAAATCAAGGAAAACGCTTCAGTTGAAAATCGCCAAAATCAAGACAAAGGAATTCTTCGGAAGAATGATATAAAATATTTAGAACCGCTGCTTTTTTGACAAATTCATAATGATTGTTTGAAGGAGGTGGACAATTGAAAGTCTATTATTTCTTGGCAGCACTCATCGTTTTTCTCTTTATTCATGGTTTCCTGATGGCAAAAGTAGAGCCGGTGGCCACCTATTTTTTTGTCTTCGTTTGGTGGTCATATATCTTTCTGATTGACGGCTTCCTGTTTTGGAGAACCGGCACTTCTCTTCTTGTCCGGCTCAAGGTAAGGTTCCTGTTGCTCGTCCTGGGTTCAGCCTGTTTCTGGATATTTTTCGAGATACTCAATCTTAGAATTACTAATTGGCATTATTCCGGTCCTTCTTTATCTCCAACTCTGTTGATTATCTTCGGTCTTCTTGCCTTCGGTTCTGTTCTTCCCGGAATTTTGGAGACTCACGAGTTTCTTCAATTCTTGGGGTTAGGCAGACGGCTGAAATTTCTCGGCTGGGAGCGATCGAATAGATTCCTAGCATGGGAATGGTGGGGTCGTCCTCGCTATCTGTGGATGGCAATAGGGCTTGGGATGATCGTCCTTGCTCTCTTATGGCCTCGTTATTTCTTCTGGATGATTTGGGGAGCGGTGATATTCTTCGTTGACCCCCAGGTAGAGAAAGAGGGAGGTAACAGTATTTTTGCTGAGGTGAGGAAGGGAAAGATCAGGACTTTTTACCGGCTTTTGCTAACAGGCTTGATCTGCGGCGCGCTATGGGAAGGATGGAATTACTGGGCCGGTCTGAAATGGCACTATACGGTGCCTTTAGCGGGAGAATGGAAAATCTTTGAAATGCCAGTTCTCGGTTACTTCGGTTTTTCCTTCTTTGCCGTTGAGTGCTATGTTCTCTGGCAATGGATTCGTTGCCAAGGGAAAAGAACCGCATGCCGACTGCAAAAAGCAGGGTAGAGGCTTTTGATCGGGGGCAGCTGACTTTCGTGCAAGTTTGCTGCCCCTTTTATCTTTGGTAAAAATCTGCTATTTTCTATTTAGCACGGGCACTTGGCGCAGTTGGCTAGCGCGCTACATTCACATTGTAGAGGTCACTGGTTCGAGTCCAGTAGTGCCCACCTATGTTAAAGTTTGAAGTAATTGCAGCAGTAATATTAGCCTTTTTTGCCATACTTTACGTTCTTGCCGTGGTGGCTCCGGACACCCTGCCTGCTGCCTGGCTGGAACGCCTTCCTTTATAGACTTATGCTTTTGAGAAAAAAGAAGGAACAAAAACAAGACAGCGGCAAAGCAAGGGCCCATATCTTTATCGCAGGAAGGGTCCAGGGAGTTTTATTCAGGCTGAATACCAAGAAAGAGGCTGACAGGCTGGGAGTCTCAGGCTGGGTCAGAAATCTGGCAGATGGCCGCGTGGAAGCTGTTTTTGAGGGAAACGGGCAGAATGTCGAGCAGATGGTCAATTGGACCCGCAAGGGGCCAATTTGGGCTAAAATAGACGATTTTAGCGTGGTTTGGGAGGATTACAGCGGGGAGTTTCCCGCTTTTGAAATAAGGTACGATTCGCA
>Ga0265297_10006180_pt1 | contig 17588 bp, 12 predicted proteins | sample Munlanlwell13791_FD_192502 | JGI IMG/M metagenome (GOLD analysis project Ga0265297, IMG submission 192502) | Leachate microbial communities from a municipal landfill in Southern Ontario, Canada - Leachate well 137-91 | ecosystem: Engineered > Solid waste > Landfill > Unclassified | place...
ATTGCATGCCGCAGGCATCTGCTGCCAGCGCCATTTGGCCGCCCAGGGCATCTATCTCCTTAACCAGCTGGCCCTTGCCCACTCCTCCGACAGCCGGATTGCAGCTCATCAGTCCGATGGTATCTTTTTTTAAGGTAAGGAGCACGGTCTTAGCACCCATGCGGCTGGAGGCAAGGCTTGCCTCAATACCCGCATGCCCTGCGCCAATAACTATAACATCATAATCATTCATCTTTAATTAGGGACGGTTCTCAACTCAATCGGGGACGGTTCTCGGCTTAAAAGAGAACTGTCCCTGTATTTTCCCTTTTGTTAGAAATTTATAAATATTACGTCTATTGTATTGGGAGGTGATAGATGTGCCAAGAGTACATAGAATTACCATGGAAAATGCTTGTTACCATATTATCACGAGAGGGAATCAAAAACAATCGGTTTTTTTGGAGTGTTCAGATTATGACAAATATTTATCTATTGTAGGCAAATGTAAAAAGAAATATAAATTTAAGTTGTACTGTTTTTGCCTAATGCCTAATCATGTGCACCTTATTATCGACGTAGGGAATCCTCTTATGCTAAGTAAAATCATGAAAGTCTTGAATTTGAGTTACACGCGATATTTTAATTTTAAATATAAAAAAGTAGGTCATCTCTGGCAAGATAGATTCAAGAGTAATATTATAGAAAAAGATGCTTATCTTTTAAAATGCATAGATTATATTGAAGCTAATCCTATAAGAGCATCTATAGTATCGCATATAGACGAATATGCCTGGAACAGTTACAGTCAAAGAAAAATGGATAATAAAGAAATTGTGGATGAACTATTTTCTTTTTAGTGAAGATTTGGGAACCGTCCCCGAACAGCTCGAGAACCGTCCCCAATTATTGGGAGGATTTTACGAGAAGGGGCATAATATCTTGGCCTTTAATTTCGCCTATCGAGCCAAGCGAGGCCGCTTTTTCTGAAAAACTTAATGAGCCGTCAGGCAAGGTATCCCCGCCTGAAATCAATAAAGGCACAGGGTCGCTGGAGTGGGCTTTCATGGAGCATACCGTGGAATGGTCTGCAGTCACCGCAATAACAGTATTAGCCATATCCAGTTTAGGCAGGAGATTAGCGAAGAAGAATTTATCTATCGCCTCGATAATCTCTTTCTTTTTCGTGAAATTGCCGTCATGCGCCGGCTCGTCAGGGCCTTTGATGTGCACATAAATACCATCATATTTATCAATTGAATCCAGGGCAATCTTAGCCCAAACCGGATAATCCACGTCCAGGTGTCCGGAAGATGAAGGCACTGCAATAATATCCATACCGGTTAAAAGGGCAATCCCGCGCTCAACCGGCATCTCGACAAATGAGCCAAATTTCAGGTTATAAAGGGAATTAATTTGAGGAAATTCAGGAAGATGGTCTCCGGCATCCCGCGAGAGGATGATATTCGCGGCAAGTTTCCCTTCAGAAATTCTTTTTTTATTCACTGCTGAATCAGTTAAAACTTTATGCGACTTTTGTGTAAATTCATTCAGGCTTACAGCAGCCTCTTTTGCTTCAATTTTTTCTTCATAACCCGGCATGGGAGTGGATACCGCGACGAAATTTTCGAATTTCTCTTTGGCTACCCCAAAAACCCCTTCTCTATCATAGGCTGGGTCTGTATTGGTAATCCAACCGGATAATTTATTATGCATACCCCTGATTACCAGCACCCCCCTGTGCCCGATTGTATTCTTAAACTCAAAAGTTGCGCTTGATAAAGTGACTTTGGAGTTTATTTCTTTAGCTAAGGCGTCAGCCTCTTGCGTGCTTAAATTCCTTCCCACGCGGCGGTCTTTAATCGTCTTTGCGTCATCTAACACAGTAGCAAAATTAACACGCAGCGCTACATCGCCGTCATTCACTCTTAAGCCCTCGGCAAAAGATTCAAGGGGGCCCCTGCCGGTATAATACTTATGCGCATCGTAACCTAAAAGGCTAATCACCGCAATATCTGACTCAGGCGCTATACCGCGTGCTACAGGGTAGACTAAACCGGTTTTACCTTTCTGGGCCAGGCGGTCAAGATTAGGCGTAAGTGCCGCCTCAAGAGGGGTTTTGTTATTTAATTCAGGGATGGGCAGGTCACCAAGGCCATCAAGAACAATATAGAGTATTTTTTTCATCAGCACTTAGAAAAACCGCAGGCATGGCACTTAATACAACCTTCTTCGTGGCGTAGTGCTCCTCCGCAATCAGGGCAAACTCCGACTATGTCGGCATGATGTCCGAGTTCAACGTCTGAAGCGATATGCTCTTCTTCATGCGAGTGCTTCATCGCCACTACCGTAGTCTCTACAGATGCCTTTGTTTGTTTGTTGATTAATCTTTTTTCGATTACGCGGGCAATAGCGTCAGCGCAAGAAAATATCCGCTGGCCTTTCTCCCAAGAAGGGCTAGGGCAGCGTATGTTGCGTAACTGCTCGATAATAGATTTAACTTCAATCCCTGAGCGGAATCCCAGAGATACCAACCTTCCGATTGCCTCAAGCTGTGAGGCAGCGCAACCTCCTGCCTTACCCATCTGGGTAAAAAGCTCAAAAGGCCTGTCTGCTTCGTCTACATTTATGGTAACGTAAAGATTCCCGCAGCCGGTAGAAACTTTTGTAGTCGTGCCGATAATTACTTCCGGCCTGGGCCGCGGTGCGATTTCTCTTTTTTCTCCTGTAACTTTTTGTTCCTGTATTATCTTCGGAGCTTGCCCGGTATTAAGCACCTGTTCTTCGCGGCTCCTGTCACGATAGATGGTGATGCCTTTGCACCCTAATTCATAAGCCAGCATATACGCTTTTCTTACATCATCCAGGGTTGCCTCATGGGGAAAGTTTATGGTTTTAGAGGTAGCGTTATGCACATATCTCTGAAATGCCGCCTGCATGCGCACATGCCATTCGGGAGAAATATCATGAGCAGTGACAAATATCCTCTTTATATCATCCGGGATGCCTTCAATATCCTGAATAGAAGGTTTCTCGGCGATTTTCTCCATCAATTCCCGGCTATAGAATTTTCTATCTTTGGCAAGCTCTTCAAAGAGAGGATCTACTTCCACTAATTTGTCATTATCCATGACGTTACGATAATAAGAGATGGCAAATAAAGGTTCAATACCCGAAGAGCAAGGCCCGGCAATTATGCTAATAGTGCCGGTAGGAGCAATGGTAGTAAGGGTGGCATTACGTATCTTCATTACGCCTTCTTTTTTATCGTAAATACTGCCTTTAAAGGCTGGGAATGTGCCTTTTTCCTTTGCCAACTGCAATGATTTCTTGGTGGCCTCGTTTAAGATGAAAGACATAACCTTTTCAGCGAGGGCAACTGCCTCCTCGCTGCTGTAAGGTATCCTTAAGCGGATCAAGAGGCTTGCCCAACCCATTACTCCCAGGCCAATCTTACGCGTTAATTTCGTCGCCTTTTCTATCTGCGATATGGGGAATTTGTTGACGTCTATCAGATTGTCTAAAAAATGTACGCCCAGCTGTGTTACCTCTTTTAATTTATCCCAATCAATTTCATAAGAGTTGTTGATTTTCCTGTACATCAGGCTTAAATTTATGGAGCCCAGGTCGCAGCTTTCATAAGGAAGGAGCACCTGTTCTCCGCAGGGATTTGTCGACTCATACTTACCCAGTTTTGGCGTGGGATTAAATTCATTCATCCGGTCAATAAAGATAACTCCCGGCTCTCCGTTTTTGTGCGCTTGTTTTATAATCAAATCGAATACTTCTTTTGTATGAAGCCGCTTGACTACTGTGTGGGTATGGGGGTCGATTAATTCATAATCCTCGCCTAGTTCTAATTTTTTCATAAAATCATCGGTGATGGCCACCGAGATATTGAAATTGGTAATCTGTTTATTGTTTTCTTTAGCAGTAATAAATTCTAATATATCAGGGTGGTCTATCCTTAGGATACCCATGTTTGCTCCGCGACGGGAACCGCCCTGCTTTACTGCCTCTGTCGCCGCATCATAAACCTTCATAAAAGAAACCGGCCCCGAGGCAATTCCGCCGGTAGTCCTCACTACTGAATTCTTGGGCCTCAGGCGCGAGAAGGAAAATCCTGTGCCCCCTCCGGATTTATGTATCATAGCAGTTGCCTTAAGGCTTTCGAATATAGAATCCATTGAATCTTCAATTGGCAGAACGAAACAAGCGCTGAGTTGCCCTAAATCTTTTCCTGCGTTCATTAATGCAGGCGAATTGGGCATAAATTCCAGATTAGTCATAATGTTATAAAAGGCCTCTTGTAACTTTGATACCTCTTGCTCGCTTTTGCCATAAAGCTTATCCGCATCGGCAATTGCTTTGGCTACCCTATGAAACATCTCTTGCGGAGTCTCAATTAATTTCCCCTGCTCATCCTTTTTTAAATACCTGCGCTCTAAAACTTTTAAGGCATTCTCTGATAAATTCAACATCATATATCACCCCCTCAATGAACCCCGCCGCATTCTTGCAGAATGCAAGAAACGGGGCGAATTGACCCTTGACATTTTTCATCCTTACTAACTCTCCCAAAAATGTCAAGGGTAAGTTTGACCAGAAAACTTATGTTCGCTTTCGCTCCATAAGTTTTGGCCTCACTTAAATTATACCACTCACCTTGGTTGCTTGTCAAATATAAAATACAATATATAGTATGGTTTGTTCAGCAGATATCCTATAAGTTGTGTTACTCATAATTGTGTTACCGGCGGTAAAATTAAGGTTCCCTGCAAGAGTCTCTGATGACCAATTCTGTAGCCAGGAGAGTTTTCTTTATCTTAACAGGAGTGTTCTTCGGGTCCATAATCCGGCCTAATTCTCTGACGCCCTCTTCTGCCATTTTAATTAACGGCTGCCTGACTGTAGTCAAGGCTACGGGCCCATAAAGCCCGGAGGGATTATCGTCAAAACCCACGATAGACAGATCCCGCGGTATATCTTTACCCAATTCTCTTGCTACTGCCATCACTTCAAGGGCCATAGAATCAGAGGCAACAAATACTGCGCTGGGAGCATCAGGCATTTTGAGCAAATCTTCTGCTGCGCTCCTTGCCTGGCCGCGCGAGTAATCTGTTTTAAATATATATTCCTCTTTTAAAGTAAGGCCGTTTTTTTTCAACGCACGCTTATAACCCTCCAGGCGCATTGCTGCTGCCTGAGTTACTAAATCGCCGCTGATATGGGCTATTTTTTTATGCCCCAAACTTATTAAATAATTGACCGCATTTTCCGCCCCGCTTTTATTATCAATGCCGATACAACTGACCGCCAGGTCCTCAATGTAGTTATTGATTACGACACAGGGGATGCCCAAATTAAACGCATCTTCAAGTTGCTGGCGATTCCCGATAATGTCCGCAAAAATTATTCCTCCCACTCCCTTTAAATTAAGAAGGGTACGGCTATCGGTAAGGTGCAGCAGTAAATCGAGCTTTAGCGCTGCGCATAGCGTACCTATCCCGCGGATTAATTCCAGGGCATAAAAAGAATAAAACACGCCTTCATAACGCGGTATAACAAGTGCTACGACATTGCTTTTGCCGCTGGCCAGCCTCTGGGCAACCACTGAGGGCTGGAATTTAAGCTCTTTTATCGCATCCAGGATTTTAATGCGGTTTTTTTCTTTGACCGAGGGGGATTTGTTGATTACGCGCGAGACCGTGCTAATGGATACACCGGCGAGACGTGCAACATCTTCTATAGAAACACTTCTGGAAGGACTTTTCTTACTGCGTGCCATTATATATAATGAAAACTAAGTATTAGTTATCTAACCGTATCCCCGATTTTAATCGGAGAGATTTCTCTTTTGATATCGCAGGCAGCAACGCTCTTACTGATCTTTATCACCTCAATACTGGCAATGCGCTCATTGCCGCTATACACCTGGAAGGTATCGCCTGCCTTTAATCCTGATTCTTCTCCCGCGTCTATAATCACGAAATTATTTTCCCTGTTTATGGCCAGTACCTTGGCTGTAGAATCAGCTACGCCCTGTTGGCTGATAGATGCTTCCTGCCTCGGCCGCACGACTATGGGGGAAAGCTGCACAGATTCTTTTTCTTTATCAGCCCCCGGCTTCTGTTGACCGCTGCGTATAGCGTCTAACTGGTCTTTGAGGTCATTTATTTGGGAGAGCTTATCCGTCAGCATTGTTTCCATTTCGGTAAACCTGCGCTCAACGCTCCCTTTTTCTTCCGAAAGCTCCTGCAGATTTCTCTCCAGGTTAATCTTACGGTTATTCAGGCTCTTTAATTGCCTGCTTAGGGTTGTATTCTCATTTTTTATGGCCTTGAAGCTCTCCTGAATCTGGATCTTATCATTTCTTTCTCTTACCAATTCCTGGGCTATGCTATCCATAATTTTCTGGTTATATTCTAACTGGCGTTTTAAATCTTCCCTCTCGCGGGTAAGGTTGTTTATATCTAGCTCAAGGGTGCTTTTTTCTCTTTGTAACTGTTCGTTATTAATCTGGGCAGATTTTAGCTCACTGCGAATACTGTTCAATTGCATCTCTATGTCGGTCTTTGCCTTTAAAATCCCTGCCCAATAACTCTCTGCTGACTGCGGCAGTGGAGGTGCGTCCGGAGCTGCTTCCCTTTGCACCTCTTGTTGTTTTTCCTTTAATTTCTTATCCAGTTCTTCTTTTTGCCTGAGCACTAAATTATATTTACCCTCCAGGCTCTGCTTTTCCTGGGACAGATTAGTTACCTCCCTGCGCAGTGTTTCGCTTTCTCCCTGTCTTTTGCGTAACTCATCCCCCAACTTATTCACCTGGGCATTAAGGCTTGTGTTTTCTTTATTCAAATCATCCAGCTGCTGTTTTAACTTTTGCTTTGCACCTAAGGTCGAGACAAAAAGAAAAAAACAGATTATTGTTACTCCGATAAGACCATAGAGAATAAATTTTGTCTTTTGTTCCATTATCCCTCCTTAAATAAACAGATAACTTACGGAGCAGTAGCCACTCACCATAATTGGGCGAATACCTTTTGCATTACCAGGCTTGCAGCGCCCAATGCCACTGCATTTTCTCTCAATTGAGAATAGGCAATTTTCAAATCATCGGTAGCTTCTCTAAAAGCCCAGTCCCTGACCGTAGAGTTAACCTTGTTTAAGAAATCCTCTCCTGCCTCTTCAAATCCTCCGCCGATTATCACAGCCTGCGGATTAAATAAGTTTACCAGATATGCAATTTTTATCCCTAATCTCTTTGCAGCCATGGCCAGACACGAAAGCGCCAGTTCATCCTTTGCCCTTGCTGCGATAAAGACGCTCTTTAAATCCACATTATCTATTGTGCTAGAGGTAAGCTTAAAAAACCTCGCTCCCCTTTCTTTATCATCAGCTAACATTGCCTTTAAATCATCTACTATCCCCAAATCCGTTTCCCAGCGTTTCAAGAAACAACTTTTACCCGCGGCACAATTAAAAAGGTCCTGCTCCTTATAATTATAAATGGAGACCTCTCCGGCATACCCTTGAGCCCCTCGATAAACCTCTCCGTTAACCATTATCCCGCAACCTACGCCGGAAAACATATAGAGGGCATTCTTAAACCCATGCTCCAGGTCAAGCCAATGCTCGCCAAAACATGCGCTGGTAGCATCGTTTTCAATTAACGTAGGCAGATTAAATTCCTTTTCCATGAGTTCTCTAAGCGGCAAGTCCACCGACGCATAAGTATAATAGTGGTCCATCTTCTGGGGCCAGTGTATTGAACCATTTCTTTTATTGACCAGCCCTGCTATCCCTACGCCTATGCCCCTGATATTAGACGCATATTCTTTTGAACGCCTGAGTATCTCGCGTACAATTTCCAGCAAGCACTCGGCAATTTCTTTGACCGATGCCTTTGGCCGCGCGATCTGGGTTTTGGTAACAATATTGCCTTTTAAATCTATCAAAAGGCCGACCATGTTCATCAAGTTTAAACCGACGCCGATGACGAAACTGGCCTGCGGATTTAAATCCAGGAGCAAAGGCCTTCTGCCGCCTTCGGAAATATCCAGTTCTCTTTCATGCACCAGGTTGTGTTTTATAAACTCATCAATGTAATTAGAAATGGTAACCACATTTATGCCCATTTCTTTGGAAATATCCGGACGGCTAATGGGACCGCGCCTCCTTAATATCTCTAATATATCAATATTGCGTTTTTCTTTTTCTGTGAGTTCTTCTCTCTGGAAATCTAGCGGGTACATTGAATTGTTAGCGCTTTATGGCGTTAACTTCTGTGGGATTAGCCTTTATAAAAGAATTTATTATTTATATTATTTATACTACTAAAGAAAATATAAGTCAAGTATTTTTAATAAGTAAGGGAAACTTGTGGGCAGGCAAGGGTTAATCTATATCAAGTAAGTCAAAATTCGCACCAGTTATGCCGCTAGGCGAAACTACAACCAAATTTATTTCTTTAGTTCCTGCCTCGGAATAAGAGGTGCTGAAGGAAGGCGTGTCGGCAGAGGGCTTAGTTTTGCCGAGCTGTCCGGACCAAAGATATTGTATTTCCACCTGCAGGCAACCGCTACTTGAAGTATAAGAAGTTGAGGCGATATTTACTTCTTCATTTTTCTTTGCCTCGTAAGGATGGCAGTTTAAGCTTATGCCCTTCTCCTGCAAGCTTAAGTTTCTTTCTTTTAAGGCTGCATCGAGAAATGTCCTAAGGCTGTATTCCAGGGGCTCGCCATCTTCTATTTCTCTTAGCCTCTCATTGGCGAGACTTATTGTTTCAGGGGATGCAGCAAGCTCACCTGTATTTTCTGTAAGCTTATTGTAACATTCCTTTGCCTTATCAGGGTCATTTTGCCATTGCGCTAAAAGGCCTAGCTGATATAGGCTTGCCCGGCCAATAGGGCTTTGTTTTTGCGCCAACTTCCCGAAATAATCCTTTCCCTGTTTTATATCCCCTAAGATATAGGTATAGATAATGCCTATTTTATAAGTTATTTTATCAAGATAAGGCGCCTTAGAATCAATAAGCTTAAGATATAAATCCTTTGCCTTAACGTATTCTTTTGCTTTCTCTAAGTTAAGCGCCCGCAAATAGATTAAATCCTGGTCAAATCCTTTTTCCCCGGCTAACCCTTCAATCTTTTCAAATATTTTTTCTGCATATAAGGGGTCATTCGGTTGGCGGTCTTTATAAGAAAATTGCCTGGCGATATCTATGAGCAACGGCACTGTTTTCTGCGGATTGAGATTTTTGATGAGCCTTCCAATATAAACGTCGTAAAAAGTCTCGGCCAGGTCTAAATTCCCTTCCTTATAAAAACCAAAGGCAATTTCTTTGAGTTCATCATCTTTTATTTCGGAACTGATTGTCTTATCCGCATAAATCCTGTACAATTCTTTAGATTTTCCTTTTTCTCCGTAAGAAGAGAGCTTGTCGGCAACTATTTTTATGGGTTTTGTATCATGCGCCGTCTTTGCATATTCAAAAGCGGAATCCATTAAATCCGTGAGTGCCTGGTCAACAAAGACATCCTGCTGGTCTTTGTGGAATTGCCACAAGATAAGCCGGGCATAAAGGCGAAGCGGCTCAGATACTTGCGCCGTATCAACAACCTTTTGCATTGCCGCAGTAATTTCATCCCTATAGGTATTACCCTGGCTAAAATATTCATCCCAGATTTGTTTTTCTTCAAGGTATTTGAGCTGCCTGTAGCGGGTAAGGCCCACATAATAATTTATGAATGGCTCTATCTTTTTCTTTTTTTCGGCCAATGATTTCAAGAAATCTATAAACTCAGTATATTTATTGCCTTCAAAATATATATTGCTCAATTCTTCAAAATAACCGTATAGCTCATCATCGGTCTTTGCCTCTATGATTTGTTTGCTCAAGAGAACTAATTTGTCATTACCTTGAGCAAAACAGGGCACTACATAACGCATGACGCACAATGCACAACAACAAATTAAGATACAAAATTTTTTTTGGATTTTCATTTTTTACCTTTAACTTTTGGCTTTTTTATGGTGGGGTTCTTCCAGAATTCCCTGATTACATAATAGGCCTTGCGCGGGATGCGTTTATTCAACCCGTCTTCAAGCTCTTCCGATAAGGCCACAATACCAAACCATTCCTCATTCATATTTTTGTTGCCTTCTGCCTTGATATCAAAATAATAACTGCCATTTGACCAGTTTGATTCAGTATCATGCACCTTCCAGCTGTCAGGGTTATTTTCGTCGTGCTTCCACCATTCATCGCTCCACTCAAAAATTGTCCCGCCTAAACAATTGCCTGCGCCCTGCGGGGCATTAGCTATGTTGCTATAAATCTGGCGCCACTGCGACTCCAGGAAAAATGCCTGCATATTCTGGTCTTCTTTTTTTAAATAAGCATCATATACATCTGCGCCGAATTCGGCAATCACAACCGGCCGGTCAAAAGTAGCTTTTAAGGAATTAAAAAGGTTGCCGAAGGTCCTGCCCCTGTAAATAATACAGGCGACTAAATCAATGTCGGGGCAGTATTGGTTTGCCGATTCCAACCCCAGCAACTCTCCGTTACCCAGCGCCACAGGGTGATTCGGGTCTATTTCATGTATTTTGCCGGCGATATCATTTACAAAAGAATAATAAATCCTGGCACGGATGGCGTTTTTCTTCTGCGGGTCAGGCTCCTTATCTATCTCGTCATTTGACCAGGGATTAACGCGGCCAAGGCAGGAGTAATTATTTTCATTGCCTAGAATCCATAAAAGTACCCCCGGTTCATCTTTATATAATTCTACCATCCGGATAACTTCATTTTTTACCCTCTCCTGAAAATCCTTATCGCCGTAAAAAGGACAGGGGTATTCCCAAAACCCGAGCCAGTTCCCCAAAATCGTGCGTATCCCGTAAAGCTCATATAAATCCCTGATTACCTTTTTGACTTCTTCCGGATTATCGCCAGGCTGATAAATCCTGATAGTATTAACCCCCATTTCCTTCATCAATTTCCCGTCTACAATCCAGGGTTTATTCGGGTCAGACCACCAGTCAGATTCGTGATTTTTCCCGATGGGGATGGGGTTGTAACAGACGCCTTTTACGATGTAGGGCTTTCGGTCAACCAATAACCGGAAGTGGCCGTTTTTAAGTTTTTTGACAGAGACTTTGCTTGCGGGCTTGAAAGAGGCGCCTAGTAAAAATGAAAGAAAAAATAAAAACACCAGTGCACCAGTGCACCGGTGCACCGGCTTAAACCCGGTGTCCCGGTGACAGATGCCCTGGTGTTCAATTGTATTTCTTTTATTCGTACTTAATTTCATCCAGATAGAACGTAGCACCTTCAGGGTTGTTGTCAATATTCGTTGCCCAGCAAAAACCACCGATGACGTAGGAAAGATCCTTGCCTTTTAAGTCAATGGTGTATTGTGTCCATTCTTTGTTTAATATGACCGGGCCGATGCTGGCGCTATCTGAGTCAGAATATTCACCCATAATCCCGCCGACCTTAAACTCCTCAATGCGCTCCCCTCCTTTTTCACCGCGAGCCCAGAAAGAAAGCTTTGTAGCCTTAGAGAGGTCAAACCCCGCATCTACATTTCCCCAGTTGTTAGCCGGATTCTGCCAATAGATGCCTGCCCAGCGTGCACCCTGTGTAGCCTTACTGTTGTAGATTATCTTTACGCATGAATCGCCTAAGTAAGGGTCTTCTTTTGATGCGCCGTCATATTTTATATCCCCGTAATCGCCCATCCAACCTGAGGGGATAAAGTGGTTGCCTACCGTAGAACGGTCAGCATAGACGTAAAACGGCATACTCTCCTGCTTTTTAGCCTCTGGCTTCAGGGTCGAGTCTGCTTCAAGTTTTATGTTGTCAATATAGAATGTGCATCCTTCCGGGTTTAAATCAGCAGTGGTTACCCAGCAGAAACCGCCGTTAATATAGGAAAGGTCGCGGCCTGCAAGATTAATGGTGTATTGTTTCCAGGTATCGGTAAGCTCAACCGGACCCATCTCGACTTCTGCTGTATCCGGATAAGTCCCCTTGATACCGCCGACGACAAATTTCTGAATTACCTCTCCTCCCTTGGCGCCGCGCGCCCAAAAGGTGAGCTTTGTCATTCCCGTAAGGTCAAAACCGCCCTTTTTGCTGCCCCAGTTGTTAGCCGGATTTTGCCAGTAGACACCTGCCCAACCCTGGCCTTGAGATTTCTTGCCGCTATACTTAAACTCAATGCTGGTTATGCCGTCTTGAGGATTCTCCATAAACTGGTCGTTCATCTTGATATCCCCGTAATCACCCATCCAGCCTGAAGGAATATAATGATTTGCGCGGCTGTTCTTATCCACATAAACCACAAATTCCTTAGGCGGCGTTTTTTCTTCTTGGGCATAGATACAAAGCGGCATCGCCAAAAATACAACTGCCATAACTGCTAATATCTTTTTCATTTCTTCACGCACCTCCCTTTCAAAAATGGTTGCTATCAATTGCTATCCCTGCCACCAGGCAGGGGCTGTTAATTTAATTGAAAAACTATATTTTATTACTAACGGTTGCGCTCCCTCCTTTCTACCTCCAATGAGCCCATAATTTACACAACGTAAGTTAGTTGGGCGAATTGGATCCTTAACATCCCTGAATGTTTCTACTTCAGAAAATGTCAAGGGCCTTCATTTATTTCCAAATCTCCTTATACATATAATAAGATTTGCGCAACTGCCTTAAGAACGGGCTCAGCTTCCCGTCTCCCTGGCCGCAGGTACCAAGCCATTCCTCGTGCATAAATCCGTCGGGAAACGGCCCAATCCACAATCCTTTTGTATCGTGTTTGCCGGGCTCATATGCCTTCCACCATTCATCTAACCATTCAAATACAACCCCGCCTAATGAATTGCCCGCGCCGGCATTGAAAGCCTTGTTTTCCTCAATATCTTCCCATGAATTCTGCAGGTATTCTGCCTGAAGGGCCTCTGCCTCTTCGTCGGATTTGCCTTCTGCATAGGCAGGGCACCCAAACTCTGTAATAAACACAGGCCTGTCTGTTTCGTTTTTTACCTGCCGCCACAAGAAACCAAAGCCATAATCTCCGCGATAGGCGTTGGTGCCAAAAATATCTATATCAGGAGCGTCTTTACCGAATTTATCCAGGTATAATATATCTCCGCTACATATAGCAACCGGATGCTCTGGGTCTAATAATTTAATCTGCTTGGCTACCTCATTGGCAAATTTAAAGAATGTATCCGGGTCTTTGTCTGCATTGCAGGCTACGCCGTAAACATTCTCATTTCCCAACAACCAGAACAATATATAAGGCTCGTCCTTAAATTCTTCTACCATTTTAGTCACTGAATCCAGCATGTTCTTCTTGTGCTCTTCATTATTATAATCTGTGCCTGGATTCCATGGGGCACCTGAGCCAAGCGCGTATTTACCGAGAAAATCCCCCATAATTACTCTTATGCCGTAAGTCTCATACAAATCCCTAAAAAGCTCTTTATTAACCTCAAATGGCTGATGATATACCCTTATGGTGTTTACGCCCATATCTCTCATTAATTTGAAGTCACCTACTGCCGGCTCATTGGAATCCTGAAGATTATTCTTATTTTTATCCACAAAGGCCTCATATGGGCCGTCAATTTTGCCGTTCTGATTAAAATCATCATACATCCAGTTAGTCATTGTCGCATCATCGGGAGATTGTCCCACCTTAGTAGGCGCGTAAGTAATCCCTTTTATGATATAAGGTTTATTGTCCACCATTAACTGCCAATCCCCGGTTTCGTACTGGATAACCCTCACCCTTCCTTTGCCCGATCTTTTCTTAATACTCAACAAATCTGTATTTGGCTTGGGTTTTAATTTCTCTAAGATACCCACCTTTACAAACCTGCCGGGGTTGGTAATAACTATATCGTTGGATAGATCGTTGTCATAACCATTAATTATCTTTATATCCGCATCCTGGAGTTTATACCCTATTTGCGGATTTTTTCTCAAAAGAAAATTTATTTTCGCGATGGCTGCCTGGCCCACGTACCAGGGCGTATCCCAGTATGTCTTTCCGTAACTGCCGGGGAAATGCACAACAATCGCATAATAACACTTTAGCGCATGTTTTATGAGCCCGGATTTTTCTAAAATAAGCGCGGTGTAGAAAAGCCTTACTCCCTGCGGCTCAGGGGCAGTAGCCCATTTTAAAAATGCCGCCTCTAAATCAGGGGAATGCACGAAATACCAATGTTCAAGCCGCTTCTGTTCCGGTTCAAGATTCTTAACCGTCAGCCTTTTTTCCTGCTGTGCCTTTTTAAACTCCGGGTCCCACCTGACTGAGCCGGTATTGGGATATATACCTTCGCCCACTGCAGCGATTAATCCCTCCTGGTCCTTGACCGTATATTTATAATCCTTGGTCCCTGTGTTTTCAAATACTCCGTATTTCTCATAATCTACAAAATCCTCTTTGCCGGGGTCGTATAAAACTACTTTGGTGGCTAACTGGCTGACTTCGGGAGGAGGTTTAACAGGCGCTGTAGCGGTGCGGCCTTCTAATTTATCTATACTTTCTTGAGCAGCCTTAGCAATAACCCAGTACCAGCCGCGCGGGTCCCAGGCCTGGGCATAGGGGTATTTTTCAACAATCATTTTGAAGATTTTCTTTGCTTCCTCTTTCTTTTCCTGGCGCATGTAGCTTTCAGCTTGAATAAAATAGGCAGTAGCTACATCATTTAAAACCTGCACTGCTTCAATTTCGCTTCTTCCTTTTGGCAGTACCCTTAAAGATGCCTCCTGCCTGTCTGCTTCATCTTTATATAAATCAATGCACTCCTGTGTATATTTAAAGGTGGCCTCAATATCCCTCTTGCCGTGCACTTCCCAGGACTTTATTATTAACTCAGATGAACTGGGTTTATCTTGTGCAAACGCAAGGCCTAAAACGCAAAGCGCAAGAATAAAACTTAAAATTAAAAACTTTTTCATCCTACAACAGCTCCTTGTGTTACACCCTTGACAATATACTTCTGCATCAACAGGTACACTAATATTATAGGTAAGGCAGTGATAGTCAGCCCTGCCATTAAAAGCGGGTAACGCGTAATAAATTCTCCCTGAAACGTGGTCAGGGCTACCTGTAAAGGCATCAGGGGCTTGCTATCAAAAATAATCAGCGCTAAGACGTATTCATTCCAGACATTCAGGGCATTAAAAATTACTACCACAGCCAGAACAGGCTTTGCCAAAGGCAAGGCCACATGCCACCAGATTCCTAATTTAGAACAGCCATCTATGCGCGCTGCATCTTCTAATTCCTTGGGCATTTTATCAAAAAATGTCTTCAACAAAAATATGCTGGTAGAAAGCCCTACATTTATCATGCAGAGGATATACCCCAGGGCGGTATTACGCAGGTGTAATTTATTTAAGAGCACATAAAGCGGCACGAAACTTCCCGGTATGGGTATCATCATCGCAGCCATAAACATAAAAAAGAGTAAGTTGCTACCCGGAAAACGCAGGCGCGAGAAGGCATAGGCAGCAAGCGAAGATACAATAATGATGCCGATGACTACAGAGGTTGTATAAAATATGCTGTTTAGGAAATTTCTCCCGAAGCCGCCTTCCATCCAGGCCAGGTAATAATTTTCAAAATGAAAACTTTTAGGTATCAGGGATGTATCCCTGAATATGGTCTCCTGGGTTTTAAGGCTTGAAGAAACCATCCATACTAAAGGGAAGATGCAGGTAATCGCGACACTGAGCAAAAAAAGATGTATCAATATGTTTATGCCTATTTTTTTTGTCTTATAATAAAGAGTCGTTTTCATAGTTTCATATGGACGGTTCTATGTTTGCCTGGCGTGTTTTGAAAATCGGTATTGGATAAATGAAATTGCCATCAAGATTACTCCGAAACTTATCCCCTGGGCGCAGGCATAACCAAACCTGGATGAGCCGCGCATTGACGCCAGTATTCTTAAAACCGGAACCTGGGTATGATACGCAGGCCCGCCTCCGGTCATGGCGATAATCAAGACAAAAGCCTGCATAGTCCCTAAAATTGTAAGTATTGCCACCAAAACTGCCACAGGTATCATCAAAGGGATGGTAACATTTTTAAAGGCATGCCACGCATTTGCTCCGTCAACGCGCGATGCTTCATAAAGTTCCCGCGGTATAGTCTGCAATCCGGCTAAAAAGATCAGGAATCCCCAGCCAAAACCCTTCCATGAATGGACAATTGCTACCGTAGTTAAGGCCGTATTGGGGTCTGAAAGCCAGTTGCGCGCAAGATTCGGAAGGCCCAAATGTACCAGCCAGTGGTTTAATAAGCCATAATTGCCGTCTAAAATCCACTGCCAGACTAAACCTACAACCACTTCGGAAAGGACCGGCGGGATAAAGAATATAACCCTGTAAAAATTCTTTAATTTGATTTCCCTGTCGCAGGCCCAGGCCAAAAGAAAGGCCACGGCATTTTGCAGGGTTAGTGCTATCAGGGTAATATACCCTGCCTGCCACATTGACTGCCACCAGATTTTATCCGTCAAAATTTCTTTGAAATTATCTAATCCTACAAAGACCTTGGTAGGAAGTATGCCATCCCATTCATAAAGCCCCAACTGAAATACCCAGATAAAAGGTATGACATAAAAAATCACAAAGATCAGCACTGCGGGAAGGACGAATATGTAATTTTCTAGACTAGATTTAAGCCGCATTATCTTTTCTTGGCGAGCTCTCTTTCCTTTATTTTTTGCACTTCCTGCGCCACCTGTTCCGGTGTCTTCTCGCCGATTATAATCGACTGTATCCCTTTATCAAATGCCTCTATGACTACTGAAAATTCAGAAATTCCCCAGATACTCGGGTGCGTGGCAAAATCCATTCCCTTGGCAAACTGCGCTAAAATATGGGATATTTTGCCCACGCTGTCTTTATTCGCTGGCAGATTCTGCGTAGCTTCAGAAAGGAAAGCCTGCTGGTCAGTGTCTGTAAGCCATTTTAAGAATTTTACTGCTTCTTCTTTATTTTTGGAGCGGGCATTCACCATAAAAGAAGAACCTGCCCCTCCCCAAATAGCCATAGGGAATTTATCCGAGGCCTGGGGTGGCAAAATTGCCCAATAATTTAATTTTGGGTTCATCCCTCTATAAACATTAACGCACCAGGAACCGTTAAAGGCGAATACAGCCTTATCATTGGCGAAGAGCTGTTCCGCGGTTTTATTCACCATGGTCACCAGGCCGCTGGCGAGAAACCCTGAATCCTGCAATTCTTTAAAAAGCGTAAATACCCTTACCCAATCCGGGTCCGTATAGGGGACTTCCCCCTTTATAGTCGCCAATACTTTATCCTGGCCCATGATATTAAAGGCATAATTGTTGGCAAAACAGTCAATCATCCATACCTCGCCCCAGCCGGAAACTAAACCCTGCATATTCTTTTCTTTTATCTTCTTACCTATATCTAATAATTCCTGGAATGTAGCCGGGGGCTTCTGGGGGTTAAGCCCTAATTCCTTGAATAAATCCTTATTGTAGAGCATTTGAATGGTCATTATATCTATGGGCACACCGTAAATGCCGGGTTTTACCGTATAGGTATTTTC
>Ga0265297_10006181_pt1 | contig 17585 bp, 19 predicted proteins | sample Munlanlwell13791_FD_192502 | JGI IMG/M metagenome (GOLD analysis project Ga0265297, IMG submission 192502) | Leachate microbial communities from a municipal landfill in Southern Ontario, Canada - Leachate well 137-91 | ecosystem: Engineered > Solid waste > Landfill > Unclassified | place...
CACATCCTGACATAGCTGCTGGAATTCCATTACTATCTACAACATAACTAGTAGAAGCAGCTTTAAGTTTACCAGTAGAATCTATATACGAAATATATACTGTTTGACCATTAACATCTATATCAACCGCACTAACAGATTGTAAATAATCACCGTTTTGTATTAATAAGGTTCCTGTTACATACATATTTTTTTCTCCTTTTTAAATCACATTACCAACCAGAATAAGGATCCTGATTACCTGTTTCACCAGTCTTAGGAGTATATTTTATATCCCCCTTTTTATTATCTATTACTTTTGTAATATCGTACTTATCAGTACTCTGATTTGTAGCAGCTGACATATCAGATGCTGAAGTTAAAGCTGTTGTAATAATATGTTCATCTTTGAACGGTTTTACCATAAGTTCCCATACATGCTGCTTAGAATGCAAATACATCATTTCTTCATCTTTAACTTCTACTATCTCATAAACATATTTATTATACTTAGATATTATATAATCTCCTGCTTTTGGAACATATGGGCTATACGCATTTTTATTTGTTTGAGTATAATCATATTGTGAAGCTTCCCAAAAATGCCTTTTAGAAACAAACACACTAAATTGATCCATTCCCTCTATACCAAACTTAGTCCATAATTTTTCTTCTCTAGGTAATCTAAATGAACCCATAATCTGAAATCTTCTTGTAAAACTTCTATTATTATCTTCACCATATATCTTATCATAACTCTTATCAAACGTAGTAATATAATAATCCATACACACACCATGTTTATTATATGCCTCAGTAATTAATAAATCGTATAATTCTCTTTCATTATTATAATTACCAATAGACCCCTGATATGAACTGGCTGCACATCTAGTAATATATTCATTAGGAACATCACTATAATTCGTATACGTACCGGAAATAGACGATGCAGATACTATATCGTCAAACCATCCATTCGTATCCACTACAACATAGTCAGCCATCATAACCTAGTTCTTTCAGAACTTGAACTTTCTAAAGTAAATAAAGCGGTAGATCCATCTTGTTTCATATACTGGAATCTATTAGCTGTTCTTACAATTTTTCCAGAAGCCATTGCTAATAATATTTCCATAACTTCTTCATATGTCTTTGTATCTATTGTAGCTGATAATATTGCATTAACTATATTAGTAATACTAGCAGCATCTACTGAACTACCACTCGTTACAGCTACTACTGAAGTTCCGCTAAAATCAAATTTATTATCTATTGCTAATATACATCCAGCAGAAACATCACTTGTTGATGCGCTTGCTGCCCAATATTCGTTTCCTTGATCTATTATACCAGCTGATACATCTAATATATCATTACTAACTTCCACAGAAGTTTTATTAACTACTTCAACCCAATATCTATAAGTCCGAGCAACCGCGGCTGATACTGATACTTCATATTTACCTGTATTTGTAAATTCACTTTCTCCAATATTTAACCAATATATACCAACACCTGATTCTTTCCAATCAGCAGATGTAACAGAATAAGCTGAAATTGATGTATCTGCTTCATAGCAATAATTACATACAATGTCACTATATACAACAGTTAATTCTGGTGTTTTTCCATCGGTATCGTCTAATAATACTACTGGAAACCATTTATCAGTATTCTTTTTACCTTCCATTATATTTTCCTTATTTTAATTATCTTATATTATTTATATCTTATATTATTCTTGTCCGTGTAACTGACCATGTAACTGACCAAAAAATTGATTTTTTGCAATTATTGGAGATTCTGGAGAAGATGATTCCCCAAAAGCTCCTAGTTCGCCACCATATGTTCCAAAAAATAAAACTGGGTCTATTGACGTTAAAGCACATATATTACTTACATTATAATCCGCGGAAGTAATCAAACTAAATGCACTACCAGTAAATAAATAAATTTCCGTATTTGTTGGGTGCGTTACATAAACGTATCCATCTGCATATTGTACATCGCTTATGGTTGACCCGGTATCGAATGACGTTAATGCTGAAAGTAAACTATTATAAGCTATTAAATTATTTCCTGATTTACCAAACAAATATGTTCCATCTGTAGCAGTAACATTAACCAATGTATGAGTTTGTTTTAATGTAAAATCAGTTCCACTAAAAGTATATCTTTTAATCGAACTTCCAAAAAGATAAATAAAACCAGCACAACATATTACATTACCACATTCTGCCTCGGTAGTTATTGAAAGACTTTTCTTGAGAATACTACTACCTGGAGTAGACTGCAAAGCATCGAGCGAGTACACATATTTTAGCACATACGGCGGAAACGAAACGACTGTCCATGTTCTACCGCATACATACATATATGTCCCATCGCCATCAAAACCATATACCCATCCACGGTATTCATAGGGGTCCATCCCTATCATACCGGGATAATAATATAATGTCGTCGTATTAACAAAAGTAGAACCATTCCATTCCCATTGACCAACAGCTGCCCCACTAGCTGTTGTCCATCCATTACCCATTCGATAAATATAATTTCCTTGTACCTTCATTTTGCTTGGTAATTCACCACCAGCACCACCACCAGAAGCAAGTAAAGAAAAAGAGGAACCGTTCCATCCATACATGTAAGTAAGACTACTACCACTGCCGGGTGGAACGAATTCTCCCCCGGCCAAAAAATGTGACGAATCATATTTAGCACTAGAATTAAAAGTACTTGGTAAAATACCAATAGAATTTAGCAAAGTAATCATATTAAATTATATTTGTGGGTCTTTAAAAAATATTCATTATACCGTTAGCGTTCCAGTTTAATGATATTGTTCCATTAACTGCAATAATAGGAGCATCATCAAACTCTATAAATCCTACTACTAGTCCGTCTGATATTCGATAAATAGCTAATCCATATGGACTAACTGTTACACTAGTCCATGTTAAATTAACACCATCCCAAAAAACAACATCACTTGAATTAGCAGATACAGTATCAGCTGAAAGAGGCATTGCAGAATATGTAGCTCCTGTTACTTCATAAGCTGATATTTCAGAATATGCTGATAATTGTTTTAACTCTGCTTCAGTAGATGAAGTTACTAATTGACCCATCAACGCTACGGCAAACGCATCAGCGCTTAAACTAACTTCTTTAAATGCTGATTGTTTTCTATAATAATTAGTTGTTACTGTTGGCATTTTAACTCCTTATAAAAGAGCAGCAGCATGTGATTTTACTGTTTTAAACTCTAATGGCTGCTGTGGAACTACATTAGTATATTCATTATTTTGTTGTAAAATTTCATTTTCTTCAATTACTTCATCTTCTGGCATACCGTCAAGAATAGAAACCGCTCTATTATGAGCTTCTTGAATAGGATTTTTAATAACCTTTTTTGGTGGAATTTTAAAAGGTTTTTTAAATTCTTCAGTTTTAACAGTTACTATTTTTTTAATTACCGGTTTTGGTTCTACTTTTTTTAGTTTTTCTTCATATTGATCTAAGTAATCTAAAAAGCCCATAACATTTCCTCCATATATTATTCATATAGATATTGTGATGCTTTTCTTATATATAATTTTTCAACTGATTCTTTTTTAATTTCTTCTTCAGGAACAACTTCTTCAGGTTCTTCAGGAACTTCTTCAGGAGTTTCTTCTGGTTCTTCAGTAGTTTCAGTTTCATCTTCAGGTTTAGTTTCTTCTGCTTCACCTTCTTTATCTACTAAATCATACTGTTGCGCTAATTCTTTAGTATTTGTAAAGAACTCTTGAAGAAATTGACGAATTGTTTGATCGTCTTCATAAACAATTTTCTTAAAGTTTCTAACCATTTCGTCTTTATCTTCGTTTTGATAATAGTTATTTTCTATATCAAACGTAACAAAATCCTTAATCACTTTCTTAATGTCTTTAGCCATTTTTACCTTCCTTTTTGTTTAAAACCTTACTATAAAATGTTAAAATTTTTGATTGTAATTCTATTAATTTCTGTTCAACAATATTCATTTGAAGTTTAATGGTTTGTACTTGTCTTTTACGACTTTCCGCTACTTCTCTTTTACCAAACATCATCATTAAACATTCAGTACAATTTCCTTTAGCTGGGTTCTGCGTTACAAAATCTTCTACTTCTTCAATAAAATCTGCATCAATCTTTTTCAATAATTCAACATTATGTTTTTTAATTTTTTTAGCTTCATTAAAAATATCAAATACAATATCTTCAAAATCAGATTCCCAATCATCTAAATATTTCATAACTTGTTCTATTGAAACTTTCATTTTAACAGTTGGAGAAGGATATAAATTAACTATATGTTGTTTCATTAGTGATATTAATAATTTACTTTTATCTTTAACATAATTAGTATATTCATTTCCGCTATATTCAGCAAAATGATTTTCGTGCATTGCTCTTCTAAGTTCGTCTTTTATTTGTATTTGAATTACATCTCTTACTAATCCCCAAAACATTCTATATTGTAATGTATCAGTTTTACTACTACCTAAAACAAATCTTTCACCAAACCATCCAATTACATTTTGCCAATATTTTCCAATATAAAAAGTTACTAAAACTACAAAAATAGTAATTAATCCTTGCCACCACGCAAACGGTGATATATAGTTCCAAAACCCTTTGAAAAACTCAGTTATCATAGTTACTCCTTTTGATCTTTCATAATTATCAGTTTAAGTACCAGTTGTCCTTCTTCATTTTTCAAAAGTTCACTTTCAGAACTATAATTAGGACCCATTTTATATCCTACATTTGTTAATATATACGTTTTCACACCATCTAAAAAATATTGATCTTCTTCATCACCATTACCCAATTTAAATGTAAAAATAGCTCTTCTACGTTTAACATCAACTTTCCAAACAAGATCTCTAACAAAAAAATGTTTATCAGTTAAATCTTTTACTACTTTAATAATTTCATACAAATCTGAATTACTAGTTAAATCTACACCATTACCTCTAGCGTAATAAGATATAGGCTCAGAATTAGAATACATAAAATCATCAGTTTTTCTTGCATCAACATTCTTCTGAGGTATTATATCCTTAACATTATCTCTAACTAAGTATTCATTTACACTCATTCACAATATCCTTATAAATCATATAATTTTTAAAACTTTCAAACGGCATAACAATCTTAAATCTATCTTCAATCGCATCTAACTGATTATCATAACTCTTTCCCCAATTTTTAATATAATCCAAAAACTTAGTTCCTATATTCTTTAAATAATCTAAAGTCTTTTTAGAAAAATCTAATATTCCTTCAGATGCTAATGACGCTTTAAAAGATGATGCTACTGGTGTTGAAGTCGTAACAGTATATGATTTTCTTAATTTAGTTAATTTATCTGTTAGTTGTGGAGCTAACTTAACCAACGCATTATAAAACCCTTCTTCATCAAATTTAACAGTAGTTCTAACAGTAGCTTTAGATATTTGCATTGATACCTTAGATGTTTGAACTACTCTAGTCCATATTTCATCATCTGCATCAAAAAGATTACCTACAAATTCTCTGCCCTTTTCTTTAAATTTTAATTCAAGAGCATCAATTCTTTGTTTTTCTTCCTGAATTTTAATAAACTCATCTGCTAATTTACTAGCTGCTGATGCCTTTTGAGCCTTAAGAACAGCTACTACTTTAGTTATCTCATTTGGATCTTCTGATTTAGATCCTGATTTTTTAAACCCCTGATATTCAAATTCTGAACTTCTTGGCATATTTAACTCCTATAAAATAACAATTAATATAATCTAACTACTTATATTTATCTTTTTTGTAACAAAATTAAACCCTTGATTTTTATAATACTCTAATCTTTGTAACCAGTGTTTATAAACATGATTATAATGCTTGACATTTTTACCGTTCCAATCATGTTCCCAACTCATATCATCAACAATATCCCATACTAAAAGTTTCTTTTTAGATTCGTGCGTTCTTAATCCACGTCCAATACTTTGTAATGTTCTAATTAAACTACGTGTACTAGATGCAAACATAATATGATGTAACCTTTTTATATTAATTCCCTGAGATATTGATTGATATGTTCCAACTATTATGTTGTTACCTTCTAAATTAGCTAATTGCCTTATACTTTCTCTATCATCAGCTTTAGTTTGACCATAATATTCATGCACCTTAAAATCACAATTATCTTCTAAATACTTTTTTAATTCTTTTAACTGTTCAATTCTATTACATAAAATTAAAATATTTTCATTTTTATCTAATTTATTAATAATATACTTAAAAATTTTATTTCTCCATGTATTATTATAAATTAAAGCCATCTCAGTATCATAATCTTTACCAATTATATGACCTTCAGGATCATGCCAATACTTATAAATTTCATCTATTGGATAATCCAATAATACGTTAGCAATCTTAATCTTTGAAAGTACACCTTTATCAATCAATATAGAACTTTTTAAACCAAATATTTTTGGTCCAATATAACCAAATATAGTAAATTTATCTATTAATGATTCTGGTATTGTTCCTGTTAATCCTATCCTATACTCAGCATTAACACTTTTTGATAAACACGACTTGATTGATGCAGATTTTGCTAAATGTACTTCATCACATATTACAGCATCAAATTTTTCAAAAAAACTTTGTTCTTTTTTAAAAATTGATTGCCAGGTTGAGATCACAATAGGTCTACTCCAGTCAATTTTTTTACTTCCACCATATACAAACGAACAAAAACTCTCACAATTTTCCCATCCATAATCTTTCATATCAGAAAACATTTGATTAACTAAACTTATATTTGGTACTATTAATAAAACCTGTTTCTCTATACCTAATAAAAATCTTATTAAACTATATATTACTAAACTTTTCCCAGAAGCTGTAGGACTTTCAATGATACCACGTTTTTTTCTTAGAGCTACTTTAATAGCTTCATCTTGATAGTCTCTTGGTGAATATGATGTGTTTTTAAATATAGTTTCATAAAATTTTTCAAACTGATCATCTTCTATCTTGTTATACATTTCTGTTGTGTCAAATTTAACTTCTAATTGATAACCATACATTTGACAAAATTTTATTAACTGAGGATATAATCCTATAGGTAAAGTTCCTTCAGATGGTTTATAAAAATAAACTGTTCCATCCCATCCTAATTTGTACTTAGGATGAAACCAATAATTATCCATTTTACAGGATAAATATTGCTTTAATTCCATTGATTGAGATTGTGATAAATTTATAACCTTAAAATAAACCTCATTCAACTTTTCAATAGTTACTTTTTCCATAAATCACCTTAAACTATTCCTTTATAAACTTTTTGTAAGTCAATATAGTTTTTAATGTTATAACCAATATTATTTATATTTTTAATAATTTCTTTTAAATATTCAACGATAATTTCTTGATTAGCATATTCAAGCATTTTATTGTAATAAAGTTCGTCAGATTTAATATATGAATCTATTTCTGATTTAGTTTCTAAAGTAAATTTAAAATCTTCTTTTCCTTCCATTTTTCCATATTTGTAATAATGATATAATTGACCATAAAGTTTATTTTTTTCAATTTCTAATAACTTAAGAATTTTATATTCTTTAGAAAATATTGGTTGAACTTCATGAAACAAGTTAGACATTTGTAATGTTTTTTTAAGGATATTTTCATCAGTTAATTTACATTCATTTTGGAAATAAACCTTTAGTTTTTCAAAATCATCTTTTTTCATATAAACTCCTTTTTCGCCGCAGGCGAAGTGAACAACGCTTTTTGTTGTTCACAAAATAAGGTACTAAATTCATTTAAGGTTCCTTAATTAATTTAATAATACACTAGTATATATCACGTTTGATTTTCTGATACTACGTACTTTTTAGGTCCTTAAGGATCTTTTACTTAAGGGTCCTTAAGGATCTGGTCCTTAAAAGATCAGGTCCTTAAGGATCTTAGATCATAGATCTTTAAAGCTTTTAAAAATTCACTAGTATATATATCGTTTGAAATAATCACATATATAATGAAGTACACTAATATATTTTATTGAAAGACTTGACATAAAAATAGGAAAATGTTATATTTTTATTTAGTATTATTTTACAAACAAGGAATTTTATGCAAGTACAATTTGAAGAACTTGAGTTTCAAAACATACTATCATTTGGTAATTCACCTACCAATATTAAAATTGAAACCGGTGTATCACTTATTGCCGGATCGAACGGTCAAGGTAAGTCGGCTTTAATTGACGCTTTATCATTTTGTCTTTACGGTCAACCATACCGTAAAATTAAAATAAAGGATTTAATAAACAGGAAAAACAAAAAGAACCTTAAAGTAACTTGTAAGTTTAAAGTTAATAATTATGACAATTATCAAATTACCAGAACATTAAATCCAGATTCTATTGAAATTTTAAAGAATGGAGAAAGTCTAGATTTATTATCATCAAAAAAACTTAATCAAGACGAAATTGATAAAATTATAGGCATTAATTATCAACTATTTCGTTTAGTTATAGCTTTAGCTGTGAATTATAACAAACCTTTCTTAGCTCTTTCTGCAATGGAAAAGAGAGATATCATAGAACAAATATTTAATATAAAAATTTTTGGACTAATGCTTAAAGGTATTAAAAAGAAAACGGTTGACGAAAAAACTAAAAACGAAATTAATGAAAAAACAATATCTTTACTAGAACAAAACCTAAAGTCTTTAAGAAAAAACGTAATTGAATTAACTGAAGCTAAAAATAATTTTCAAAATAATAAAGAAAAAGATCAACAAGAATTAACTAACAAACTAAATGAGTCCAAAAATATATTAGATACATTGAATACTGAATTAAACGAAATAACACAACTAATAAAAAATAGTAAATATGATAGTTTAATACTTCAAAATTTATATGAAAAACGCAATAATACTGTAAAAACTTTAAACGAACATGAATATAGTATCAAAAAATGCCACGAGAACATAAGAGTATTAGAAATTACCACAGTTTGCCCTCAATGTAGCTCCCAACTCACTCCAGAACACAAAACCCTTGAAATCAACAAGCTTTATTTAAACATTAATAATTCAAAAAGTGAGGTTTTAGTTCAAGAAAACGAAAAAACGAAAATTGATGAAGAAATATCACTTCAAGAATCCTATAAAAATGATTTAAACGGTAATCAATTTAAACTTAACTCCATTACTGAAAAAATAGAAAATTTAAATAAAGAAATTAAATTTAACGAAGAACAATTAACTAAAGTCTTAAACAGAATTTTAGATATTGACTTAGAATCTATTAATAATGAATTCAAAGAAAAACAAAAAGAATATAAAATTACATGGAAAGAATCACAAAAAATTAAAAAAACTATTAAAAATAACGAAGTAATACAAAATATACTATCAGAAAATGGTATAAAAGCATACTTTTTTAAGAAATTAGTTCCAATACTTAATCAAAAAATTAATGAATATATTAGACTGTTTGAATTACCTGTTATTATCCAATTTGACGAACTAATGAACGAAACAATAACAAATATGGATAACTTAAGAAACGATATACCTTACTTTTCTTACTCTGAAGGCGAAAAGAAAAGAATAGATATGGCAATTCTATTATCATTTATTGATATTACTAAAACAATATCTAACTGGAACTGTAACCTTTTAATTATTGATGAACTACTTGACGGCGCTATGGATGAAACAGGTCTCGAAAAACTAGTTCATAGTCTTAAAAATATGACTTATGATATCAAAGGATTAGGCATTTATATAATTTCACATAGATTACAACAAGATTATGCATCACAATTTAAAAGATGCCTTCAAATAACTAAAGATAAACACGGATTCTCAGACATTATTATAAACTAAGGAGGCACTATGGCCGAATACATAGATAGAAAGGAGTTTTATAAGTTACTGAAAGAGTATAGAAAAACTAAGTCTAAAATTACATATAATAAAATAGGAAAATGTTTTTTGTTAATATCACAAAATTTCCTTAATAAATGTAGTTTTATTAATTATACTCCTGATCGTAAAGAAGAAATGATATCTGACGCGGTTTATTATATGTGTAGATATATAGATAAATATGATTTAAAAAAGACCAATCCGTTTGCTTACTTCACAACTATAGCTAAAAACGCGTTCTTACAATATTTAAATGATCAAAATAAAAATACAGATATGTTTACTTCACTAGAATATATTGAAAACTCTGAATCTATGAATAATATGTTCTAATAAGGATATTTTTTATGATGATTTGCCTAATAGGTGACACCCATTTTGGTGTACATAAAAACTCAGATATATTCTTAGATAGTCAAATTAAATACATTAAAGAACAATTTATACCTTATTTACATAAAAATAATGTAAAAAAGGTCTTTTTCTTAGGCGATTTATATGATAATCGTAGTCATACAAATACAAAAGTAATGAATACTGTGTTTAATTTGTTTCATAATGATTTAAAAGAATTTGAAATAACAATACTGGTTGGTAATCACGATACGTATTTTAATAGTTCAATTCATATAAATTCACTTAAAAATTTGCAGACTTTAAGTAATGTAACTTTAATTGAAAACATTACAGTAGTAAATGTTGATAATAAAAATATAACATTAGTACCTTGGATAACTGATAACTGTGCGTTTTTAAAGGAATTTGAGCAAATAGAAAATCCATATATATGTTTGGGTCATTTTAATATACTAGGGTTTAAATATAATAAATATAAAACTAGCGAAGACGGTTTAACACTAGATATCTTTAATAAGTATAAAAAAGTTTTTTCAGGTCACTTCCATATTAGAAATAAACAAAATATTAATGATACTGAAGTTGTTTATATAGGATCCCCATATCAATTAACTAGAAATGATATAGATGAAGAAAAAGGATTTGTTATACTTGATACAGAAACATTAAATTATGAGTTTATTAATAATACAATATCACTAAAATATATTCAATTAAACTATCCTGATAACTTCTCTAAGGAAACTATTACAGGAAATATTATTGATGTTTATGTTAAATATGATGATAGTTATGACGAAAACGAAATCCAAAAATATGTACATAAAATTGAAGAATATAGTCCGGCCACTACTCCTAATTTAGTAATAGAAAATAAAGTAATAGTTGATTCTGTAAACTTAAATATAAATATTGGATCCGTTTCTGAACTAATAAAAGAATACGTAGATTTAATACAAATAGAAAATAAGCAGGAAATATACAATACAATAGTTGACTTGTATAATGAAACTAAAGGTGAAATATTATAAGGAGTTTTTATAAATGAACCAATTACCTACTAGCAATTATGAAATATTTAGGCAACATTTACTTAATCCAAATACTCCTTTTGAGATTAGTCAGCAAGATAGTAAAATCGTTAAGATTCAAAAGAACTTGGTTTTAGCCTACCAATCGGACAGCACGGGCTGTGGGCACATAAGATGTGTATTTCCAATGACTTACCTCAATGCTATATTTGGAAAAACAGGTAAGTTTAATCTTTTATTATCACCAGTAATGATATTTCAACATGATATTTTATTAAGAACTAGAACAATATTTTTTCAAAGAACAATGAATCCTGCACAGGTAGCTGGTATTAAAGCGTATAAAGAGGCTCAAAAAAAGTATAATTTTAAAATGGTTTATGAAATTGATGATTTTATATGGAGAGGACCAGAAGAAGGTGAAAGTATACCTGAATATAATTTTGGTAGTTCGGGTATAACAGATGAAGTTCGCAAAGCTTCACTTGAAATAATGAATATGATGGATATTGTATGTGTTAGTACTAAGTTTTTAGGTGATTATATTAAAACTCATGGAGTAGATAAACCAAAAATAGTTGTAATACCTAACGTAGTAACACAATATTTTTGGGGTCCGTTTAGAAAACAACCAATTAAAAATAAAATAGTTAAACCTAAGTTTATTTGGACTGGTTCACCTACTCATTGGAATCAACAAAAGAAAATGAAGGGTGATATGGAATGTGCTTGGTGTGAGTGGATACTTAGAAATGTTAAAGATAATAAAATAGATTTTGTACAAATGGGCGGATTACCTTTCTTTTTTGATGAAATTAAAGATAAAATTAAGTTAATACCATGGATCAACAGCTACCAGTATCCTTTACCGATCAAAGAATCTAAACCTGATTTTTCAATAGGACCTTTAGTACCAAACTTTTTTAATTATTCTAAGAGTGATATAAAATATATAGAGTCTATTGCTTATGGTGCAGCTTTTATTGGTAATATATGGAAAGGAACCAAATATGAAAATTATCCTTCACCATATGACGATTGTGTAGTAAATATTCCATATGATATTACCTACGAAAAACTAGATGATTTAATATGGAGTTTAACTGAACCTGAAAAATATAATGAAGTGATTAAAAAGCAATATGAAATGATTGATACAAATAATAGATGGTTAGAAGCACCAGGATATGTTAAATTGCTAACTGATACTATATTGTAATTGACAACTATAAAAGAAGATGTTATATTCTTTTATTAGTGTTTAAGAAAGGAAAATAAATGAAAGTTATACCAAGAGAGAGTAAGATTTTATCGTTATCTCATAACGATTTAGATGGTGCTGTTGCTCAAATTATATTAGGATCAGTTTATGATAATATAACATTTATTAATACTTCTTTTTATAAAATAGATTCCATATTAGAAACATTAGATTATAGTAAATATGATTATGTATTTTTAACAGATATTCATCCGGATAAACATCAAAATTTATATTTGTCAGATAAGATTATAATGTTGGATCATCATGAATCAGCCTCAGAATATAATGATCCAAGTAAACTACATTTTATTATTTCAGGTATATGTGGAGCATTATTAACGAAAAGATTTGTTGAAAAAATGTATAATATTAAATTAGATCATTTAAATGAAATGGTAAAATTAACGAACGATTATGATATGTGGATTTTAAAAGATCCAAAAAGTAAAGAATTAAATGATATTATGTTCTATAAGTATAGACCTGTTAAATTTAGAGAATTATTTTTTGATGGTAGAACCGAATTTACACAAGAAGAAAAAGATTGGTTGAAAAAAAGAGAGGTTCAATTTGAAAACTTATATAATGGATTAGATGTGTTTGAATTTAAAAAAGTATCAGGATGTGTTACTATAGCTAAAGAATTTATTAATGAAATATGTGAGAAATTAATGAGCGAAGAAGGTTATAAAATAGTAGTTGTTAGAAATCCTTCAAATGGTAGAGTATCTGTTAGAACTAAATATGAGAATTTAGATACTGGTTCAATATTAAAAGAATACGGAATTGGCGGCGGTCATAAAATGTCATCAGGTTTCTTTAGTACTGATATGAATGATTTTAAAGAAAAAATGCAAATGTTAGAAGAACGATTTGAAAAGGAGTTGAGTTTATGATGAATTGTTATTTGTGCGGATATATTCAAGGATCTGTTATCGATCAATGTGTGGCTTGGCGTAAAAAAATTAGAGAAACATATGATAATTGGCCTAGTGGAAGATATCCGATTAATTGGCTCGATCCGCTGAATGGTGAGCGCTTTAATGAAATTTCACCAGATGGTCTTAAAGGTTGTTTTCCGCCAAATGCTATTGTACACAAAGATTATGCGTGTGTTAAAAATTCAGACTTAATAATTTGTAATACTGATACGTTCGGTCAAAATAGACCATTAATAGGAACTATATATGAATTAGCATGGGCGTATGAAAAACATCTTCCTGTTATTATGATTACTAATGATATAGTATTTGAGCAGCATCCATTTATCAGTAATACAGTTAGTTGGTATGTAAAGAGTGTAGAAGAATTATTAGAAAAGAAAATTATTAACGAATTTTATAAATCAATGCACTCAGCACAATACTAAGGAGAAAATTATGCCATATATTAAAGTTGCTGATAGATCTAAGTATGATAATGTTTTATGTAATATGCCAGTATTTGCTAATAAAGGTGAAATGGAATATTGTATATTTGTACTAATGAAACAATATATGCGTCATAGGGAAAATAGATATACTCATTTACACGATTGTACATACGCAGTTCAACACTGTGCGGATGAGTTTAGAAGACGTTATTTAGATATAAGAGAAAATGAAGCTATTATTGAAAACGGTGATGTTTAATGAATTCTGTACATTATAGTTCGATTTCTAACGAGTGGCAAACACATTTAGAACTTTATAATTCATTAAATTATGAATTTGGTGGATTTAATTTAGATGCAGCTGCTACAAAAGAAAATGCATTATGTAAAAATTATTATACAATTGAAGAAGACTCTTTAAAACATGATTGGTCAAAATATAAATCCATTTATTGTAATCCTCCATATGGTAGATTAATAGGTAAATTTGTTGAAAAAGCATATAATGAAAGTTTAAAAGGATGTATTGTAGTAATGCTTGTACCATCTAGAACTGATACTAAATGGTGGCATAATTATTGTGTTAAAGGGGAAATTAGATTTATTAAAGGTAGATTAAAATTTATTAATAGACAATTACCATCATATAAAGACGATTTATCAATGAAAATCACACCCGCTCCGTTCCCTAGTGCTATTGTTATTTTTGGTAAAAATCCTCAAACTAAATATATTGAAATATAATTATGTACACTAGAATATATTACGACGCATATCATAATAAGCTTTACTGTATTGAAAAAGAAAACGGTAAACGCAATAGAGTAGAATTATCACCTAAATTTGAGTATTATATTTATGATAAGAGTGGTAATTCTACTATAAAAGATATCTATGGTAATCCTGTTATATTACATACCAGTGAATCTAAAAAAGATATGGATATGGTAGCTCATGCAACTAATGCGTGTGAAACCGATATTCCAATGGATGTTAAATTTCTTCAAGATAGATATAAAGGTAAAGATCTAAAAGTCAATATTAAAGAATTTCAAATAGCTACACTGGATATAGAAGTGCAAAGTCCCGGTGAATTTCCAAAACCAGAAGACGCTAAATATCCCATTAATCTTATATCAGTTCATTATTCTCAAGAAAATCAAGTTTATACATTTGGTAATAGACCATATACTGGAACTAATAAAGATTTAGTACAAAACTATCATTATTGTGAAGATGAAAAAACAATGATAGAAAGATTTATTCAACACTTTAGAAAGAAAAAGGTAGATATTATCACGGGATGGGCTGTTAGATCATTTGATATTCCATATATTGTTAAAAGAAGTGAAATATTAAAAGTATCTGAAAGTTTATCTCCTGTTAATTCATATAGAAAAAAACATTGGAGTGGATATCATATTGATGAAAGTGAAGGATATGATATATGTGGATTATCTATACTTGATGGATTAGATTTATTTAAAAATTATGAAAGAGAAAAACAAGTATCATATTCACTTCAAAATATAGGAATGTTAGTAGTTGGTGAAGGTAAAAAAGACTATGAAGGAACTATTAATGATGCGTGGGAAAAAGATTGGAATGGATTTGTAGAATATAATGTACAAGATGTTATGTTAGTTAAAAAGATTGAAGATAAGAAAAAGTATATTGAATTGACTGTTAGATTATGTTATCAATCATTAATACCTTTTAATAGAGTTTTTTCAACAATAGCATTAGTTGAAGGGTTCATTATAAAATACCTTCATGAAAAGAATTTAGTACTACCTGATAAAAAGGTTCATGAAACTCAAGAATTACCCGGAGCATATGTATTTGCTAAAACAGGATACTTTAAATATTGTATGTCATATGACGCGGAAAGTCTTTATCCGCACATGATAATGCAGTGGGGGATTTCTCCAGAAAAGTTACAATTAAATGATAATAAGTATAGTAAAACTCCTTTATCAGAATATAAAGTATGGGAAACAGCAGATGGTAAAAAAGAATATGGTGGAATATATTATGATAAAACGGAAAAAGGTGTGCTGTGTCAAGTAACAGAAAAAGTAATTAAAGAGCGAAAGAAACTTAAAAAGAAAATGTTTATTGCAGATGCTTTAGAAAAAAATAGATCTTTAAATAAATATGATGTTGATCTAATTGAAGAAGTTAAAAAAGAAAAAGAATCATCAAGTTATTATGATGGTCAACAGTATGTTTATAAAATTTTGGCGAATTGTTTTCATCCTAATACAGATATAATGACTGTAAACGGTATAAAAAATATAAAAGATGTAAAAACTGGGGATTTAGTTTATTCTATTAATAAAAATACTAAAAATATAGAAATTAAACCAATTGAACATATATACGAATATGATTTTGATGGAGAATTAAATCGTATTAAAAATCAAAAAATTAATATAGCAGTTACAGATGATCATTCTATGTTGGAATTAGTTAATAATAATATTAATACTATTAAAACTAAAGAATTTGTTAAAAGATGTTTTAGACATATTCCTATACATAATGAAATAAATTATAATAAAAAGAAAAAATATATTTATTTAAATGAGTATATTAATAATTTAAAAGACTATGAACTACTAATATATCATCCAGAAAAAGATTTAAGAGTAGCTAAAAGAAATATTTCATTATTTGATAAAAATGTAATAATAAAGCAACAAACCGGTAGATCGTGTCAACAAATAGCATTAATAACAAATCATTTAAATAATGCACAAATTAAAAGATTATTTGAACATGGATATATTATATTTGCTAGATCTAAAAGAAGTAAACAATGTAATGTAAATAATCTTAGAATATATAATGAGGACTTTTCTAAATTTTTAGGGTATTATTTATCTGAAGGTAGTACTTATGTAATTCAAGAAAAACAATACCCAAATAAAATAAAAAGAGGAATATCAAAAAAAATTCATATATCACAATATAAGCATATACATTTAGAAAATTATAATGAAATATATAAAATAATATCATCAATGATAACATGGGAATACGTGGGTCCAACAATTTATAAAGATTTAAAATCTATTAGTTTTTCGTCGGATTTGTATTACGATATTATTGTACAAAATTTTGGAACTCATAAAAATAAACATATTTTTCATAATTCAATGATAAATGATTTAAATTATAAGTTAATATTTGATTATATGTATAAAGGAGATGGTACAACTAAAATTTTTCAATATAATATTTGTAAAAATTATAAAGAATTATTTGAAGATTATATGCAACTATGTTTATTAGTTGGTATTATGCCAAGATATACGTGTTATAAAAGTGAAAATATGTATAGAATACATAGAAATAAGTCTTCTTTTTATGTAGAAAAAAAATCATTTTCTAAAGAAAAATATAAAGGAAAAGTATATAATTTAACAGTAAAAGACAATCATACAGTATATGCAGGCGAAAATGGAAAATTCATATGGATAGGACAAAGTATATTTGGTTGCGCGGCAAATCCTCATTTTCATTTATATAACTTCTATAATGCGTTGACTATTACATTAGGTGGTCAGGATCTTATTAAGTATCTTAGTGAATCACTTGATACATATATGATGAA
>Ga0265297_10006182_pt1 | contig 17584 bp, 19 predicted proteins | sample Munlanlwell13791_FD_192502 | JGI IMG/M metagenome (GOLD analysis project Ga0265297, IMG submission 192502) | Leachate microbial communities from a municipal landfill in Southern Ontario, Canada - Leachate well 137-91 | ecosystem: Engineered > Solid waste > Landfill > Unclassified | place...
TACAGTCATACTGGCAATGGGTGCCGGCAAGAGTGCGGCTGCAGCAATAGATGAATATATAAGAACCGGTATCTGGTAATAATTAAAAGTGAAATAAAAAATAAATTTTTACTGCAATTACCTCAAATAATACTACCGGTATACGAATATATATTATGAATTTAATCTATTTATAAGAGGTTTATTTCAATTGTCCGGGGTATCGTGCACTATATTTGTTAATAAGAATTTTATAATAGGTTATAATTATAATATCAAATGCAATTATAAGTTTAAGGAGGTATTAATGAAAATCAGAAGTATTTCATTGAAATTATTTATCATCTTATCTTTAACCATTCTGATATTCGGGATGGTTTTTGCGGGATGTAGGGCTCAAGCGACACCGGCTGCAGACGAAGGATTTGATTTGTCTTCCAGGGATAAAGAAATGGAAATAGCCGAAGAATCTGAGTCAATGGCAGGTGAAGGAGAAGTTTCTGAAGATAACGCGGTCAATAATGCAATTGGTGATGTTCCTGTGACCGGTGACAGAAAAGTGATTAAAACTGCCTACATCGAGCTTGAGATCGAAGCAGGGGAATTCGATGAAATTCTATCCAGACTCACGAATCTGGCCGAGCAGAATGGAGGTTTCATTTCGAATAGCCAGAGTTATTCCGATTCCGAGGGCAATATGACCAGCGGGAATATTACTATAAGGATCCCTTCCAATAAATATACTTCTGCTCTGGAGAAGGTCAAAGAAATGGGTACGGTCAAGAGCACCTCAGGCAGCGGACAGGACGTAACTCAGGAATATACTGATCTTGAAAGCAGACTCAGAAACTACGAGGTCCAGGAAGAAGTCCTGCTTGATTTAATGGCACAGTCAAAAAAAGTCACAGATACTTTAGAGGTTCAGAGAGAACTGAGTATCGTTCAGGAACAGATTGAAATAATCAAGGGAAGAATGCAGTATCTGGATGATCTGATATCTTTTTCCACCATCGATGTTTACTTCCATGAACCTGAACCAATAACTGCCACTGGATGGGGATTTGTAGAGTCATTGAAGAATGGTTTGAGAGGAGCCGTAAAAGTATTGAATTGGTTAGCTGCAGCAATACTTTTCACTTCTCCATTATGGATCCTTGCAGGAATAATATTACTGATAGTATGGCGTGTAATAAAAGCAAGAAATAAAAGAAGAGCCAGGAAGGAACAAAAATAATGAAAAATTGCTCTGTTTTCCGCTCCGCTCTGCTTGTTTTCGCGTTAGGAGTCTTTACGGGTCTTCTTATTGCTCCCCGTAAAGGAGAAGAGACGAGAAAAATATTAAGAGAACGCATGGAGGAATACTGCGACAGTACCTGTGGATTTATTAGTGAAAAAACAGCAGAGGTAAAAAAACAAGCGGAAAAATATGCAGAAAAACTAAAGAAGAATATGGAAGAATCCTGATAGTATTTTTTATAGTTACTTATATACAATAAGATAACTGGTTTCAACAGGTTAAATAAACTACCCCGGCCATACCGCCCGGCTCTGGGTATCGATGAAGCATTGGAAGAAATAGAACTTCAGAAAAATATTAAATATGTTCCTGCTATTGTCGATATATGTAAGAAAATTTTCAGGAAGAAAAGGTTTAAATTCGAAAAAGAATAGGATATTTCTATATTTCCCTTATACTTTTGAAACGATACCAATAAAAATATCTACAAGTTTAGGATCAAATTGTTTTCCTGCATATCGTTTTAATTCTTTTAGGGCTTCTTTTTTTGTGACCGCCTTTTTATAAGTCCTACCGGTTATCATTACATCATAAGCGTCAACTATTGATATGATGCGGGATGTAAGTGGAATATTATTACCCTTTAGACCATGCGGGTATCCATCCCCATTCCACCACTCATGATGTCCCAGAACACCTTCAGCTATATGTGAAAGCTGAGGATTTGATTCACAAATATTATAACCAATCTCTGGATGTTTTTTTATTAAAACCCATTCTTTTTTTGTAAGTCTTCTTCCGCTTGTAAGTATTTCTTCGGATAATGCAATTTTACCAATATCGTGAAGAGTAGAAAGCAGTGAAAGTTCATCTATCTTATTATTCGGAAGGTTTATAATTTTCCCCATTTCTTGTGATAAATTTTTTAGGCGTTCCGCATGATCTCTGGTTTCAAGACTTTTTTCAAATAATGTTCTTTCAAGTGATGATATTATTGAACTATATATACTTTTTCTTTCAATTAGCTTATGTCTATACATATTATCTTCTGCTTCTATTATCACATCTCTAATATCCTGGTTTATTTTTTCTTTTGTCGCCGTTCCTAAAGATATGCTTATGGGTATTTTGTGTTTACTGGTTAGAATGCACATATTTTTTATTCTATTTATAATTTCTTCTACATTCTCTTTTTTAGTTTGAGGAAATAGAATGGTAAATTCATCTCCTCCCCATCTTGCAATGACATCTTCTTTTCTGCAAAATGTTTTTAGCAATTCTGCTACTTTAGCAATTAACCTATCACCTTCCAGATGACCTAAAACATCATTTACTAACTTAAGCCTATTTATATCACCGATTGTAAAACTTAAAGGAAGCTGCCTTTTCGTGTCCTGCCTTTTTATTTCTTCTTCAAAATAGGCCCTGTTATAAAGTCCGGTAAGATTGTCATGGAAAGATAAATATATAATTTTTTCTTCTGCTTTTTTACGCTCTGTTATATTTCTTACTATTCCTTCATAATAGGCTGGTTTTCCTTTTTTATAAATTACCCTGGCACTAATCTCTACCCATATCAGGGTTCCATCTTTTTTCTTGAGTTGTGTTTCAAATAGTTTATTTTTTCCCTTTAGAGATAGTCTATATTTTTTAGAAGTATATATTTGATTTGAAATTTTTACAGAGAGTAATTCTTCTTTATTATCATACCCCAGCATTTTTACCAGCGCAGGGTTTACATCAATATAAACTCCATCTACAGTACTTTTATATACACCATCAAGAGAATTTTCGAATAAGGATTTGTAGTGATCTTCGTTTTTTTTAGAAAGATTTTCTGTCTTTTTTTGTATATTGGCCAATCTTGAAAGTTTCAATACCATAGTTTTATAGGAACTAATTACTCCTTCTTTATTTATTGCTGCTCTATCGTTTGGAACTTCTATAAAATGGGATTTATTTTTTTTGTGGTTATTATTTTTATTATTTATTTTCATTTTATAAATAATATTTTATGGTCTTAAAACTATTTACTATTTTTTATATTAAAATACAACCTTTTTATTATAAATTATTTACTTAATTATTATATCATTTAGTATATATAAATCAATTGTTAAGTATATACATAATTTATTATAAATATTAATTATAAGACTAATATTTAGATTACAGTACTATATCTATATATATAAATAATAGTAAATCAGTATTTAAACCACTATTTTTTTTTAAAATTATTTAAGTAGAGATTATTAAAAGAATAAAAATCATTCATACTTTAATACAATAATGAATAATGGGAAAAAATGTGCAATAATATTAAAGATTTATAAAAATAGTAATGGTCCGAAATGAATAGCATTAAAAGATTCGGTGTCTCGATTGAAAATAATTTGATAGATAAATTTGATAAATATATCAAATCCAAAAACTACACCAACCGTTCAGAAGCATTAAGAGATTTAATCAGAAAAGAACTTGTGGAAGAAGAATGGTTGAAGTTAGATAAAAATGCCGCAGGGGCAATTGTTATGGTATATGATCATCATAAAAGGGAGCTTGTAGATAGTCTGATAGATATACAACATGATTTTCATAAAATTATTGTATCCACACAACATATTCATCTTGACCGGAGGATATGTCTTGAAATTGTAGTAGTTAAAGGGAAAATCGGTGAAATTTGTAAGCTTGAATCAAGACTAAAATCCACAAAGGGTGTAAAGCATATCTCTCTTTCAAAATCCACATTGGCCGAAGATATATAAAGCGTAAAATACTAAAAATAAAAAATAATTTTAATTGACAATTCTGTTTAACGGTGTTACTTTTTTAATATTAATAACACTATAGTAAGGAGGATAAATGCATATTCCGGATGGATTTTTGGATCTAAAGACGGTTGTGACAACAAGCATAGTCTCAGCCGGTGGACTGGGAGCTTCAATTTACAGGGTAAAAAAGATTTTTAAAGCCAGGACCATAGCAATAATGGGGGTGCTGGCTGCTCTTATTTTTGCTCTGCAAATGATCAATTTTTCAATTCCAGGTGGTACTTCCGGGCATCTTTTAGGAGGGGCGCTTTCTTCAATAGTTGCAGGGCCTTTTGCCGGATCAATAATCTTGAGTGTGGTTCTAATTGTTCAGGCACTTATATTTAATGATGGAGGTATAACGGCGCTTGGAGCAAATATATTTAATATGGCTATAATTGGAGTTTTTAGCTCCTATTTAATTTATTATCTCATTCGAAAGATATCAAAATCCAAAGTTAATTTCTATATTGCGATTGCAGCTGCATCCTGGTTCTCTGTTGTATTTGCATCATTCTTTGCTGCACTTGAACTGGGGATATCAGGCACTTATGAAATGGCAGTCACACTGAAAGCCATGGTTCTTGTTCATATGGTAATAGGAGTAGGTGAGGCCATTATTACAACAGCGATTATTGCCTTTGTTGACAGGATAAGACCTGATTTGATTTTAACTAATGAAAGGAGTCTTTAAATATGAACGATAAGAAGACTATAACATTTGTTACTGTTGGAATAATTGCAGCTTTAATTATTGCAGTGTTTATATCTCCTTTTGCTTCTTCTTTTCCTGATGGGCTCGAGAAAGTTGCAGAAAACTTTGGATTTATAGAAAAAGCTCAAAATACTGTAAGCGACAATGTCTTTTTGATTCCTGATTATACATTTGGTGCTGTGGATAATCCTTTATGGCAGGGTGCACTCGCGGGCCTATTCGGAGTTCTAATAATACTGGCAATCTTTGGAATCATTTTTTTAATTTACAGGGCAGCATCAAGAAATAAAAAAGTGTGAAGCAATTAATAATTGGAAAAAATAGCGGAAGTATCAAAAGTTTTTAAGATAAACGCCAGAGCAAAGATAATAATAACTCTTGTATTTTTATTTTTTCTTATAAGCACAGTCAGTGGTCATTATTATATTTTATTGCTTTATTTCATATTAAGCATTTCAATAGCTATATTATTTAAGCCGGATTTTTATCTTTTAATAAAAAGAACGCTGTTGCTTTTTTTATTTCCTTTTTTCATTTCAATATTTATTCCATTTGCAAATAAAGGAAAGATATTATTCACGCTAAATCTTAACTTTCTTAATATAACTATTACCGACAATGGTATTACCATTTTTTTAACGGTTCTCGTGAAGTCATTTATCTCAATTCTATTATTGTCTTCACTTGTAATTTCAATATCTGATATTGAACTTTTAGACGGACTAAGGAAAATACATGTTCCTGCAATAATAGTTACTATTATTTTTATTATGTACAGGTATTTTTTTGTATTGAAAGAAGATTCCAATACAGGACAGCTTGCTATAAAAAGCAGAATTTTTCAGAAATCTTATAAGACTTTAAGTAAAAAGTTGACATTTCTTGCAGGCAATTTATTGATCAGATCATTTGACAGGGCAGAAAATATTTACAAATCTATGGAGTCAAGAGGCTTTGATGGTAATTTTCATTTTATTGAAAGAAACTTCGATACAGGTAAATTAAATTGGATTTTTACCATTTATTTTATTTTAATGATGATTTTAGTTAAAATAATCGAATTCTTGAAAGTATTATCTTGATTATAATTATTTAAGGAAGTCAACAAAATATAAAATGAATAGTAACGTCATAATCGAAGTTAAAAATCTTAAGTATAAATATAGATCGACCACAAGAGTAAATGATAAAAATGAATCATCTATAGAATATAAAGAGGCATTGCAAGATGTTAGTTTTATTGTTGCAAAAGGAGAGAAAATTTCGATAATCGGGCCAAATGGTGCAGGAAAATCGACACTTCTTTTAAATTTAGCAGGACTTATGGAACAAAAGAATAGAAGTGGTGAAATTCTTATTTCAGGAAAAATCCTGGATGATAAAAACTTATATAATCTAAGAGAAAATATAGGATTTGTTTTTCAGGATCCAAACGATCAGCTCTTTTCTACAACTGTTTTTGATGATGTTGCCTTTGGTCTTATAAATCTTCTTAATAAAAAGAAAGATCCGAGGGCAAGGGATAAAGAATTCATAAAAAATGTGGTTAATGAAAGTCTGGCAAGTGTAAATCTTTTTGGCATTGAAAATAATATGCCCTATTTCCTGAGTTTTGGTGAAAAAAAACTTGCAGCTCTGGCAACAGTATTATCCTATAGCCCGGAGATATTACTGCTGGATGAACCATCAAGCAACATGGATCCTAAAAATAGAGGAGATTTTATAAAATTAATCAAAGGGCTAGAAAAGACAATGATCATAGCCACTCATGATCTGGACCTGGCGTATGAATTTTCGGACAGGACCATTATATTAAATAAAGGTAAAATAATTTTTGACGGCAATACAAAAGGTATCCTGAAAGATAAAGATTTCCTGGAAGCCAATAATCTTTCTTTACCGCTTATGTTTAAAAATTTAATATAGTAATAAGCATTTAACTTATGATTTAATGATCAGGATAATTACCAAATAACATCCCAAGTCTTTTTAGTAATATTTTAGTTTATAACCCGGCAACTGGCACAATTATTAACTGAAAGATTTTACCTGTTGTAATCATTTATAATTCAGATTTATATTTAAGATATATTGAAACCTATATTATTGAATGATAGGATAGAATTTTAATAGAAAGATTAATATTTAAATATGAGAAAAACAACAGAAAAAAGTAAAAAATTAAATAGCGACCCTGATAGACGATTGATTAAAAGGGAAGATAGCGTACTGGTGGTTATTGATGTCCAGGAAAGACTAGTACCTGTTATAAGTAACCACAATAAAATGATAGCCAATATAGTTAAATTAATCCGATTTGCAGAAATAATCGGCATGCCGGTAGTAATGACTGAACAGGAAAAGCTAGGGGCCACTGTTAAAGAAATTAAAATGGAATTAACTGAGTTGGTTCCAATTACAAAGATTGAATTTAGTGTATGGAAATGTAGCAAATTTGTTAAAAAATTAGATCAACTTTCAAGGAATAATGTCATTCTTGCCGGTATAGAAACTCATATTTGTATTGCACAGACTGCTCTGGAACTCTTACCCAATTTTAATGTCCACGTTATTAGCGATGCAACATCATCCCGGTCAGTGGAGGACAAGGATATAGCACATTGCAGCGTTTAAATCAAAGCGGCGTGGTTGTTAGTTCAACAGAAATGGTTATTTATGAGCTTATGGAAAGGGCCGGAACTGAGGAATTCAAAAAAGTTCTCAGTTTAATTAAATAGTTATAGGGAGTGTCAGTCAGCTGCATCTCCAAAAGTTAAAAAATTCTGTGATTAGTTTGGAGACCTGTTTAAATAGTAATTTTTTAGTAATTCACTTATTTATAGTGAAAATTATGTAATTAATCCAGAACTCGGCTTACAGGCTAACTCCAACTATTTTTAATCCTTTAAGCTGGCTGAATAGGATATATTTCTTAAAGAAATCCTTACAGTTTTTACACTGTTCAGGCAAAATTTTACAGTTTCAATTATACATGCGATCCATATTATTTCAATTTGTTTTTTCTATTTAGTACAAGAATTATTTTAAGAAAAATTCTATTTATTGGACCATTATTAAATAAGACTATCTAATTCTTCTTTATCTAATCCCGCGCTTTTTAATATTTTAATAAAGTAGTATTTATTATATTTAATTTAAAGCAATAAAATTTTATGATAAACTTTAAAACATGAAGTTAGAAAATGTAATTTATTGTGGTGATAATTTAATATGGTTAAAAAAGTTTCCTGATAAATGTATTGATTTAATTTATCTTGACCCTCCATTTTTTTCTAATAGACACTATGAGGTTATTTTCAATGATGGTGAAGAAATACGTTCTTTCCAAGATAGATGGAAGGGTGGAATAAATCATTATATTGAGTGGATGAAAGAACGTGTTTTTGAATTGCATAGAGTTCTAAAAGATACTGGTTCGTTTTATCTTCATTGTGATTGGCACGCTTCACATTATTTAAAAGTAATGTGCGATGATATTTTTGGATATAAAAATTTTAGAAATGAAATAATTTGGTGTTATTCTGGTGGTGGAGTTCCTAAAAAAGATTTTGCAAAAAAGCACGATATAATTTTAAGGTATTCGAAATCAAAAAATTATATATTTAACGTAGATGATGTAAGACAAAGTTATTCGGAAGAAATTTTATCAAGACCAAAATCAAGTTATGCGGAACATAGTTATCGCAGTATCCCGGGAAGAAAAACCATAGGTTGGGATTTGAATCCAAAAGGAAAACATCCCGATGATTGGTTTTATATGCCGATAATCAATCCAGACGCAAGAGAGCGTTTAAGATATCCAACCCAGAAACCAGAAGCTCTAATGGAACGTATTATCAAAGCTTCTTCAAATAAAAGTGATTTAATTTTAGACCCCTTTTGTGGTTGTGGAACTACAATTGCAGTTGCTCAAAGACTACAAAGAAAATGGATTGGTATTGATGTGTCACCTTCAGCCTGTAAATTAATGAAAAATAGGGTTGAAAAAAATGGAGCAAGAGGAGTTGAAATTATTGGTTTACCTGTGAATATTGAAGATTTAAAGAATTTGCCGGCATTTGAATTTCAAAACTGGTGTGTTGGTGCTTTAGGTGGAACAATTAGCCCTAAAAAAGTTGGTGATATGGGCATAGATGGATTTACATTTTTTAACAGATACCCAATTCAAGTTAAACAATCTGAAAATATTGGTAGAAATGTTGTAGATAATTTTGAAACTGCACTTCAAAGAAATAAGAAGGATAGAGGCTATATAATAGCATTAAGTTTTGGTAAGGGTGCTTATGAAGAAGTTGCAAGGATAAAAAAAGAGGGATTATTTATTGAACTTTTAACAGTAGATAAATTACTTGGATTTTCAGAGGAAAAAGTGTCCGATAAGATGTTTGAATTTTATTAAAAATCTTTTTTGTATAAGAATTATTAAAAATTTATTAATAAATTTAGAGTAGTATTTAGCAAAGATGAAATTAAATGAAGAGCAAAAAATCACAGTATCAGATAAATTATCATTTTTAAAAAAATCACCATGTTTTATTTGTAAAAGCAATAATTGGATAATTAGTGATAAAATTTTCGAAATTAGAGAATTTTTAGGCGGTGCTTTACAGGTTAGTGGTGATACTTCTATATTACCATTGATTTCTGTAACATGTTCAAAATGTGGTAATGTGATTTTTTTTAATGCTTTAACGTTAGGAGTTGATTTAGGGAGTAAATAATGAATAAAGAAGAGAAAGTATCCCTAGAATTTTCACAAAAAACGGAATTAAAATTACCAAAAAAACGTATTGCTATACCAATTTTCCAAGAAGAATTAATCAGACTAAAAAGTGACATTATAAATTATCAAGGTAATATTCATTGGAGTTGGTTTCTTTTTTCTATTATTTTTACAGTTTTTGTTTCAACAATAGTACCTTATTTCAATTTAAAAGATACAATTTATGAAAATGGGTTTTTGATTGTTACTGCAATATCTGGAGGTGCTGCTATGATATCATTGATTTTTGCTTGTTATCTTAGCATAAAAGTAAGAAGTAATAAATCTGAGATTATTAAAGTAATTGATGATTTTTTAAGAAGATCCCAGGTAGAAGAGTATGAAGATGAGATATTAAAAAGAATGGATAATTGGTTTGCAAAAAATATTAATATAAATAACCAAGGAGTTAATTATAGAGAGATACCATTAAAAAATAATCTAAGTTATTTAGAATTTAGTTTGAGCTCGATATCAAAATATTGGAGAGGCGGAATAAAATTATCTTTTCCTAAAACTTACAGTGAACCTGTACCAAATTTGCGTACACCAGATAGTTTTTTATTTCATACTGGAGTAAACGAAGATGGTACAGTAATTGTATATATTTATCATAATAAAGATAAACCACCAGCTTTAAAAGAATCTATTAATGTAGAAAATCCCAAACAGCCAATTTATTTAAGGATAGCTGTAGATATTAACAAAATTAATTGTTACATAAACAATCATTTATTGTATTCCTTTGAATGTAATTTAGAATTATTAAAGAGAGCATATTTAACTGCTTGGGGTGATGGTAAACCTTATGAAGTGCAATTTGAAGATATTTATTATAATTATAATTAATTTTTAAAGAGGCACTAAGTGAATTTAAAAACTTATACAAAGATATATTTTAAGTTTTTTATTAAAAATATATTTTAATTTGATATTTAATTTAAATTTAAATTTTATATTATAATAAATATAGAATTTTATGATTGTTAATTAATAAAAAAAATTTTTCAAATCAATTATGTCTTTCAAAATTTGGTTCAAAGTTACCAATTTAAGACAGGATCAAAATAATTTAGTTATCTAGATTTATAATCTAATAAAATATATCGAATCAGTATTTGAATTATTAATATCAATAAAGATGATAGGAGTTCCAACAATAGATCAAAATAAATTAGAAAGTTTGCGGTCTATAATTGATAAATATTCAGATCTTGTAAAAACAAAATATCCAAGATTAATAAAACAATGGCCTATAATATCAGGATATAATCTTTTTGCAGAAGAATATAATAATTACTTACTAATTTATATAAAACATACTGGTATTTTAAATAGAGTTCAATTAGGATTTATAAATTTAAGTGATCTTTTTTATTTTTTAGATATAAATGATATAAATGAAACAAATTTATTAGAAGTAAAAAATGGTTTAAAAAAGTTTTTTAATGTAAATAAAGAAGATGGTGTGACAATACTTAAAAAAGAAGAATCTGTAGATAGATTTCTATCAGAATTATTAGAGCAACATGAGTTAACTATGGGAATTGCGAAAAATAAAATATTTTTAAGCCATAAGGATACTGATAATAATATCATAAATAATTTTGCTGAAACTTTAACTTATTTAGGTTTTAGCGTTTGGAATGATGATAATTTAAATGCAGGAGTGTCTCTAAATAGAGAAATTATAAAAGGATTTAATGATTCATGTGCTGCAATATTTTTTATAACTGAAAACTTCAGAGATGAGAAATTCATAGCTGATGAAATAGACTATGCTATTTCTGAAAAAAGAATTAAAGATGATAAATTTTCAATAATAACACTTGTTATGTACAAGAAAGAAAATGAAAAAAATGTACCAAATTTACTTAAAAAATATGTATATAAAAATCCTAAGAATGATTTAGAAGCATTGAGGATTATATTAGATGCTTTACCATTAAAAATAAACGGAATTAGTTGGAAATAAAAAATTTTAATTAACTTAAAATATTTTTCTTATTTTTAAAAATTCTTCTAAAAATTGGTTCGAAATTTCACTACTTGGGGGAGTCACCTTGTGCATTTGGCAAAATGACCAACTTGCCTAATTTCATAAGACTATTATAAAATATTTGAAAATCCCATATGAAACATGATAATATTCAAATTAATAAAGCCAACCAAAAGGAAAATTATTAAATTATTCCGCCTGGTTTGTATGAGGTAAACTATGAATAAATTGAAAAATAATAAATTAAAAATTGAAGATATTATATTAAAATTCAAAGGAAAACCATTCTTTACTTTTAAAGAGCTATATGAATTTTATAAGGGAAAAGAAACAAATTTAAAAATAGGTACATTCAAGTGGAGAATATATAAGTTAAAAGAAAAAGGTATAATTAAGGATTTGAAAAGAGGTGTATATAAATTAGGTAGTTTTAAAGAGTTTATACCCATAATTAATTCAGATGTTAAAAGATTATACAATTATTTAATAAAAGCATATCCTTATGTTCAAATAGATATTTGGGAAACATCTTGGCTTCATGATTTTATGAACCATCAACCATTCAATTCATTTATTATTGTTGAAGTAGATAAAGATGTACTGGAATCTGCATTTTACTTGTTAAAAGAAAAAAGAAATTACGTTTATTTTAACCCAAAAGGAGAAGATATAGAGAAATATATAACCAATGAAAATGTAATAATAGTAAAATCTATTATTAAAGGTTCTCCTAATACAAAAATCGAAAAAATCAATATCCCGAAAATAGAAAAAATATTGGTTGATATTTTTTTTGAAAGCAATTTGTTTAGAACTTATCAGGGTCAAGAATTAATTAATATTTTTGAAAGAGTATTTGAAGAATATACTATAAACCTGACAACACTTTTAAGATATGCAAGAAAACGAGGAATAAAAGAAAAAATAAATAATTTCATTATTGATACTATTAAAATTAAAAGTAGCCTTTTTGAATAAGAAGTGATTACAGAAAAGAATTTTTCAAAAGATTGGATTTATAGAGTCTGTGACCTTTTCAGGAAAGGTAAGAATAAAACTGATCCAGAGTTAACAGAAAAGGTTATAAATGCGCTTTATTTATTGGAATCTATTAAAAAAGTAGGTTTAAAATTTATTTTTAAGGGAGGAACTGCATTATTATTATTGCTTAACAAAATACATAGATTCTCAATAGATGTTGATATTCTGGTTGAGAAAGATACTAGTAACAGTTTATTAATTAAACTGTTTAAGGACCTTATTAATGGAAATAATATATTCTATGAATTTGAGGAAGTGGACCGAATTAATACAAAGAAAATTAAAAAAACTCATTTTAAATTTTATTATAAATCTATTTTGGATGGCAGAAATAAATATATTTTATTAGATATAGTATTTAATGCAAATCCATTTACTGAGTTAATTGAAAAAGAAATTTCCTGTGGTCTATTAGATATAGAAGGTGAAACAACTATAGTATCTATGCCATCAATTGAAAATATACTGGGTGATAAATTAACTGCATTTGCACCAAATACTACTGGTATACCTTATGGTGTTAATAAGGAATTAGAAATAATAAAACAGTTGTTTGATATAAGTATCTTATTTAATGAGGTGAAAAATCTTAATGCCGTTAGTGAAGCTTTTACAAATGTTGCTAAAAATGAACTTAGTTATAGAGAATTAGCAATAGATTTAGGTGAAATATATGACGATATAATTAACACCTCGATGATTATTGCATTCCGAGGTGGAATTAATAAAGAAGAGTTTATAAGTCTTTTAGAAGGAATAAAGAGAATTAGGAGTTTTATAATTTCAAAAAATTTTATTTTAGAAGAAGCAGTATTAAGTGCCGCAAAAGCAGCCTATCTCGCTATCTTATTAAAAAGTAGAATTCATAATATTGAGTTTTTTAATAGTAAAGAAGATGTAACAAATTTGGATATTATTGATGACAGATTTAGAAAAAATTTTAAATCAATTAAAAAATTTAATCTTGAAGCATATTATTACTTGTATAAATTTGTTGAGATTTATACTAAAGAGAAAAAATAAAAAAATAATAAAAATAAAAATTTTTAAAATTATTATTCAAAAAAATTTTTTTATTTTAAAAAAATTTTAATTTCTGAAATCTTATTATTTCACTTAAAATTTGGTTCGAAATTTCGCAACCCGGGGCAGCCAGATGATTGCGCATACCAATTGGCATTTACAAAATATTTGATAGGTTCAAATTCGATTTCATTCATGGATAATATAATCTATAGGCTTAAGCTCTATTAGGCTTAATATTGCTAAAACCTTACACTATAATACTGCCATTTTAAAATCATCTTTATTTACATGCAGGTAAATATCAGTGGTGTCAAGCCTCGAGTGTCCTAGAAGCTTGCTGATTGTTGGCAGATCTATCCCTTTCCTTCTTAGTCTCTCTGCATATGTATGCCTTAAACTGTGAAGGGTAAGATTTTTTCTGTAAGTTTTTGACTCTTTAAAAATTCTGGATATTATATTTTGCAACGAACATTTTGTTATTCTTTTTCCATGTGCTCCCCTGATTAGAGCATTTATATATTTTCCATTTAATTTTCTATATAAATATAGGAGTTCTCTTAAATTTTTATTAAAATAAACAATCCTATTTTTTCTGCCTTTTGAATTTTTTATATTAATAGAATTCTCTTTAAGATTTATATCTTCCCAGTTTAAGTTTATAAACTCCTGTCTTCTAAGTCCGCAGTCAATCCCTAGATTAAAAATAATAGTATCCCTTAAATTTTCATTCCTGTATTTTTCTTTTCTTACCGACAAGTAATTTTTAATATTTTTTATATCCAGGTCAGAGAGCTCTTCTTTAATTGACTGTACTTTTGATGGAATCTTTATAAGGGAGGAAAAATCCTTCTTTATATATTCTCTCCCATAAAGAAATTTTAAAAATGACCTGATACAGTTTATAAGTTTAGCATAGGTATTATTTGAAATATTCCTGGATCTAACTAGAGATAGATACTTATCAATATCACTCATAGCCAGAGACTCCAAACTGATTCTATTTTTTCTTATACATGAGGTAAACTTAACTGATATATTTATGTAATCTTTAATGGTTGAATCGGCTTTATTCTGTGACCGTAAGTGTGTAGTGTATTCTCTAATGATATCTTTTCCTAACGGATTATTTTTTTCCCTGATCCTTAGACTACTATTACTTTCAACCTTTAGACCACTTAAACTCCTGTAGACATTTAATAGTTTCTCAGAGGGTAATCCTTTTATAATCTTAATTAAATCCTCTTCAATTATATTTCTTAAAGAAGTATTGTCTTCAGATATTTTTTCTTCAGCTATTTTTGTATTTGAACTGTTTTGCATATTAATGTTCACATCCTGACATTAATTTACTTCTGTATAACTTCAGTTAACCCCACTACTTATATATTTTTTCTTCTTTTCTTTAAAATAATATTTTGCTTCCGCATGGGGGAAAGCAGGCGAAGGTTCTGGCCGTAAGTCAAGGTGGAGATTTTCCGGTCCTTGTCTGCAAGGATTGAGAGGGATAAATAGCTTTAGCGGTTTATGCTCGCAAAGGAAAATACTACCTTGACGACGGACAGGTTCGAAGTATAATGACTCCCCGGAAGCAAACCATTAATGTAAGCCCGCAAGAGTTAAAGTAATTAGATCTAAACTCATATCCAGTCACAATTAGCCAGGAGAATAGTCAATTTAAATCTTAGTTGTAAAAAGCTTTTTTCTCCTTTATGCTGTTTTAAGATACTTTAAACCGGGTAAATAAAAGGAATATTAATATAAGTAGGGCAAGATATGCATGTGTGCCACACATGCTTTTAATTGGGGATAATCCCCAAACCCTTCAGTTAGAAAGGAAAGATATTTTGGATATAAAGGCAAAGCGTCCGGAAAGAAAAAGAAAACATCATATATCCTGTTATTTGGATGATAAAGAATATATAGCATATAGAGATAAAAGGGCTAAAACGTACTACAGTCAGAGTGAATATATAAGAAAGTGTGTACTGGATAAAAAGATAACGGTAATACCGGGGATAAGAGATCTTGCAGTAGATTTAAAGAGGATTGGAAATAATTTAAATCAATTAACATACAGAGTTAATACCGGGGAGGTTACTGTTTTAGGAGATAATTTAAAAGAAATAAAAGATGATTTAAAAGCTGTATGGGAAAAACTATCTAAAATGTTAAAAAAAATTTATTAAGATTACCCCGAGGGTGTGAAATTTCTAACCTTTTTTTGAAAGAATTGATTAATTTAAATATTAGACTTAGTATCTAATGCTCTAAAAATTTTTTTATTATTCTTTTTTTTGCATTATTTAACTCTTCTTTATTAAGTAAATTTTCGTACTCCCAAATTTTATTATTAACATTGAATGCTTCCATATATTTATCACAGTATATTTTAGGATTAATTACTAATATGTTTTTTTCTATTTTAAAACCTAGCTTCATTTTATAATCATATTGAATTTCATAACCTGAAGAAGCAACCCATTGATGTGCTAATACATTTCGCCAATTATGTATTTTATCTGAAATAAAAGAAAATTTAGTATCTTCAGTATCTCCATCTATAAATTTTTCAAGAAATTTTTTATATCCTGCTTCGCCTTTCAAACCCCAAAGGGTTTCTGATATTGTTAGTGCTACAGCATGAATACCTAAAAATAACAAAGATGTTTGATAATTTTTAACTGTAAGAATTATTTCATTATTAAAAAAATTTTGAATAGAAAGCAGTAAAGTTTCTATAGCTTCAATTGGTGAGCTGTTTTTAAAACGTTCTAACCTATTTTCTAAAGGTTCTATAAAATGTGTTCTGTTTCTCATAGTTTTTAAAAATAATCAAACTTTATTATTATATTTTGGTAATGTATATTTATAATAATACTCTTCCCCAAGTAGTAAAATTTCAAGCTATTTTAAAAGGAACTCATATTCCTTAAATTTTTGTTATTTCCCACTTACTTCAACAACCCTAAGACCAAAACCAGCAAGTATATAGTATGAGAGAATTTCATTAACTTTACCTATAGACAAAAAGCTACCAGCTTTATTAAATAGAATACCACTCTTCATTCCATGTTGTCTCATAAAATCATAAATTGCTTTAAATGCAGACACAGTGCACACGTCTATATAAATCCTTAGATTAAGACCCATTTCAAATGGGTCTGAGACATAGATACGTGGAATCCATTCTTTATAAAGTGAAGCTCCACTTGATAAATTAGCATGACTTATTGGTTCCTTCATAAAGAGAATATGGGCCAAATAACCTCTAAGACAAAGGTCTTGTATAAGGAAATATAATTCATTTAATTCTTGATGAGAAAGCTTTGATAATGACTTCCTAAAATAAGCTCCAAACCGAGGAATCATTGTAGTCATGCGACCAATTCCACGACTTCCTGGAGTTGTATAATCAAGTTCTGTACCTATATATTTTTCTAAGCAATATGTTATTGCATCAGAATTAAAATCAGATATTAGTTGCTTAAACTTTGATTCCATAGTCTCTAAGAAAGACTCCGATAGACCCCCGGCAGACTCTATTTGCTTCGTGATAGTTGGCCTGAGAGACGAAAACAATGATTCCAGATGATCTGTAATGCATTGTGGCATTATTACCTCCGTATATAGCTTTTATAAAAAATTAATTTATATTTTAATTATATTTATTGAAATAATGTCTAAAGAATCGATTGACAAAAATAATAAATTTAATATTTATATTTTCTTTTAGATTTGATATTAATTCTTTCGCATTCTTTTCATAATTACCAATCCAATATTTTAAAATATCAATATAGAACTTAATGATTTTTTCATCATTATTAATAATTTTTTCATAATAGTATTTCATTTTTTTAAAAGTTAAAGCTATTGTTTTAATATCTATATTTTCATTTAAATTGATATCTTCAATTTTTGAATCATCTATTTTTACATCACCAACATCAATACTTTCAATTTTTTCTAATATTGACTTATTTTGGTT
>Ga0265297_10006183_pt1 | contig 17582 bp, 22 predicted proteins | sample Munlanlwell13791_FD_192502 | JGI IMG/M metagenome (GOLD analysis project Ga0265297, IMG submission 192502) | Leachate microbial communities from a municipal landfill in Southern Ontario, Canada - Leachate well 137-91 | ecosystem: Engineered > Solid waste > Landfill > Unclassified | place...
CTCAATACTCTTTTGGCCGTTCCGAGCATGCGCTTTTAGCGGAAGTTGCGGAAAAACTCATCAAGACCGCCGATCAGGTTACTCGCGCGTTGGCTCCTACCGGCGCGACACCTGAAGAATGGAGGCTTTTGTGCTGGCACGTTCTGAAAGCCGCCGGACAGGTTTACATGGAATCCCATTTTGCCGAGGCCGACAGACTTTTGTATATGCCGGCCGAAGAACGCGCCGCTTATTTTGCCCAATACGGCCAAGTCGTTCCCATGCAACAGGTATGGCAGGCATTTAATCAACGCATGGCGATGCTGGCAACGTTGGCGACCTATCTTGACGTTCCGGAAGCCGCCCGCCTCGACGCAGGAGGATGGTAATGCTGACTGCCCAAGCCTTTGCAACATGCATTCTTCTGGCGGCAAACACTTATAACGTGCCTGCCGCTGTTATGATCGGCATCATGCACGTCGAAGGGGGGCGCGTCGGGCAGGAAGTCGGCCCCAATCGCAACGGCACCTACGATTTAGGCCCGATGCAGGTCAATACGCGCTGGTTGCCGATGTTGCAAAAATCCTGGAACGTCAATGCCGTTACGGCTCGCTCCTGGGTGCGCGACAACGGGTGCGTCAACGTTCATGTCGCCGCATGGATATTGCGCCAAAAGATGGAAGATACCGGAAGCCTGTGGGGCGGAATTGCTGCCTATCATTCGTCTACGCCCAAACACGGAATCCCCTATGCCAACAAAGTGATTGCCGTGATGGATCGCAAGGGGCTGGTCAAGCACGATATACCCCTCTATCCCCATAAATACAGGTATTACGCCAAGAGATAGGAATCCGCATGGGCAACTGGTTGCAGAGGATTTTGGTTCCGGCGAAAGGGGCTAAGAAGTCGCCTCCACAGGTACGTAAATCCGGAAAGGTACCGGCGCATCCTTCAAAAAAAGCGGCGCCGATGCCAAAAGACCTGCCTAATGCCACTGTAATCTATGGTATCGGCGCTAGCCTTTTGTTTGTGGCTTCTTTTTCCCTGGCGATGGAAGGAAAGTGGATTCCTTCACTTTTGGTGTTTTTTCTGGGGATATGTTTAATCGGGTTTGCTCTGCATCTCTTTAAACATCAGGATTGAACGGGACTCGGGTGTAAGGTATTAAAGAGGAACGGCGAATCAGTCGGAAGTGAGAACATGAAACGAAGCAATGTGATGATCCTGGTTTCCGGCGCGGCCATTCTGTTGGCCGGATGCTCTGATATTAGGGCCGGGTGGGATTCAGTATTTTCTTCCGATTCTTCTTCGGCATCCGCGATGCCGGAAACGGCTCCCGTTGTTCCCTTGGAAGGAGCCGTTGCGACGGAGCCGGATATCGTTTCCGTCAAGTTGGCGCAAGCTGCGGATAAAGCGGCTAAGGCCTTGGACGCTATCGCAAACATCGAGCAGCATAAAAATCCGTCCATTGCTCCTATGCAGATTGATTATGCCAGAGCCTCGCCGAACATGATGCAGCCGGTTTCGTTGCGCTGGTCGGGCCCCATTGAACAAGTCTCTCGCGTGTTGGCCGAAAAAGCCGGTATGCGTTTCCGCGTTGTCGGGCGTACGCCGCAGATTCCCCTCGTTGTCAACGTAGATGCCTACAGACAGCCCATTCTTAACATTCTGCGCGACATTGGCTTGCAAGCAGGGGCGCGTGCCGATCTTTCGATTGATCAGAATATAGGCGTCGTTGAGGTGCGCTATGCCGCAGCCGATCAGTCGCGCTAATATGCTGCGCACCAAACTCTTTATTTCTGCCGCTTTGTTGGTGCTTTTTGCAGCGCCCGCTTTTGGCGCGGATAGCGGCGACACTTTTAACGTCAAAATAATTGCCGATGAAAGCGATGTCGGCGTTTCGCCGCCGCCGCCGACGTTGAACGATTTGCAGAACCCGGTTTCGAAAGACGGAGACGACGGCCTTAAAGTCAATGCCGTCGGGTTGCAGATCCGCGCCGATGCCATTCGCGAAGCCGCGCTTTCCTATGGCGCGCGCGGCGGCCTTGCCCACCGCACTTTCGAAATTCAACGCCGCCTTGCCGAATACGACACGAGCATGTCGAAGGCCTTCGATTTTTCGCGTCTTTTAATCGCTGCGCCCTCCGGCCTTCTGGTCGAGCCGCCGATCGTATCCGCCGCGCAGCAGGCCGTTCTTGTCAATGCAGGCGGGCAGGAAGCCGCCGTTGCCGACAGGATTTACCGCATTAACCGCGTTGCCCGCATCGTGACGGCCGCGCGCAACTGGCGTCTTTATCTCGAAAGAGATTGGGGCCGCGTCGATCCTCCTGCCGCTATCCTTCTCCCCAAGAACGAAGAGGAAAAAAAGGCGTGGGCAGCTTATGTCAAACAAGGCTGGGAGCAGGGGTTAAGGCAAGCCGAAGAAACTTTCGAATCCGATGTCGATCGCATGACGAACGATTATACCGGTATGGTGCGTTATCGCGAGTTGCTGGCGCAGGGAATGATATCGAGCCCCTACACGTTGGCTGACGATCGCGGCATAACGGGCGGCGGAAGGGAAATGCGTGTAGGCGATCGCGGCGTAACAATTACTGGCCAATCCTCCCTCATTTCCAAGAGCAACGCATGGACTCCGGCGAATCGTTAAGCAAAAAAATAGAAGCGCTGTCGGCCAAAATCGGCACATGGCCGGATGAGCCTATGCGCATCGGCGTCGAAGACCTCGACAATTTGCTGATGTGGTGCGTCAAACAGGGCGCCAGCGATACGACCCTGCAAACCGATCGCCATGTGTATATCGAAGTTGACGGTATCCTGTTCCCCGTGTCGCGGCGGCAGCTGGATAGCGCCGATCTGGCCAACATTCTGGCCAAAATTTACGGCCCCGATGCGCTGGCCAAGCTGGCGTCGGGAACCGATCTCGATTTGTCTTATGAAGTTCGACCGGATCGCAACACGAGAATGCGTTTCCGCGTCAACATCACCGCCGTTTTAAGCAAAGGGCGCGATTCCGTTCAGGTAACGCTGCGTACGCTGCCCAATTTGCCGCCGACGCTCAAGGCTTTGGGCATCGAACAAAAACTCATAGAAAATTGGTCGCCCCATCAAGGGCTGATCCTTGTAACGGGGCCGACGGGTAGCGGTAAAACGACCCTTTTGGCCGCCGGGTGCCGCATGCTTATCGAGCGCGAGCAGGGATGCGGGAAGATGCTGACCTACGAAGCGCCTATCGAATACGTTTACGATTCAATTCTAGGGCCGCGTTCGCTTGTGGCCCAATCGGAAATCCCGCGCCACTTGCCCACTTTTGCCGCAGGCATCCGCAATGCTTTGCGCCGCAAGCCCAATGTCATTTTAGTCGGCGAGGCGCGCGACAGGGAAACCGTTTCGGCCGCCATCGAAGCGGGGCAGACGGGACATCTTGTTTTCTCGACCGTCCACACGATCGGCGTCGCGGCCACCGTTCGTCGCATGATCAGCGTTTTCGACCCTAACGAACGCACCGAGCGCGCCTTTGCCATGATGGAAACGTTGCGCCTTATCGTGACGCAGGTTCTGGTGCCCAAAGTCGGGGGCGGACGCGTCGGCTTGCGCGAATTCATGGTGTTCGACGAAAACGTGCGCGAGAAGCTTCTTGATCTGCCGATTGAAAAATGGACGCTCGAAACCCAACGCCTTCTGCTGCGTTATGGGCAGACGATGGAACAGACCGCGACAAAAGCCTTTAAGGACGGCGTTATTGACCGGCGCTCTTACCTGCTTTTGACGAAGGGACTCACCACGGAAGAAGAAAGCGACGAGACCGAAGCGCCCGAAGGCATCTGACTGTTTGCGTGCGGGAATACGGTCTTTCATACCTAACTCTTGGTTTTTGGCATGGATCTTCATTGGCGAAATTCGCAAAAACCGGCGCGGTTCTTCGCTTTGGATGCGCGCGCCTTTACGGCCATTTTTATCTTTCTGGTTCATGCGCGCCTGTGGACGTTCGTTCTTGCGTTGGCCGTCATGGTCGTTTTCTGGATTTTCGAACGCCGCGGCCTGACATTCGAAGCGGCGTTGCGCGCCGGACGGGCGTGGATTGTCGGGCGCAACCGCCCGGCGACGCTTGGGACGCATAAGCGGCATTGGATTGATTTTGGTTAGGGCGCCCATGTCTAAATTCTTTCTTCTTGTGCTGATCGCGTTTCTTTTGCCGCTGTCGGCGCAAGGCGCGCAGTTTTCGTCTCCCCTGCCGTCGCTTCAGATGACGGAAGATCTTCAAAAGTTCTCTGTCCTTCCCTTTTTTCAATACGTGAGAGCCGACGCGCCAAAATATGGCAGACTTAAACTGGGGGCGACGGGAACTTTTGACAGCCTGAATCCGTTTATCGTGCGCGGGCAAATTCCCTACGGCCTTAGGTCGGACACCGCATCCCTTGTTTATGAAAGCCTGATGATGCGCGGATGGGACGAGCCTTTCACGCTTTATGGGCTTCTTGCCTCGACGGTCGAGGTTGCGGACGATCGCTCCGCCATAATTTTTAACATAAACGGGAATGCGCGTTTTTCGGATGGAACTCCGGTGACGGCCGACGACGTTCTTTTTTCATATACAATGCTGCGCAACAATGGTCGTCCCAACCATCGCATCTATTATAAAAAAGTCGCAAGCGCCGAAAAATTATCGCCCCTGCGGGTCAAATTCGTCTTTTTGCCCGACGAACAGGGAGTCATAGACCGCGAAATGCCCCTTATTATGGGGCTTATGCCTATTATCCCAAAGCACGATTGGAAAAAACGCGACTTCAACCAGACGCACTTAAGCGCTCCCATAGGCTCCGGCCCTTACACCGTTGCCGCCGTCAATGTCGGGCGCTCCATCGTTTATGCGCGCAACCCGAATTATTGGGCAAGAAACGAGCTTACCGCACGCGGGTTATATAACTTCGATACCATCCAGGTTGATTATTACCGTGACGACAGCGTTTCTTTGCAGGCTTTTAAAGCCGGACAATATGACGTCAGGAGGGAAAACGATCCGACTAAGTGGGCAACGGCCTATAACTTCCCTGCTGTAACCGACAAGCGCGTGCGCCTCGAAAAACTGGAGCATCATCGTCCGGAACCGGCCTATGGCTTTATCATGAACACGCGCCGGGCTTTGTTTGCCAATCCTTCCTTTCGCGAGGCGCTTCAATACACGTTCGATTTTGATTGGGTGAACAAAACCCTGTTCTATGGACAGTACAAGAGGGTTGACAGCGTTTTTCCAAATTCGGAACTGAAGGCCTCCTATTCGCCCCAAGGAAGAGAACTTGAAATTTTAAAAACCTATCTCCCTGTTTTCCCGATGAATGTGGTCTCAATGCCCGGAGAGCCGTCGGAAGCTTCTTCGCAAGAAGATTTTCGCGCGAATTTATTGAAGGCCGAAGAAATGCTGCTTAAAGCCGGATACACAATAAAAGACGATACGCTTTATACGCCATCCGGCGAGCCGGTCGCTTTCGAAATACTTTTGAGCGATCCTGTCGAAGAAAAGGTCGCTCTTAACTGGGCTGCGACGCTGAAACGGCTTGGCATAAGCGCCCGCGTCCGCACGGTTGATAGCGCGCAATACCAGTCGCGGCTCGCTTCCTTCGATTATGACGTGACCGCCAATAAATGGGTGAATTCTTTGTCTCCGGGAAACGAGCAGATGTTTTTCTGGGGATCCGCCGCTGCCGATCAGAAAGGAAGCCGCAATTATGCGGGCGTCAAAGACCCCGCTGTTGACGCTTTAGCCTCCATGCTCTCAACCGCAAAAACGCGCGACGAGCTTGTCGCGACAGCGCGCGCTTTAGACCGCATTTTGATGCAAGGAAGTTATTTTATTCCTTTGTATTATTTGGGGGCGGATTATGTCGCTTCGTGGACGCGCGTAGGGCACCCCGAACGGATGTCCCTTTACGGCAATGTCATGGAAAGCTGGTGGAGCAACGAATAGACACCGTTTATATATGGCCGCGTTCCAAAAAATTTATATGCGACAGGGCGATAGAAAGCTGGTAGTCGTACCGACAAATGACAAACCCTGATATTCATCCTTCCGTTCACGGCTGGCTTATACTCGACAAGCCGTTGGGACTGACCTCGACACAAGCGCTGGGGCGCGCGCGGCGGCTTTTGGGCGGCAAAAAAGTCGGCCACGGCGGGACGCTCGATCCTCTCGCCACCGGCATTCTGCCTTTGGCGTTCGGCGAAGCGACAAAACTGATCCCCTATGTCATGGACGGCGAAAAGGAATATGAATTTACGGTTCGCTGGGGCGAAGCGAGGGCAACGGACGATGCCGAAGGCGCGGTTGTCAAAGAAAGACCCGTTCGCCCGACGGAGGCTCAAATCCGGGAAATTCTTCCCGCCTTTACGGGCGTCATAAAACAAAAACCGCCTGCTTTTTCCGCTATCAAGATACAGGGCGAGCGCTCTTATGACCTTGCTCGTGCGGGGCAAGCTCCGGAACCGGCAGAGCGCGAAGTCTCAATAAAAAAAATTGAACTCGTTGAAATAATTGATGAAAGCAAAGCCTCTTTCCGCGTTGCATGTGGCAAGGGCATGTATGTGCGGTCTTTGGCCCGGGATATGGCGGTGCACCTAAATACGTGCGGGTACGTTTTTTCTCTCAGGCGCACCAAAGTAGGCTCTTTCGATATTCAAAATGCCGTTTCGATGGAGACTTTGGAGCGCTTGAACGCCGAAAACGCCGCTTCGACCGTTTTACTACCCCTCAAATCGGCACTTGGAGTCATTCCTACCCTGTTGTTAACCTCGAATGAGGCTCATACCCTGCGTTTGGGGCAGAAAATTTTGATAAAACCCCAACACGGCGATTTGTATAACTTCCCTCTGGTTTTTGCAGAGCACAATGGCGTGCCAGTTGCCTTGGTCGAACCCATTGCGGGTGAATTCAAGGTGTTACGGGGATTTCACTTTTGATCTGCCGAAACGGCCGTTTATTACTTTCAGCGCGCCATGATAAATTCAAAGAAAGGGATGCTTGTCCCTCATTTCAGAAAAAATAGTGAATGAAACGATTATGTCCGTCTATCCGAAAAAAGAGCCGGCTTGTTTTTTACCGATTGACGTTCAGGACATGTATCTTTTTGCGTTGTCTGCGGAAAGAAAAAAGGCTGTTTCATGCGGAATCGCCGCGTTTTCCGGCGCGTTGAAATCCTTCGGCGTTGAAACAATACCGGTGGCTATGGCAACCGACTTTGTCAAAGCGGGGTTTTACACGCGACCTTTTCCGGACGATTTCAGCGCCTTCCCCTTTCTTATAGATAAAAATTTCTTCAGCGTGCTTCTGTTTTCACCGGAATATTTTCCTGAAAAAAGCGATGCGGTTTATGTGAAGGCAGAAAGCAATGCTTTTAGTTCGCGCCTGTTGCCGGAAAAAATTGAAGAAAGAGGCATTAAAACCGTTCTTATTGCGGGAATGAACACGACGGGCTGTGTTTATGACTCCGTTATCGGCGCTTTCGAACAATGCAGCGAAGAGGTGTGCTTTAAAATCGTTTATAATTTATTGGCCGACGCCAATATTTATTTCAGAAAACGGGAAGCCGATCCTTTGGCGCATAAAAGGGCGTTGGAGAAGAAAATTTCCGCGTATCTGAAAAATGAAGGCATCATTTCGGATCGCTTTTCTTTCGTTACGTCCGAACAGGTTCTGAAACAATATGCCGATCCAATAAAACCGCTGCCTAAACAGGGGCGATCCGCCGGCAAGAAACATAGGGTTCCTGCTGCGTAAACGGGGTTATTCCGCGCAACCTGTTCCTTTTGAAGGCCTTCTGTGTCATTCTGAAATTATGAATCAATCCCGCGTCATCATCGGTATAGACCCCGGACTTCGCCACACCGGCTGGGGAGTTATTGCGCAAGACGGCAATCGTCTTTCGTTTATCGCGGCGGGACGCATCAATCCAGACCCGGATTTGCCGATGGCGTCCCGTCTTTTGACTTTGGCGGAAGGGCTGGCTGACGTTGTCCGGTTACATACGCCGGACGAAGCGGCAATCGAGGAAACTTTCGTTAACAAAAACGCGCGTTCGGCATTGCTTTTAGGGCAGGCAAGGGGAACGGCTATGTTGGCCTTGGCTCAACAGGGGCTTGGCGTTACGGAATATTCGGCCAACAGGATCAAGCAATCCGTCACGGGTCACGGACATGCGGAGAAAAACCAAATTCAGACGATGATAGGCATTTTGTTGCCCGGGGCGGGAGAGCTGGCTGCCGATGCCGCGGACGCTTTGGCTGTTGCCATTACTCATGCGCATCACAGCAGCGCCAATCAAAGGATAGCGGGCAAAACATGAACTGGAGATTGATGGAAGAGGCGGATATTCCACGCGTTAAAAGTCTTGCGGATGCCATACATACGAACTATCCGGAAGACGAAGCCATATTTGCCGAAAAACAACGCCTTTATCCGGAGGGATGTTTTTCTCTTATCTCGGATAACGAACTGGTTGGTTATATTATTTCGCATCCTTGGCGGTTGGGAGAGACTCCGGCCATCAACAAATTTTTGAATAGGCTGCCGGAAAAACCGGATACGCTCTATTGGCACGATATTGCTTTGAGTCCCAAAGTCAGAGCAAGAGGGGCTGTGCAAGAAGGGGTGTCGCTGGTTCTTGCGCACGCTAGAGCGGCCAGCTTTGCAAGCGTTTCGGGAACGGCAGTCAGCGGCACGGCGATTTTTTGGAAAAGACAGGGATTTAGCTTTCTTTCCGAAACGGCGCACGATTTGCCGAGTTACGGCAAGGAAGCCAGATTGATGGTGCTTTTTTTGCCAAAAAAGTAGTTCATGCAGGGACTTGCAAAAACAGCGCGAAAAGAGTACAAAAAGAGAACGCCTTTTTCGGGGTTTTCATGATCGGTAAACTTAGCGGCAGAATTGACAGCCTTTCCGGCTCTAACGTCATCCTGGATGTCGGCGGCGTGGGGTATGTCGTGAGGTGTTCCGCGCGGACGTTGCGCGAGATAGGCGCGGTCGGAGAGTCCGCCAGCCTGCGCATCGAAACCCATGTGCGCGAGGACGCGATCAATCTTTACGGCTTTGCCGATACTATTGAACAGGATTGGTTCCGCCTTCTGACGACAGTGCAGGGCGTCGGTGCAAAAGTCGCTATGTCCATTCTTGGTTCCGTTTCTCCCGAACAATTGGCGCAGTCTATTGCGGCTCAGGATAAAACCATGTTTACGCAAGCCGACGGCGTGGGGCCGAAACTTGCTTTGCGCATTGTCACGGAACTTAAGGACAAGGTGCCCGCCTTTATGGCTTCGCCCGTGCGGCTGGTTTCAGGCGGCGCTTCTTCGGCTGTGCCGCCGAGCCTTGCCGGTGACGCGCTTTCTGCGTTGCTCAATCTTGGCTATCGTCGCACGGAAGCTTTTGCTGCCGTGGCTGCCGCCAGCCAGCGCGATCCCGAAGCCAAACTCGATGCCCTTATCCGCGCGAGCCTTTTAGAGCTTAGCCGGAGGGAGAGCGCGGCATGAAATCTGCGCTTCCTCAAAGCCAGGATCGTCTCGTTGAACGCAAGGCTCTGCCGCATGAGGTTCAGGACGTTGCCTTGCGGCCTCAGACGCTGGACGATTTTGTCGGGCAGCCTGCGTTATGCGCAAACCTGAAAATATTTATCGAGGCGGCAAAAAAACGCGGGCAATGTCTGGATCATGCTCTTTTGTGCGGGCCCCCGGGATTGGGAAAGACGACGCTTGCCCAAATTATTGCACGGGAACTTGGCGTCGGGTTTCGCGGCACTTCCGGCCCCGTCATTGTGCGGGCGGGGGATTTGGCGGCGTTGCTTACCAATCTTCAGCCGCACGACGTCTTGTTTATTGATGAAATCCATAGGCTTAGCCCTCAGGTCGAGGAAATCCTCTATCCGGCTATGGAAGATTTTCAGCTCGATCTCATGATCGGCGAAGGGCCTGCCGCGCGTTCCGTGCGCATAGACCTGCCGCCCTTTACTCTTATCGGCGCGACGACGAGAAGCGGTCTTATCACGCGGCCTTTGCGCGAGCGTTTCGGGATACCCATGCGGCTCCAGTTTTATTCGCCGGAAGAGTTGCAGAAAATTATTGCCCGCGCCGCGACAAAGCTCGATATGCCGTTGACTGCCGACGGCGCGGCTGAAATTGCGCGGCGCGCAAGAGGCACCCCTCGCATTGCCGGACGATTGTTGCGTCGCGTGCGCGATTTTGCCGTCGTCGCGGGGCATAAAGCGATAGACGCCAAGGCGGCGGACGAGGCGTTGGGGCGGCTTGAGGTTGACAGGCTCGGCTTTGATTCTATGGACAGAAAATATCTTGGCCTGATAGCGGAAAATTATAACGGAGGCCCCGTCGGGGTTGATACGTTGGGCGCGGCTTTGTCGGAACAGCGCGACGTTCTTGAAGAAGTCATCGAGCCCTATCTGATTCAGCAGGGCTTATTGCAGCGGACGCCCAGAGGCCGTATGTTGACCGAGGCCGGATATAAACATATCGGCTTTACTTTCCCTGCCGGAAGGCAGGGCGACTGGTTTGCAAGCCTTCAGGAAAAAAGCGATGACGACGAAGCCTGATCCTAAAGCCCCCCACCATCTTCCGGTGAGAATATATTATGAAGACACCGATGCGGGCGGCGTCGTTTATTATGCCAATTACCTGAAATTTGCCGAGCGCGGGCGCATGGAATTTCTGCGCCGGTTCGGGTACAGCCACGAGCAGGTGCGCGAGGAACACGACTCAATTCTGGTCGTGCGCCATGTCGAAGTGGATTATTTGGCGTCTGCAAGGCTGGATGAGCTTCTGGATGTCGTTACGGAAGCGACTGAGTGCAAAAACAGTTCCATGACAATGAAGCAAACCGTGTGCCGGGGAGATACGGTTTTAGCCGAAATAACCGTTGTTATTGTTGCCGTTGGCAAATCCGGTCGGGCTGTCCGGATACCGCCACAATTGCGCCAGATTTTCGGCTCATAGAAAGCATGCCCGATCTTTAGTTTTTCTAGACTTTATCCCCTTATTTCGCATAAACATCTATGTCCGGAACCAACACTCTAACCCCCAGTCGCTGTTATGGATGCTTCACCCGTTTCCCCCGTTAATGCCTTGCAATTGGCAGGGTCCGTTACCGCCAACGATATGTCCCTTATGGGGCTCTTCGGTCACGCCGATATTGTCGGGAAAGTCATCATTGTCTTTCTCGTTATCATTTCGATCCTGACGTGGGCGATTATTTTCGACAAAATCGGGAAAGTTAAACGCCTGAAGGGAAGAGCCGAGTATTTCGAAGAAAAATTCTGGTCTTCAGGCTCGCTCGACATGCTTTACGAAAAAATCAAGCGCCCCGTCGATCCCATGCAAGCCGTTTTCGTCGCGGGCATGAGAGAATGGCGCAACGCCCAAGACAAGGGCCTGTTTTTAAATCCCGTCAGCCGCGCCAACGTCATGTCGCGCATTGACCGCGTTTTGCAGGTCACCATCGGGCGCGAAATGGCAATGGTCGAAACGTGGATGACTTTTTTGGCGTCCGTCGGCTCCGTCGCTCCCTTTATCGGTTTGTTCGGTACCGTTTGGGGCATCATGCACAGCTTTATCGGCATTGCGCAGGCTCAGAACACCAGCCTTGCCGTCGTGGCTCCCGGCATTGCCGAAGCTCTTCTGGCGACAGCCGTCGGCCTTGTCGCGGCTATTCCGGCGACGACGGCCTATAACAAGTTTTCCACAGAAATCGGGCGTTACAGCGCGCGGCTTGAAAACTTCGCTAATGATTTTACGGCGACGCTGTCGCGCAATCTGGAAGACGCGCGCGGCACTCAGGCTTCGCCCCTACATGAGGAAGACACCGGATGGCGGCACAAATGATGAATTCCGGCGGCGGCCGGAGTGGTCGCCGTCGCGCTTCGCGTCCTGTCTCGGACATTAACGTTACGCCGTTTGTGGACGTGATGCTTGTGCTGCTCGTCGTGTTTATGGTGACGGCGCCGATGATGACGGTCGGCGTTCCTATTGATTTGCCGAAAACGCAGGCGAACACCGTAAATCAGGACAAAGAACCTCTCGTCATCAGCGTCGATTCTGACGGACGCGTCTATTTGCAGGATAAAGCCATACGTTCCAGCGAGCTTGTGGCGAAGCTGAAAGCCATTACGGGCGCAAATCCCAATGCCCGCATTTTTGTGCGCGGGGACAAGCAGCTTCCTTACGGGAAAATCATGGAAGTCATGGGATCCATTAGCTCGGCGGGCTTCAAGAAAGTCGCGCTTGTCGCAGAACTACCTAATCCGGCTCAGGGCAAAGGCCGCACGCAGGAGCCATGATCTACGTTCCTACCGTCAACGATCATAGCCTGAAAGAAAGCCTCACGGTATCGACGGGGCTGCACTTTCTGATGTTTCTGTTTTTGTATTTCGGCCTGCCGCATATTATCCCGCCGCTGCCCGCCCATCATGAGCCCATACCCTTCGATATTGTGACGATTGCCGAAATCACCAATACGCGCGTTGCCGACCAACCTGAGGCTGCTGCTTCTCCGCCCCCTCCACAGCAGACAAAGCCGCAGGCTCCGCCGCCTGCCCAAGCAAAAGCCGAAGCCGAGCCGGAAGCTTTGATGCCGAAACCGCTTGAAAAACCAAAGCCTCCGGCTGAAAAGCCTGCGCCTCAACAGCCCGATTTGTTCGGCAGCGTGCTTAAAAACGTCGCCAGAATGAAACCGGTGGAGTCTCCTAAAGTCACGGATGCGGATAAAAAAGCGGATGCCAATGCCGCTGCGTCCAATTTGGGTCCGTCTTTTTCTTCGCGGCTTACGATTACGGAAGAGGACGCTTTGCGCCGCCAGATCGAGCAATGCTGGAACCCGCCGGTGGGCGCCCGCGACGCGCAAAACCTGATTGTCGAGGTTATCATTGACGTAAACCCCGATCGTACCGTGGCAAACACGGAGATTGTTGACAAGTTGCGTTACGCCAGCGATCCTTTCTTCCGCGCCGCCGCAGATTCCGCTATACGTGCGGTACGTAATCCGAAATGCAGCCCGTTGGAACTGGCTGCCGACAAGTATCAGCAGTGGAAACGCATCAATTTTAATTTTGATCCGAGGGACATGTTATGAGAAGCATCCGGCATACGACGTTCAGCGTTCAGAAACTTATCGCGGTAGCGGCATTGGCCGTTATTATGTTTTCGCCTTCGGCGCGAGCCGAAGTTAAAATTGACATCACGCGCGGCGTCGTCGAGCCGATCCCCATCGCCATTCCTTCATTCTACGGCAACACGCCTTCCGAAGCGAAGTTCGGAAACGATATTGCGCGCGTCGTTTCGGAAGACCTCGTGCGTTCGGGGCTGTTTTCGTCCGTCGATCCGCAATCCTTCGTTCAGGACGCCAATTCGCTTCTGGTTCAACCGCATTTTTCGGACTGGCGCGTGCTTAATGCCCAGGCGCTTGTCGTCGGCAAAATCGAAACGCAGGCCGGCGGCAAACTAAAGGTCGAATTCCGCCTGTGGGACGTGTTCTCGGAACAGCAAATGACGGGACTGGCCTATTTCTCGATCCCCAGCAATTGGCGCCGCGTCGCGCACATCGTCTCGGACGCGATTTATAAGCGCGTGACGGGCGAGGACGGCTATTTCGACACGCGCATCGTTTATATCGCCGAAACGGGCCCTCAAACCCGCCGCATCAAGCGGCTTGCGATCATGGATCAGGACGGCGAAAACAACCGCATTCTGTCCGATGGCCGCGCTATTGTTCTGACGCCGCGCTTTTCTCCGGCGATGCAGCAGATCACCTATATGGCCTACTATAACAACCGCCCCCGCGTTTATCTGTTCGACATTGATACGGGCAAGCAGACCGTTCTGGGCGATTTCGACCATATGACGTTTGCGCCGCGCTTTGCTCCTGCGGGCAACCGCGTCGTGTTTGCTTTGTCCGAAAGCGGCGCTTCCAATATTTATACGATGGATTTGCGTACGCACCGCATCCAGAAACTGACAAGCGGAACAGCCATCAGCTCTGCGCCGTGCTATTCGCCGGACGGGAAGAAAATCACGTTTGAATCCGATCGCGGCGGTTCCCAGCAGATTTATGTCATGAATGCCGAAGGCGGCAATGCTCAGCGCATCAGCTTCGGCAACGGCAATTACGGAACGCCGGTCTGGTCGCCCCGCGGCGATTTGATCGCCTTTACCAAAATGCATGGCGGGAGATTCTATATAGGCGTCATGCGTCCCGACGGCACCGGCGAAAGGGAGCTCGTTGAGGCATGGCACGCCGAAGGCCCGACATGGGCTCCGAACGGCCGCGTTTTGATGTATTTTAAGGAAGCTCCGTCAAGTCAGGGATCGAGGCCGAAGCTCTATTCGATAGATTTGACCGGATATAACGAACGCGAAATCCAGACGCCGACGGATGCATCGGATCCGGCGTGGTCGCCCCTGTTGCCGTAATTTTACGGTTATCGCGGAAAGCCGGATACTTTTCCCGGAAACCAGAGGCGGCCCCGTTTGTCTTCGATTTCGATCAGCCATACGTCCGGGTCAATGGCTGTTTGTTTCGAAAGATAGGCTTCTGCCGCCGCGTCCGTCATAGGGTCTGTGGATGTTGCGGGAATCCAAACGCGGTTTTCGCCGTCGCGCGCTTCGATAAGGACGCGAGAGGTTCCGTTCAGCAGATTAATTTTCAAAATCATCGTGCCGCTTTGGGCGTCGCCTTTATGGACGACAATGACGGACACGCCTTCTTGCGCAGCTTCGCGTATTACGGCGCTGACGTAAAAGGCTGTCGGGAGTCCGCTTTCTCTCATAACGCTATTTTGTGGAGGAAGGTTTAAAAGGCCAGGGCGCTGCCGAGGCCGGAAGCAAGGTTTCGCGCGCCAAGCCTATAATGCCGATTGAGACATAGCCGTTGCGAACGGCGGCGGCGTCGCTCTTTGAGGCCTCTTTTTTCTTGGGTTTATGAGGGTAAATCCAGAAACACTTTTTGCCGCGCAGGTCGGTGTCTTCTCTGATCTCGAAGGGGGGAAGTTGACCGTTGACGGGGAGCGTCCAGCGGCTTCCTTTGATTTTTTTAGCAGGCAGATTGGGGAGGTTGATGGACAGGCAAAAGTATTTTTTCCAGCCTTTCTTGAACAGGGAGGCAAGCAAGGGGGGTAAAATTTCGCCAGCCATATCCCAGTGCATATTTTCAGGCGCGTCGCGCTTGATGCTTATGGCGACGGAGGGGATTTCGTACATAAGGCCTGCGAAAGCTCCGCCCAACGTTCCCGACAAGTTGACGTCAGACCCCGTGTTGAGGCCCGTATTAATGCCCGAGAAAATGAGATCGGGCGGACAGTCTTTCATAAGATGTTCAAGGGCGACAACGATACAGTCCGAAGGCGTGCCGGAGACGGCGTGGCGGCGTTCCCCGAGCTTTCGAATCCGCAAGGGAATGCTCATCGTGAAGCTTTGAGACGAACCGCTTTGTTCGACCTCGGGAGCGACGATCCATACGTCGGTTTGGGGGGCAAGTTTTCTGGCTACATCCGCCAGAACGGAAAGGCCTGTCGCGTTAATTCCGTCGTCGTTTGTGATAAGAATCCGCAAGCTTTTTTTCATTAAAAGCCGACCTTTTCGGAAATCAGATAGAGAGGCCTTGCTTTCACTTCCATGAAAATACGAGCCAAATATTCGCCGACGATGCCGAGGCTTAGCAGTTGCAGCCCGCCCAAAAACAGTATGCCGACCATGAGCGAGGCATAGCCGGGAACATCAACGCCATAAATCAAGGTGTCCGCGACAAGGTAGGCGGCATAAGCGATCGCGCCGAAAGAGACAAGCACGCCGCACCACGTCCAGATCCGCAAGGGCAGCGTGCTGAAGGCAGAAATGCCGTCGAAGGCGAAACGCAAGAGACGAAAAAAGCTCCAGTTTGAATGGCCGCTATCGCGGGGCTCAACTTCAAACGACACCGTGCCCTGGCGAAAGCCGACCCATGAGGCGAGTCCCTTCATAAAACGATTGCGTTCAGGCAAAGCGTTTAGCGCCGCGATGGCTTTGCGGTCGAAGAGGCAGAAATCGCCCGCGCCTTCGGGCATATCAATATCGGCAATCTTGTGAAAAACGGCATAAAACGCGCGCGCTAAAAAGCGGCGCAAGACGCTGTCGGTATGGCGGTCGTTGCGGAGGGCATGAACAACCTCGAAGCCTTCGCGCCATTTGTTGACGAGATCGGAAATGACTTCGGGAGGATGCTGAAGATCGCTGTCCATCGTTACGGCAGCGTCGCCTTTGGCTAGTTGCAATCCGCAGGTGAGCGCCGTTTCTTTGCCGAAATTGCGGGCGAAACGGACAATCTTCAGTCTTTGGTCGAACTGACGTTCGTGAACAAGCGTCGCAAACGTGCTGTCGGAGCTTCCGTCGTCAACGCAGATGATTTCATAAGTAAGGCTGACTTTTCCAAGCGCGGGATACAGCCTTTCCAGCAGGCGATGAACGCCGGCGGACTCATTATGAAAGGGTAGAATAATGGAAAGTTGCGGCATGAAAAAACCGGGATCTGAAACTTAGCGCTTAGAATAGCTCCGAAATCAGCGCCTTCCAAGACAGAACTTACTTCAAATCCCGGATGCCTTTTAGAATCCTTCGCGCTCTTTGCGTTTGCGCTCAACCTTGCGTTGACGGCGAACGGATTCGGACTTTTCACGCGCCTTGCGTTCTGACGGCTTTTCATAATTCCGGCGGAGTTTCATTTCACGAAACACGCCTTCGCGTTGCAGTTTTTTCTTTAAAGCGCGGAGCGCTTGGTCAACATTGTTGTCACGAACGAGAACTTGCACGAAGCATCCCTCCTCAGGGAGTAAAAATGTTAGGGTCAAAAAACATTCCGGCGTCTTTTCGAAAGACAGCCGGAGGGTGAGGAAATAACATAATCAATAGGTTAGAGCAACACGTTATCTGTCATGCTTTTTAAAAGCTGTCGGAGAAAAACATCATATTTATCAAAGGATTGAAGTTGTCGCGGCTTATGGGAGAAGAATCGCGCATTGCGGGAAGCCCAGAGCTGCGGGTAGTCTTGACGAGAAAGAAGCAAACAAGGAGTACGGTCATGAAGAACAATTTGTTTACGCCTTTGACGCTGCGCGGCGTTACGTTCAAGAATCGCATCTTCCTTTCTCCGATGGATCAATACAGCGCGGAAGACGCAAAGCCGAATATTTGGCATCTGGCGCATTACGGCAATCGCGCTATCGGCGGTGCGGCGTGCACCGTTCAGGAAGCCACGGCTGTATTGCCTGAAGGCCGCATCAGTCCAGGAGATTTAGGCATGTGGGACGACTTGCAGGTTGCGGCTTCCCGTCCTTTGACGCAATTCATCAAAGAGCAAGGCTGTATCCCCGGCATTCAGTTGGGACACTCGGGGCGCAAAGGCTCGACAAGCATTCCGTGGAAAGGGGCGGGCTATGTCACTCCGGCGCAGGGAGGATGGGCTGTCGTTGCGCCATCGGCTGTGTCTTTCGATGACAAATCGCCCGTGCCGCGCGCGCTCAACGAACAGGAAATTCAAAACATCGTTGCGGCCTTTGCGAAAGCGGCGGAACGCTCCGTCGCCGCGGGCT
>Ga0265297_10006184_pt1 | contig 17579 bp, 8 predicted proteins | sample Munlanlwell13791_FD_192502 | JGI IMG/M metagenome (GOLD analysis project Ga0265297, IMG submission 192502) | Leachate microbial communities from a municipal landfill in Southern Ontario, Canada - Leachate well 137-91 | ecosystem: Engineered > Solid waste > Landfill > Unclassified | place...
GCCTTGACCGATTCGGCCCGATTCATCCACGAATACCAATAAGGCTTGGCACCATTGCGGCACTGCTCGATGCGCGAAACCTTGCCGATGGTGCCAGACTCAAAGAGCTTCTTACAACCGGCACTGGTGGCATAGCTGCGGACTTGAGTGCCCATCTGCACGACTTGGGAACTGGCCTTGACCAGGTCGAAAACGCGGTTGAGAGCCTCCATGTTCATGGCCAGCGGTTTTTCCACATAGACGTCCTTCTTGGCCTTGATGGCGGCTTCCAAGTGCAGGCAGTGCTGGTGATCACACGAGGCAATCATCACCGCGTCAATGTCGTCCAGCGCCATGATGTCCTTATAGGAGACGAACTGCCGCGCCGGGCGGCCATACCATTCCTGAGCCCGAGCCACAGCCCGCTCGCGGCGCTGCCGCCAAGGATCGCTGACCGCGGTAAACTCGACGTTCTGCGCCTTGTCGTAAGGATGAACGCCCTTCATATGGGCGTCGAAGCCGCGACCGCCGCAACCGATGAGGCCCAGCGAAATCCGTTCGTTGGCGCCCACGATCCTGGCGTAGCTGGCAGCGGTGAAGGCCATCGCGGCCCCAGCCGAAGCTGTCTTGAGGAACTGCCGACGAGAAGCGAATGCTTTCATGAGTTTGTCTCCGATAGGTGAGTTGAGCGCATCCTAGCGCGCCGTTGTCATGCGGCAAGCGCAAAGAAATCCAATCGTCAATCGTGATCCGTTCAACTCCAAATCCGATTGAAGCCGGAGGTCAAAGCTGACCCCATAGGCAAATCCCAAATATTGCAGAGACAGCCCGCCGCCTCTCCTAGATGGCCCATGGTTTGCGCATGGGCCGATCCAGCATGCGGTTGGCCCCTTCGTCGTTGAGGAATGCCTCCTGAGCCGAATCCCAGCGCAGTTTCCGCCCCAACTTGATCGCGATCTGTTGCAGATGACACAACGCGTCTGAGTGGAAAGCAATATCTATGGGCACCGCCGGCTGCGTCTTTCCTTTCACAGCATCAATAAAGTTCACATGGTGGTTGTCGCTCTTGAAGAGATTGATTTCGTTGGGACCCACCTTCTCTTTGATCAGCGACTGTGGGTTCGCGTCCAGCTTGCGGCGGTCCACGTGCACCCATCCCTCGGTGCCGATAAACATCACACCATGGCCATGGTCGTTGGCCTGCATGGGATGCTTCTTGCTTGTGCCATCGTCCATGTGGATCAGGGTGACGCCATTGGCATACCGGTTCTCGACCTGCCAGTGTGTCGCGGCATCGGTGAGCATGCCTTTCGGGAATTCCCCTTTCCCTTCGATCGTTGTCGGCCCGGAAAGGTCAGTGCCATTTCCCCACTGCGCAATATCGAGATGATGAATTCCCCAGTTACCGATCATTCCCATGCAGTAGTCCGATATGGAATACCAGACGCTGTAGCCTTTGCCCTGAACGTGAGGCCGGCATCGCTCGTAGCAATAGGGCGCCATGGGCGCGGGTCCCAACCACATCTCGTAGTCCAGTTCCTTGGGCACAGGCTCGGTGGGTTGAATGGGGCATGTCCAACTGCCCGGAACGCCGACGAGGATGGTCTTCAACCGGCCTATTCTTCCATTGCGCACCAGTTCACACGCGCGCCGGAAATTACCACCAGACCGTTGCTGGGTTCCAAACTGGAAAACAACGCCGCTTTCCTTGACGGCTTTCCGGACGGCCTGCGCAGCGCGGAAGCTCCAGCCGATGGGTTTCTCGCAATACATGTGTTTTTTCTGCCGGGCGGCTTCGAGGACCATCAGCGGATGCCAGTGGTCGGGCGCGGTAATCTGCACGGCATCAATGTCTTTCCGCGCCATCAGTTCCCGGAAATCCTTGTAAGCTGCGCAAGCCGTATTCTTATACCATTCATCCACAGCCTTCTTGGCATTGAGCCGTTGGGTCTCATGCGCATCGCACACGGCCACCACTTGAACGTCCTCCGCATTCCCTCGAAACGTCCGCATGTTGCCCAATCCCTGGATGCCCATGCCGATACAACCCAAGGTGACTTTGTTGCTGGGGGCGGTTGCGCCATCCTTCCCCAAGACAGACGACGGGATGATCTGCGGGAAAGCAGCGGCTCCGGCAACCGCTGCCATTTGCTTCAGAAACTGCCGGCGGGGAACAATGCTCGTGGTCATGGTTTTCATGGAATCAACTCCTGGATTGTTCGTTCATTTCTTCTCGTGGTCACGCGATCAATCAAAACCGGTGATGTGGTTGCCGGTCGATTTGAACCGACCCGTAGTGACGATGGCCTGCGTCGCGTTGGTGACACCGCCGCGTTCGATGAGGTTGTCGCAGAACAACGACGTGTCACTGCCGTGGCTGGTGAATGCGACCGGCTGCGCGCAACCGGTGATGGTGTTGTCGTGGAGATTCCAGTTAGCCGAGGGCGCGAACACCTCAAAACGATCACCGACTTTCATCGCGCGCGGCTGCTTGAGCTTGAAGCAAAGCGTCTCGGGATCGAAAGACTCGATGACGGAGGCTCCGTCAGGCTTTGTGCCGCGAAACCACGCGACATTCCAGCCGCGATAACGGTGAGACAATCGCCGCTCCAGGGGGATTCTGCCGCGGCGGACAATGAAACTCGTTGGATCCACAACCTCGCTGACGGTGGAGAAGGCGGCATTGCTGGCGATGCCCTCGCCGCAGTTGCGCAGGAGGTTGTCGTGAACAACGAGGTTGATGGCCGGCTCGGTCAGGCAGATCGCGACGACATTGGTGTCGCATGCGCCGCGCGTATAGACCTGGTTGTCGCTGACGATGACATCGGAGGAGGCGACGTGAATGGCCGTGCGGGCGCGCGACGGTTCGCCGATGGCGGTCATGTCCATGATGTTGCCAGCGATGGTGCAGTTGCTGGTCGGCAGGCTGCGCTCGTCGCCGCCGGCGACAACCTCGATGCCGCACGAGTTGTAATTCACGAAGAGGTTGTTGCGGACAATCACCTGCGTGGCACCGTCGGTGGCGCGGACAATGTAGCCGCCGGGGCGGCCACCGTAACAGGTGCGGCCCTCGAACACATTATCCGCGACGATATGCTGGGCGGAACCCAGTTGTTCGAGATGTTCGGCGCGGCTGCGAATGTTGCCCATCGCGACCGTGCCGGAGTTGCGGACGTAGTTGCCGATGAACCGCACGAACCGCGACGCGCCTTCCCACGTACAGCCGCCCACGTCCACGATGCGGCATTGCAGCACGCTGGTGTTTTCGGCCATGTCGTTGTTGTTGAAAGCGTTTCGGGCGCAATCCACGACAGAGCAACGCAGGTAGGTAATGGCCTTGGTATAGCTCCGTGGCTCTCGCTCGCCGCGACGGCTGGAGCCGGCCGAGTAGAAGCACTCGGCTGACATCCGCCGCGCGTGGCAGTTCTCCACCAGCACACGCTCGGTGTTGCTGATGCCAACCGCGTTGCAGTGTTTGAAATAGAAGCCCCAGACGGCCGTGCCGCCCAACGTGCGCATCACACCTGCCCGGTCGCTCTCGTCGAATCCCATGTGGCCGACCATGCTGAAATTGCGGAGGGTCACATCGACACCACCCTTCACTTGGAAACACGAACCTTCTCCCTCGCCAATATCAAGCACGGTGCCGGGCGCGTTCTGGCCTTCGATGACGATCGCCGCGGCGTTGTTGACTATGACCGGTCCCGAGAGGCGATAGTTGCCAATGGGAACGAAGACATTCTTCTTCTCCTTGATCGCGCGGTCCACAGCGGTCTGTAACGCGACGGTGTCGTTGTGACGAACGACCGCATCCTTGACCGCGCGCGTGGCGGCATCCTTCAACGTCAATGTGTTGCCCTCGATCTTCTCGATCGTGGTGATGAGTTGGTCGCGCGCGATGAATGTGGCCGTGTAGCCGGATTCCCAATCGTGTTTGCCGAAACGGACCTCGATGCCGCCGCCAAGCGGTTGCCAGTCGCCGGTGATCAGCGTCTTCTCGTGCCACGTCCGTCCGAGATCGTCCGTCCAGCGAAAGGTGTGTGACGCGCCGGCGGGCACATCGAGCACATACACGACCCAACTGCCCGCGCTGCCGTCATAGCCGCGCATCTGGACGAGGTCGCCAACGGGGCGTGATTTTGCGTAGTCCTTTCGCGGCCCCCACAGCTTGCCTCCCGTGAAGCGGGGGGCAACCTTTGACACCATCACTCCCTGGCCGACCTTGAAATCGCCGGCGTTCTTGACCGTGATCTGCTTCGAGCCTTCGCGGGTCACCGCAACCGTTTCAAACTTCGACCCCGACGCGCCGAAGTCGCAAACGTCGAGCCAAGTGTTGGTTCGTCCCGATGCAATCGCGAGGCCAAACACCATGAAGAAGACGAAAGTGGATTGGAATGTGCGGAGAAAGGTGATGTTCATGGCAGATGTGGCTCAGGGCAACTCTAGCAGCAATGGTTTTCTCGACTCAAGAGTGAGCGGGCCTTTGAGCGTCATGGGTTTGCCTGTCACGAGGTCGCGCACTCTACCAATGGCGTTCTTCGCTTGCAGCATGATCTCAACGGCTTGCTTGTTGACGTTGATCAGATAGACGACGTGCTTCCGGCCTTTCTGCGCCGTGCGAAGCTCCACCCCCCAAACCGGCTTGCCATCTTTTCCGACCACGCGAACAGGTCTCTGGATGCCGGCTTCGTCAAGGAGCTTGTCCAGTTGCGGCGCATATTCCTCCGGCGTCGAGCCGGCGAGATGCAGGTCCTCTTTGAGAAAATCGGGCGGCGTTCGCTCGTTGCCATATTCGTCGCAGCGCAGCGATTCGTTTCCAATGACCGCCAGCCGGCCTCCGCGTTGGTGATACTCACGAATCCTCGCCACAACATCCTCCGGCACGTGTTTCGCAGCCGGGATGACCAGCAGCGCACAGTCAGCCAGCTTCCCTTCGCGAATCATCCGTTCAGTGACGAAGCCCACCGGGTAATCGAGGAAGTAGAGAGCTTCGTAGGCATCGCGGACTTGAAGCGGATACGCCTTGGGGTCGTGGATGGCGGATGGCTCGCTGTAGAAGATGCGCACTCTCCGCTCCAGTTGCGGGAATAGCGCAATGGTATCAGTGAGCCGCCGCAGTTCGAGCACGGTATGTCCCCAGACTTCCAGCAATTGCGGCTGGGTCAGCAGTCCGCCGAGAAACTCGCCAAAGCGCGGTGTGCCCTCCGGGCTTCTTCCCCACCACCAGAGCAAATGCGCGCCCAAGCCGTGGAGATGTTCCATCCACAACGTCGTGCGGAAATAGTCCGCTGGCACGCCCAGCGGCGAAATGTGATAGACCGATGTCAGCGTATGGAGTTCCGGATCGAAGACAGGTTTCTCCGGACACAGCGACTTGGCGAAGTCGTAGTAGATCATCTCGTCGCGCCAACCCAGACTGTACTTGGCCCAATGCGACTCTGGCAGGCGCCGTGTGGACCGCCCGGCCTCGACGGCAAAGATGCCGCCGTCCCAACCCGATACCGAACTCTGCCGAAGAATGTCCTCGCGGTTCCGCCCATACGCCGGGTCGAAGCCGCCCAGTGGCGCGCTGACCAGACAACCCGCCGCGGGCCAGCAGGTCCACAAACCGTCCGGGTCCGACTGCTTGATGCCATCAATCTGTGACTGGTTGAACCGCGTCAGGCGATCTTCGTTGAATGCATTCCAGTCATAAAACTCACCCCGGGTCTGCCGCGCCTGCATCTGGTCTTTTCCGCTGGGCGCAAGCGTCTGACGGTCATAGTGCCCGCCCTTCGTCGCGGATGTTTTCTTCGCCGCGGCTTCCTGGAAATCGCGGTAGCTGGTTCCCCACGCGCGATTCAGCGCGGCGATCGTTTCGTGTTTCGCCTTCAGCCAGTTCTCGTATTGCTGTGCCGTGTGTTTGCCGCGGAATCCCGGATGGCACCACTCCTCACCCATCAACGAGTAACAGAAGTTGTTGGGCAGCGCCTTGAGTTGCGCGGCCGCATACTTGAACCACATGCGATTGAACCGTCCGGTCAGCGGATGATTCAGGTCCATGCAGTCGCGGAACCAACCCTTGTCCTCTTCCAGATCGATGTCCGGCGCAAGCTTCGCCAGCCAGGACGGCGCGCGATAATTCCAAAGGCTTGGGTTCACCAGCATCCCCTGGGCTTCGGCTGCGCGATAAACCGGGATCACATGCTTCTCGAAATATGATTCGTCGAACGCATCCCATCCGCGCGTGCATCCGTGCGAGATGTGCAGCGGTCCCAGCAGATTCGCGCCGAGGGCCTTGACTGTTTCGATTCGGGGACCGCTGTCCGATCGAAGCGGAAAACCCAGGATCCCGGAAATGAACACCGGCTTGTTGCCATCGGAAAAAGCGCCATCGCGCACGCAAACACGTTGAAGCCCGGCCGGCGGCGTTTTCACATGGAGCGCCGGGCTCTTGATCATCCGCTGCATTTGCCCAATCGAGAATCTCTTCCGTCTGCGCAGCCTCGAAACCAGGCAACGCGTGAATCCTTCGCAACGCTTCTTCGCGGCCAAGGATGCGAAAATCAATCATGTCGGCTGGATAGTCGCTTGCGTCCAACGCAGCATCCTTGAGGATGAACCCGGCGAACAACCGTGCAACCGTGAGGCTGACCACTTGGGCGTCGGCGGGGATTCGCTTCGCCTTCGCCGTCTCGATCAACCGCTCCAGCGTTGCGGCCTTCTCCTCGATGACGGCGACCTTGCGGCGCGCTTCCTCCACTTCGCGCGGGATCACATATGCCAACGGGCTGCCTTCGTAACGCGGCATTCCCTCCGTGCAAGGTGCCGCGTAGATGTCGTCAAACCAAGCAACACCGGCATGTTTGCCCCGCAACAAGAGAAACACCGACACGCGCCTTGCCGGTTTCGGCAAGGGGATTTTCAGCGAACGATACTCCCAATCGTGCGAACCGACGCTGAACGGCACATTCGGACCGTAGAGACTTGTGCCGTCCACGAAATTGACGTCGATGTAGATCGCGTAGTTGCCATCCGCCCGCCCGGTGACATCCTTCGCCTTGCTCCAACCACTGATCAGCAGCGTGGTCGGCGTCTTGATGCGCGCCACCGGAAGGGAACAGACCGCCACTGCGCCTTCGCCTTCTCCAGTGGCCGTGAGACGGATGCTCTGGTTTCCGGTGTGTTTTTCCGCGCGATCAACCACGTAGCCTGAACCTTGAGACTTCCAGGCATTTTTCAGCGCCGGCTCCGAAGCTTCGAAGCCGGGCTTGTTCACGAGGTTGTCAGACTCCTGCACCGTCCCGTGCCCTGCCGCTCTCACCGGCAAACCACAGAAGACGCCCATCAATAAGATTGATACCAATCGCTCAATCATGGCCTTACTCCTTTTTTGGCTGCCCTCCCTTCCCGTCGAAGCCACTGATGTGGTTGTCGATCAACTTGAATTGACCGGTAACGGTGACAGCCTGCGTCGCGTTGGTGGCGCCGCCGCGCTCAATGAGGTTGTTGCGGAAAAACGACGTGTCGCTGCCGTGGCTGGTCAACACAACCGGTTGCTGGCAGCCGGTGATGATGTTGTCGTGGATGTTCCAGTTGGCCGACGGCGGAAAGACCTCAACAGAATCACCGACCTTCATGTCGTGAGGCTCCTTCAGCTTGAACTGAAGTGCCGTCGCATCGTAGCCATCAATCACGGATTGTCCCGCCGGCTTGTTCGCCTTCAGCCAGATGAGCGTCCAGTTGCGATAGAGATGCGAGGTGCGCCATTCGAGCGGCAAGCCGGTCTGCCGGAACGTGCGCGAGTCGGTGGTTTCGGTGATCTTTCCGGAAAGGCGTTGTGTTGTGATGCCGCGGCCACAGTTGCGGATCAGGTTATCGTGCACGTTCACGTTCAACGCGCCGTCGCGGAATTGAAGCCCCGTCACCTTCGGGTCGCATGCGCCGCGCACATAAACCTGGTTGTCATAAACGAGCATGTCGGAGGCGCTGACGTTGATGCCGATGCGCGTTGCGGGTTTCTCGCCGGTGTAGGTCAGGTCGATGATGTTGCCGCTGATCGTAATGTTCCGCGACGGGTAGTTGTTGTGGACGGTGGCGCTCGCCGCGTGGATGGCGTTGCCGTTGTAGTTGATGAAAAGGTTGTTGGCCACCACAACCTGCGTGGTGCCGTAGATCACCGTGACCCCGCCGCAACGGCCGATGCCTTCGAAGACATTGTCGCGCACGATGGCCTGGCCGATGCCGAGATCGTGATAATGGTCCAATCGCGGCAACGTGTGCGGGATATCGCCGATGGTCACGGGGCCGGCGTTTCGCACGTAGTTGCCGATGAACCGGATGAACCGGCCCGATCCCTCGTAAGCGTGCCAACCCGCGCCGTCAATCCGGCAGTGCAGGACACTGGTGTTCTCAGCGAAGTCGCAATTATTGAACGCATTCGCCGCACAGTCGGTCACCGAGCAGCGCAGGAACGTTGCCGATTTCGTGTATTGCTTCGGCTCCTCCGCGCCACGCCGATACGGGCCGCCCGAGATGAAACACTCGCTGGCCATGCGGCTGGCGTGGACGTTCTCGAAAAGCACGCGCTCAGTCGCATTGATGCTGGCGCCGCTGCAGCTTTTCAGCGTGCAGGCCCAGAATGAGAAACCGCTCGATGTCTTGAACGCGCCCGGTTGTTCCGCCAGCCCCGTGTGGCCGACGAGCTGGAGGTTGCGCACGGTCACTTCCGTGCCTTGAGCGAGAGCGAGACACGCGCCTTGTCCGTCGGAGATGTCCAGAATCGTATCCACGGAGCTTTGCCCCTCGATGACGATGGCGCTGGCGTTCCGCACGAACAGACCGTTAGCCAGCCGATATCGGCCGACCGGGATGAACACGTTCTTCTTCTCGCGGATGGCGCTATCAATCGCCGCCTGGAGCGCCATGCTATCGCAGTGTCTGACAACGGCGTCGCTGGCTGTGCGATTCGCTTCGGTTCGGAGCGTCAGAACGTTTCCTTCGATCTTCTCGATCACGCTGATGAGCTGGTCGCGTGCGCTGAAACTGACCATGTGTCCCGGCTTCCAGTCCCGCCGGCTGAACCGCACCTCAACGCCGCCGCCGAGCGGTTGCCAGTCGTATGTGACCGGCACCTTTGCGCCCTTCCAGCTCCGCGCGAGGTCATCGCTCCAGCGAAACGTCGGGCCAGTGCTGTCCATCTCCAACAGGTAAACGATCCAACTGCCCGCGCTGCCGTCGTAGCCGCGAATCTCCAGCCCCGTGTCCTTGCTGGCACCGATGTAAGGCTCGCCCGGCCCCCAGAGTGTCGGGTTGACGTAACGGATGTTGCACCGGGACACCATCACGCCCTGGCCAACCTTGAAATCGCCCACATTCTTGACGGTGACCTGCTTCGAGCCGGCAGTGGTGGCAGCCTTGGTTTCGAACGCGGAGCCAGATGCGCCACAATCGCGGGCATTGAGCCAGTTGTTCGTCTCAGCAAAAACCGCGCTGCTCGACAACAGTGCAACACACACAAACGGCACGATGACGGACTTCAGTAGAATTGACATAATAGGATTATTTCCAGTGGTAGATGTGCACGCCGTAAGGACCAAACGTATCCGTGAAACCGCCGTCTTCCGATCGGAGTTGCCGCTTCTCGAAAGGCAACAGGATGCGTTTCGCCCCGGCGGCGGAGAAACGCACGACAACATCTGCGTTGGCCGAGTTTGCAGCCAGGATATATTTGTGGCCAGCGTGTTCTTTCAACAACGCGCTGATGCTCGGATAGCCAAGCGCGTCTTTCGCCGGGCCGCTGAGGATTTGCGGTGGGGACGGCTGCGGCCCCGTGCGCTCGACCAGCACGTCCTGTAGTTGAGACAGTTCGCCAGCCAGCTCGCAGATGTTCCGCCACGTTTCCGGCGTATGCGTGACGCCGTGGTTCTTGCCCGTGCCGCCATACGTATACCACGTGATGCCGTGCGCGCCGTGGATGATTGAGAGATAGCTCATCGCCCACAACTCCGCCCGCGTCGGAAATCGCGGCCAACCCCAGCCCTCGAAATCCTGGATGAGCGCCCAGATGGTCTTGCGCCGCGTGCCATTTCGCACCAGATCGCCTGCGATGGTTTTCATGTCGGCGATGACCTGCGGCACGCCTTTGTCGCTGTTGTCGCGAATCGGGTAGATCTCCGGCAGGAAACCGTCCGTGGACTTCACGTAGTCCGTGTAGCGCGAGGTCGGCGGCGAACCGACGCCGTCGGCCTGCACGGTGATATGCGCCGGGTCCACGTCATGAATCGCATCCGAAAGTGCGCACAGCTCGTCGTCACCGATGTGGCTTGCCGTATCGTCGGCCAGATACCACGCCAGCAACGCCGGCTGCGATTCTTCACGCAACACATCCCACAAGACACTCTCAGTGTTATTGCAGTTTGCGCCGCCGCCGGAGGCGACGAAGAGCTTGATGCCGTAGCGTTGCGCTGCGGAGTAGAATTCCGCAAACGCGGGGCTTCGCGCGCTGTTATAGGTATGGGCGAAGTTGAAGCCCGCCGCGCGCAGATCACCGAACGCCTTGTCGAAACTGTCGTCGTTGAACGCTTTTTTCCAAACGGCATATAGCCCGATCGGAAAGAAGGGCCTGCCGTCCACGAGCGTCATGCCGTCGTCGCGCAGCGAAACAACGTTTCGTGTGCGCGGCGAACGCACCAGCAAGAAAAGGTCACGCCGCATCGCATTGCCGGCGAAATCGGACGCGCTCACCGTCATGCGGTGGAGATTGGGCGAATCGTCGCGCCGCGCCGGGCGCGGTCCGGCAAGCTCGATCTCCGCAATGTCCACGAACGCGCCTCCGAAGATATCCGGCTGATCGAACCCGAAGCTGATGACGGCGTTGGACGCGCCATCGGGCGCATCCATCTCGTAGACATCCTGGTGCCACCCGGTGTTGGCCGCGCCTAACTCCAGCATCGTCGGTTGTCCAACAGCAACGCCTTTCGTGTCGAGCCATGTCACGCTGCCACCGCGTTTTTTCCCACTGCTCATCGCCGCCTTGAGATCCATTGAATGGCGGGTCCAACAGCCGAGCCGATAGTGCGCGCGCGGGATGACGGGAATCTCAGGCGACTGAACTGAAAAGGACGTGTCGATCCTGTCCGGTTGCCGCGTGATGTGAAATCCCGGCGGTGCGTCCGGCGTCCGGCGTGCCGTGCGGTCGATGGTGAGTGCGCCATTGTAGTTGCTCACTCGCCAGCGCGCCAACGCGCCGTCAACCGCTGGCGGTTTGAGTGGGCTCGGAGGCCGATAAACGAATTTGCCACCGGCAAATGCCAACTCGCGGGTCACGTCCCTGTCATCAAGTGCCAGACGCACTGTCTTGCGATCCACTCCGGTCTCATCGGCAAACCGAAACCAGATGGGAGCTTTCGCGTCGGCAGTGCGAGTCGCGCTGTGCGCCGCCAGGCTTGGCGGCTGACAATCGCGGCCCTGCCACGGTCCGTCGGCAGTGTTGCCGATGGAAACTCTTTTCAACACGGGCGTCTTCGTTGGATCGGCGGTCTCCAGCATGGCGCTGTAACGAACCCACGGCTGATGCTTCTGCGTCTGCCTCCACGCATCGAGTTCCACCGGCTCAGACCAATCACCCGGTCCGCCCTGTTCGTCTGGCGCGCTGGCGACCCGAAGCCGTATCGCCGTTCCCGCGGGAATCTCAGCGTTGCAGATTACGGAACGTGAATCACCCGTCACACGCAACGGGCGCGAGGTCATCGAACCAAGCCGCTCGAAAACCGCCGGTTCAACAGGCTGTTCGAATTGGATGTCGTCGATCGCAAGCCATTCGCCGGAATTCAGGTTCGGGCTGTCAAACCCGATGCGAACCACGACACTCGCAGCAGTGGCCGGCACGACTCCCGTCAGATTCAACTCGCGCCACTCGGCCGTTGCGGGACCGAACCGGAACGGCGTTGGCTCCAGCGGTTGATCGCTCGCATCGCGCCACTGAAGCTGCGTCAGACAGTGACCCTTGTGACCGCTCAGCGTGCCCAGTGAAACATTGGCGCGCCAGTGAAGTCGGAACCGGTAAACGGCGCTGGGCCGCACGCGAACCACGCGCGAAGAGACCTCGAATGCGGTGTCACCTTTCGCGGTTCGGTTCGCGACCCGCAGGCAGTTGCCCGCGCGTCCCTCGCCCACCACACCGATGTCGAGCGCTTTCCGATAGTTCTCGACCTTCCATTCCTTGATTCCATTCTCAAACCGCTCCGCAAACATCTCTCCCCACTGGCGCGCGAGCTGGATCGAACCATCCGCGACCTCGATGTTGCGTCCGTCACAAAAACTGTCGGAACCTTGAACGGCTGCCGCCAGTGCGCTCAAAACCAAAACCGATCGAATCATAGGGGGAATCCATTCATTCACGAACGCAGGCGCTTTGCCCTAGGGGGCGGACTTGGCTGATTCTTTTTTCTCGCCGAAACCGGCAATGTGATTGCCGATCAGCTTGAACTGGCCCGTGACAATGATGGCCTGCGTCACATTCGTGGTGCCGCCACGCTCGATGAGGTTGCCGCGGAATAACGACGTGTCGCTGCCGTGGCCGCTGAACACGGCAGGCCGTGTGCAGCCGGTGAAGGTGTTGTTGTGGAGATTCCAATTGGCTGAGGGCACGATCACGTCGAAACGATCGCCGGGTTTCATCGAGTGCGGCTCGCGCAGTTTGAAGCGGAGCGTTTCAGGATCGAACGACTCGATGACAGAGGTGGCGCCGGTCGGTTTGGATTTCTTGTCCAGCCAGGCGAGATGCCAGCCGACGCACATCCGGGGGCAAATGCGTTCCTGTGGCAGGCCGGGAGGCGAATAAGAACGCGTGAAGGTGCGATCGTCCATGACTTCGCCGACCCACGCCTCCCCGCGTTCAGCGACCATGCCGACGCCGCAGTTGCGGATGAGGTTGCCGTGGACGTTCACGTTCAACGCCGGCTCGCGAAGCCGGATGGCGGTCACCAACGGGTCGGCGGCGCCGCGGACATAAACCTGGTTCCCGCTGACAATCGTGTCGTTGGCGCTGATGTTGATGGCGGTTCGCGACACCGGTTTCGGGCCGACGCAGGTCATGTCGAAAATGTTGCCGCTGATGATCGTGTTGCCGGAAGCGTAATGCAGCGGATCGGTCGCGCCGGATGCCTCGACGGCGGACGAACCGAAGTTGACGAAAAGGTTGTCCCGGATGATGACCTGCGTCGCGCCAACGGCGGAGCGGATGGCACAGCCGCCATAGGGCGTGATGCTCTCGAAGACGTTGTCGGCAATGATGTGCTGGCCGGCGCCAAGATCGGGATAGGTGTGGTCGCGATTGGCGGGACCGAGGTTGCCCATTGCCACCGTGCCTCCGTTGCGCACGTAGTTGCCGATGAACTTCACGAAACGCGAAGCGCCTTCCCACGAACAACCGCCCACGTCCACGATGCGGCACTGCAGGACGCTGGTGTTCTCGGTGCCGCACATCACGTCGTTGAACGCGTTGCGCGCGGAGTCGGTGACAGAGCAGCGCAGGTAGGTGATCCACCGGGAATATGACTGGCCGGGCCTCACCGTGCCGCGGCTCGGGCCGCCCGACACGAAACATTCGCCCGACATCCGGCTCGCGTGGCAGTTCTCAACCAGCACGCGTTCGGTGCCGCCAATGGTGATGGCGTTGCAGTGTTTGAGGCCAAAGCCCCAGATGTAGGTCGAGCCGCGAGTCCTGATGTAACCCGCTTTGTCCCGATCATCGAACCCCATGAAGCCAGTCATGCGAAAGTTGCGGATGTTCACCTCCGTCCCGCTCGCCAGTGTGAAACAGGCACCCTCGCCCTCGCTGATATCGAGCAACGTGTCCACCGCGCTCGCGCCTTCGATGGTGAGCGCCGCGGCGTTGCGCACCCGGATGCTGTGCGCCAGCCGGTAATGCCCCACCGGGACATGAACGCCGCGTTTTTCCTTGAGCGCCTGATCCACGGCCGCCTGAAGCGCGAACGTGTCGTTATGCCGGATGACGGCGTCCTTCACCGTCCGGTTGGCCGCGTCCGTCAACGTCAGGACATTGCCTTCGATTTTCTCGATCCGGCTCACGAGCTGGTCGCGCGCGCCAAACGCGATGACGTAGCCACTCTCCCAGTCGCGTTTGTTCAGCTTCACCTCGACGCCACCGCCCAGCGGCTGCCAGTCGTGCGTAATGGGAACCTTCGGATGCCACGTTCGGCCAAGATCGTCGGTCCACCGGAACGCAGGCGAGGCCGACGCCTCGATATCAATGATGTAGATGACCCAGCTTCCGGCGCTGCCGTCATAACCGCGCACCTCCACGGAATTCTCCACTGGCTTGCGGTTGCGATAAGGTTCACCCGTTCCCCAAAGCTGCGTCGGTGTGTAACGGATATTGCACTTCGACACCATCACGCCCTGACCGACCTTGAAATCGCCGACGTTCGCGACGGTGATCTGCTTCGATCCATCGGTGGTTTTTGCAGTCGTCTCAAATTTCGACCCCGACGCGCCCAAGTCGCGGGCGTTGATCCAATCCGCCGCGCTGGCCTCTGCGAAACAACAAGTGAGGAAAAGAAATGCAATATTGAGTTTCATAGCTGTCTGATCTTCTGCGATGGGTTTTGCCGTGGCAGTCCGACTGCTTCATCACGCTGACCTGCGGATGAATCAACGGCTCTTCAACGTTCAGCTTTTCGCCAGCTCCTTGCGGTGTGCCCAGACCTTCTCGAAGGCCTTGATATACTGCTCGTTGAGTTCGGGCATTTCCTTGGTAAAGAACGGAAGTGAAATCCCATGCTTGTTCACCGCCGCAGCGCCGGGGAACTGGTCCGCCACCACGGGCATGTGATGCCACCATTCTTTTTCGTGGAAGATCGGATTCTTGCACAGGAACTGCGCGCCAGCGACGCCCACGGAAACACCCTCCGCCCGCAGCGCCTTCACACACGCCGCCCGTGACATCCCGGCTTCGGCCTCATCCAGATAGAACCGGTTCGCGGCGTAATACACGCGGTCCACATCCTTGCGGTTTTGCTGTTCACGGAGACCCGGCAGCCTGGTGATCCGGTCGTTGAGCCGGCGGACCTGGGCCTTCAACGTGGCGTTCCGCTCGGCGAGTTTCGCCAGTTGGCACTTGGCCAGCGCGGCAGCCATCGGATGCATGCGCAGTTTCATTCCCAATCCGTAAGCGTATTTCTTGCAGGGACCCTTCAGCTTGGAGGCCCATTCATAGTGGCCGAGTATCGTGGCTCGCTCGAAGTCCTCCTGATTCTGATAGTTCCCCATGCCGCCCTCGATGGCCGGGAGCGGTTTGCTGGCTTGGAAACTGAAGCATGCCATCCGGCCCCACGCGCCCATGAATTTGCCGTGCATGGAAGCGCCGTGCGCGTGGCAGGCGTCCTCGAGAACGATGAGCCCCTTCTCTTTGCAGAAGTCGGAGATGTAGTCCATGTCCGCAGGCATGCCCAGATAGTGCACGGGGAACACGGCTTTCGTGTTCTTGGTCAGCTTCCGTTTCGCGTCCTCGATGTCGAAGTTCAGCGTGACGGGATTGATGTCCACCATGACCGGCACCAGACCGAAGAACCGCATCGGCGTGATCGTGGCCCAGAACGTGGAGCAAGGCACCATGATCTCGCTGCCGGCCGGAAGATTCAGTGCGAAATACATCGCCGTGATCGCGCTCGTGCCGTTGTAGTGCGCCTTGCAAAACGGCAGCTTGAAATGCTTCTTCCAATCCGCCTCCAGCGCATCATTCGGCACGTAGTCGGGCTTCCTCAACACGTCCAGCACGGCCTTCTCCTCCTCGGCTCCATAACGCGGCCAGGTCGTGCCATCGTCATGCGACGCCGTGACCGCTTTCGCGCCGCCCTTCAACGCCAGCGTCTCCCCATCCTTCGGTGCCGCGCCCGCCGTTGAGATCGTTGGCGGCAGCAACAGCCCCGCGCCCGCTAAACCGGTGGTTTTGATAAACGTTCTCCTCGTCGCGCCGGTTGTTGAGTTCTGTGTGTTTGTTTTCATAGTTTTTGAATCGTAGCCCGCGACTCCGTCGCGGGACATTATCATCATTCCCACCACGGAGTGGCGGGCTACACTCTCAAAGAATGAATTCAGCCGCACATGGCGCTTCGTCGTCGCTACGCGACGGAGGCTGCCTCTTGGCGAAGCGGAGCAGTTGTTCGCTGAGGCGGTGCATTTCCGTCAGCGTCATCGCGGGCGCTTCGCGGTCGCAGCCGGACCAATCAGGCAGTTCCAAATCGGGCCGCTTCGGCTGGAAGCCCACCGTTTCAGGCGCGGACGGCTTGGCAGATTTTGTCGTAGAGGTTGGCATCGCCATATTTCTCCACCATTAACCGTGCGCAGCCACCGCATGGCCGCCAATGAGGAGAAACTTCAACCCGCGAGAAGCTGTTGCAGAAACGATGTTCTCAATAGCATCCATACTTCGTTGTTTGGATTCTGCGCGCCGGAGCGCGATTCGTCCAGCTTCTTGCACAAGCAAAATCAGGTGCGTTGGGTTTTGGGCGTCTGGAATGTGGGAGAGGCCTCAGTGCCTCGACCAGTCATTGCGAATCAGAGTCGGGGCGCTAAGGCCCCTCCCACATTCTGAATATCGTCCGCCACTGTTAGTGCTTTCCGCTGCCAACTCGCGGCTTCGGTTTGATGAAGATCGCTTCGGCGTAATCAATCCAGCCCTTCCGCAGGTCCATCCGGAACCAGCCTTCGCTGTTCTTCGCGTGGAAACGGGTGGCCGAGCGGGGGCCGAATTCCTTGAGGTCGTATTGCGCCCACGTCTTGCCCATGTCGAGCGAGACGATGATGCCGGTCTTCATCGACGAGGCGGGCGCGCAGTGCGACGCCAGGATCACGCCGTCCTGGATGATCATGTTGCCGGACTCGACTTTCGGGTTGAACAGCATCGTGTGCTTCTCCGGCTTGGTGATGTCGGCGGGGTCGCAACAGAAGATGCCGCGATCGTAGTCGCCCTGGTTCCACGGCCTGAAAGCGTTGGCGTCGCTGATCCAGTAGCACTTGCCGTCCACGAAGTTGATGCCGCCGCATTTGTAACGCGAGTTTGAGTCCACCGATATGAGAAGTTTCCACTGCCACTTGTCCTTCTTCTCGTCGTAGGTGCCGCGCATCCAGTGGCACTCAAGCCCGGCTCCGCGATTGACATCACCCGTGCAGGCGTAGAACGCGTTTTCAGGCGGGTTATACGCCACCGTGTGGACGTGGCGGCAGATCAGCGAATTGTCGGGGTTGCCCAGCACCGTGCCCGTCTTGCCCCCGCCAGGCGAGCCGTTGTCGTGGAAATGGGGATTCTGCCCAAAAGCATACGCGATCTTCACGGTCCGCCCGCTGTCGGTGGAGTAGTAGATGTTCACGGGGACCGCGCCGCCGACCACGTTGCAGTAGTTCCCCCACACCATCATCTCCCTGCCGTTCACGTCCCACGAGATGACGCCCGCGAGCGTATGGAAATACCAGCCGGGGTTGTTGGGATTCTTCGGCGTGTGCGGCAGGTAATCCGCGCCGTTGGCGTCCTTCACCGTGATCGGCTGGATCGTCTTCAGCTTGTCGGTGCTGAGGAAGAGTTTCTCGCGCGTGCTGAA
>Ga0265297_10006186_pt1 | contig 17577 bp, 14 predicted proteins | sample Munlanlwell13791_FD_192502 | JGI IMG/M metagenome (GOLD analysis project Ga0265297, IMG submission 192502) | Leachate microbial communities from a municipal landfill in Southern Ontario, Canada - Leachate well 137-91 | ecosystem: Engineered > Solid waste > Landfill > Unclassified | place...
TATTTTCCGTAGTCCTTCTGGTACGCTGGGTGATTGTCGGCAGTGTGCGAGCGCTGAGTGGAAGCAAGTCGCATTCGACTTAATGGTTAATCTTTAACCCATCCGCGTGCCCGGTTGAAGTTACCAATCTGATCTATTAAATCCCCCCTATTTTGGCCAGCAGCACTTCGTAACAACTTAGCAATGTTGTTGCCAACGGCTTCACCTTCTTCAGTTAATAATCGTTGTTTTGCATCACCCATGCTGCCATTATTATCGCCACCAATGGCGATTCCGGCAAACGCTTCAAACATAGCAGCGCGATAGTAGGACTGTTGGCTAGGCGTGAGTTTGTCAGCTACTTCATTAACACGCTGGTCGGCCCAGGTCTGCGATGCCTGTACAAATCCGGGATACGATTGTGATGAAGCAAATTTAAGTGCATCCCAATAATCTTCACCTTTCGAAAGGGCTTCTTGAAAGCTTCCGGTAAATTGTTTAACGACTTCGCTACCGGCCGCCCCAGCAGCTTCAATATCTTTAGCGGTATTATAAATACTGCCACCTAGCATGTTATACGACAACTCCGCCGCAGACGGAGTGCTATTGGCGGAGGAGGCAATCGAAGCTCTAAAATGCTCGGCCTTGATCTGTGCCACTTCAGCAAGGCCTTCTTTCGATTGTTGATCCAAACCCTTGAGATTCTGATTATGGTTTTGCTCAATGGATTTCTCACCCGTCGCAATTCGACCACGTGTCATGTTGATCTGATTTTTCGCCCGATGCGTAGCGCCTTCAGTTTCTTGACGCGGATCAGCTAGGTTCGCGCGTGCAACGGTAGACTGGACAGTTCCGATTGCGGGTGCGTGGGTTTTCAGACTCTCGTTTTCTCCTGGATTCCATGCAGAATCGGAGTTTGGCGCATGAAACGCATCACCCAATAACTGGTAACCCGCCATTTCGGCGCTACGCGACTGCTGGTTATCCAGGACTCGATAGTTGGGTGAAGAAAAACCCGTTAACAATGACATCCCCGCTGCCGCATAGGCCTGATTATTATCCGCTATCCAACCGGCCACTTTCCACTGCGATGCTAAACGCTGGGCATCACCGCGTAGACCATACTGATCCAGAGTGTGATCCAGCCGCTCCATCAAGGCACCGTCACTGGCCAGTTTCAATCCGGTCTCTGCTGCGCCAAAGTTAGCTTGTGTTCCGAAGCGTTGTTGTGCTGATACCGTTTGTTGATAGGTTTCAGACGCGGAAATGGCATCAACTGCACTGTGTTGTAGCGACGATAACGATTGATTTTGTAACCCCATCGATGCCACGTTGCGAGTGCCCGATTGCGCATCCATCGCCAAACTTTTTGCCAATCCCGCCTGATAACCTTCACTGTCATTCACGGTTTGCGTAATATCGGCGGCAATCGTGTTGGATTTATCCTGGCCGACTTTAAAATCATTCTGTAGCCGTCCTGAAATGGCGGCGCTTAAGCGATCATCTGATAACTTGGCGCCTGCATTGGCGCTACCGGCCACCAACGCTGAAAAATGATCGGCTGAGAGCCCGGTATCGCTATGTTTCTTGGCAAAGGCTTCACCGAACTGCCGGTTATAGGCATCGGTTTGACTGGTACTGCTGGCGATTTGTTGACCGAGCGAGCGACTGTCAAAGGCATCGCTGGTGATACTGCTGGATTTGGAAGCCGTTGAAGACACGCTGTTCATGAAACTGCTGGTCGCCTGCTCGGAGGCATGGTAGGCAGAGGCCACGGCTGCGCTCATATCCCGTCCCGCTGAGAAGGTCGGCAGGACTTTATCGCTGCCGGTCATCGTAACCGCCGACAGCGGACTGTACTGATGCGGGGATTGTGCGTTCAATAACGGTGCAGGACTGATGACATCCGGTGTGGCAATTTTCTCATTGACATAATCGCCGCCGTCCATCCGCCCCAGAAAATGAGTGGCGGTAACCGCACCGCGATAAATCAGCATCAAGGTGATGGCCGGTGTTGAGGCCGCCAACATGCCGCCAATTGACAGCCATTGCTGCAATTCCATGTCCATTTGGTAAATACCCATCATCGACGGCAGATTGTAGTTGGCTGAGGTCAAAGCCGTCATTTTTCCGGCCGCCGACATATTGATGAACAAATTGATCACCGCCAGAATCGGCATCCATAACTGTATCCATAACAGCATAGAAAAGTAACCGATGTTCATGCGTAATCCTACACTGCCGAACAGCACCACAAACGCCATAATGGGAGCAATCGCATAACTCAAGCCCTCGATAAAGGCCATCATCGGCCGAACAATTTTGGAAAACAAAGTCTGCTCCGCCGCCCATTGGCTATTACGCTGCTGAATGGCTTGTTCAATCATCGACGCTTTGATCCAGTGCATCGCATCCTCATGCCGACCGACCACCCCCTTTTCAAACATCGGCAATATCGCCGACATCAACATGTAATCGGCAGCGTTGATGACACCGGGCCCCGCCAGAGCATCAAATGCATCCTGGATTTTCGGTACCGTGTCAGCGGCAGCAGGCACCCCCAAGGTCTGCTGCAAGAGATTTTCCAGTGCAGTGCTAAAAGCGCCATTCGTCACCACACCTAAATCCGTCCAAGCATCGGTACAGGTTTTGGTTTGCGGCTGACCACCGACAAAGATTTCGGTCATATATATGTCGGAATCAAAACGAATCGCATTGAGGGGATTGGCATCGCGAAGAATGGCGTCAACTGCCTTCAGATTCAAATCTACGCCGGTCAAGGTACATTCCCTGACATAATTAGCAAAGGATGTTTCCATGTCGCTGCCGGCATTGGGCGTATTGGCCGCACCTAATCCCACTCGAGATAACAAGTTCTTGCGAACCGCAGTCAAGGTTTGCAGACTATCGGCAAAACCATGGCCGGTCATTGAGGGCATGGCAAAGGCCTGTTCAAACAAACGGGTGGTACGATAACCCATGTTGGACATCACGCTGCCCACCACGGCAGGTCCCAATGGTACATGGTCGACCGCCACCACGCTGCCGGTATAGGCATCTTCAATGAAGACCTTGACTGACGGCGCATAGAGCATTAACCACAACACATACGCCAGAAACAGATCCTGATAGCGTATGCCTCGGCCATCCCATTGCAGTAAGGCCCGCAGCATTATGATAATCACGCCGATCAAGCCGCCCACACCGGCTGCGGTGCGGTAATCACCGGTAGCTGAAATCATCGCAACCGCATTTAACACTGCTTGCAGGTAGGCCGAATCACCCACGGAGAAGATTTCGAACATAGGATTCCTGACTTGAAAAGGCTAATAGCACTAATGACTAAGGACTTGGCCACGCTGTCGCCGAAGCGGGAAGCTGGGCCACGCCGCCATAGTGACGGGGTTTGACGGTATTCATCAGTTGCTGATAAAACGCCATCAAGGTTTGTGGGTTGCCATAACGTCCGGCGATCGTGACGTACTCGTCCTGTATCTGTTCACGGGCGTCTTTTAGCGCATCCATCAACAATTTTGCATAGGCATGGTCGTTCATATGCGCCGCAGTCTGCACGGCACTCAGTAAATCATTGACGATCAATTGCGCCAGTTCCAAAGCTATCACCGGTGCGGCTTCTTCCGCCCAGAGTTTGGCAATACCGGCATCTTCACGGGCCAGGTTATGAATCATACCGCCGATGGCATCCGGTACCGTTTGCATGAACGCCTGTTCAGTGGCGGTGATTTGTCCTTGATTGGTCGAGAACTTGTAAATGAGTCCGTTACCCGTATTCGCTGAGCCCAGCAGAATTTCCATCACCCGTTGCTTGAGACCGACCAGATTGACGTTCTGAACCACGGGTTTAAGACATTGGTCGGCACCATGGCCATCCGAGCAGCGATACAGTTTGACGGTCTGATAACTGTTACCGGCATCGTTGCCGTACATCATGTCCTTAATGCGAAGAATGGGCGGCGGCGCACTCACCGAATTGTTTTCGCCCTTGCCGTCGGGGGCGGCTTGTGGTGCATCAACGATGACCGTGCCGGAGATGCTCATCGCCGCTTCCAACAGACGGTTACCACCAAACCTGAACCAGGCCCCGGCGTTTTGATGGATCAACGCCCGCCAGACCAGATTGCCCTGGATTTTTTGGGTCATGTCATTGGGGGCATTTTGTTTGATTTGCTGCATCGGATCCCCTAACGTACTGGTATTGGTCCAACTGGAAAACACATCGCTGATGCCCTGGGTAAACGAGGCATTGGATAGATTGGTTTTACTCTGCTGATCAAATGCTTTGACGGTATCGTTAACCATACCTTGCGCCAGGCGACAGGAGTTGCTGAACATCTGGTTGAGTTCCTGGATTTTCTTTTGCAGATCGGTCATCACCGACGCACACCAGGGACACATCGCCCCGACTGCCAGTTGAAACGCATAGCCTGAGGCATTGCCGGCGACATTGCGTAACAATTGCACGAATTGATTGAAGTTGATAAAGCTGAAACTGCCGGCGAAAAGATCAATTCCACCGCAACCGGCGCTGAACGAAGGTGGCACAAACGACACCAAGTTGGTATTGGTTATACCATTGCGGGCGACCAGACTGCCACCGGTGATCACGCCCCGGCGTTGACCGAGATGCGCCGTCGGAGCAGTGTAGTTAGTCATCGTACCAAACATGCCATCCATTTCCTTTTGCAAATCGGCATAAGCTGGCACCGTACTTTGGATCAGCAGCAGGAAAATTAGCGTTCGCTTTCGCACGGGGTTGATCATGGGAGTCTCCCGACTTTCGCACTGTTTTGCAGCGCTTGAATCAATGTCAGCGGATCTTGAGCTGTTGATGAGCTGATGCTACCTGCAGTCGGTAGTAACATGGGTGTGGAGCGGATACCCTGTGTGGTTTGATAACGCGACGCCTCCAGCCAGCCCGATTCCTTTGCGGCCAGCAGCATGCGACTGGTTAGCTCTTCCAGTGACAGCGCACCTTGCGAGAGTGGCACAATCTGCCGAGGCGGTTTCATCAAGAATAAGGCTGGTGTCTGTTCAACGCCCAATAAGGCGGCCTGGCCATGATCCAGCTTGAAGCTTCCAAACAAACCATTCGGCATCGCCAGTCCATCCAGCGAGACCGGATAGATTTTGAAGCCGTAAACTTTTTCCAGCATGCTCAGAATCGGTGCCTGCACATGGCAATAAGGGCAATCGGAACGAAAGAAAAATAAAATCCCGGCTTGTCCGGCAATGTCTTTCAATGCCTGGTCCGCCATCACACTGGCCTGGTGATTGGCTTCGTTGGCGGCATAGGTCGCAACCGGACGCCGGACAGTTTCATCCAACTGCGGATCAGACATCACCACATAGCGGGCAGCGTTGGTAAAGCGCTCTGCTTTGTCCATCATCACCCGTTGCAGATAGTAAAACGCCGCGACGTTTTCATGACTGGGCTCGTCAATCGCCTTGTTGAGATAGGTCTCCATATTTTTGCGTAGCCAAGCCGAGGTGAACGGTTCAGGTTCGGCAGGGGTTATTAGTTTTGGCGAAATCTCAGCCGTTGCGGGCAAACTCGGCGCGGGTTTGGGTGGTTTGGGTGGTTTGGGTGGTTTGGGTAGTTCTGATTTTCCTTTCAAAACCGGTTCCGGCTGGACTTCGTACCAGAACCAACCACGCTGCTTGTCGGTGAAATAGGAAACCTCCAGCTCATCGACATCCACACCCCAGGCAGCAAATACCTGAAGCAACAAGGTCATCATGATCAGCAATAAGGCGCAATTTCGGTTCATAGCCGCATTTTCCATCATGGCACTCTCACCCCGCTTGCAAAAGATTGGCGAAATCGCAATGTTTTGCAAGCTTACTTCCGCCCGAATTCAGGTGCCTGGGTTCGGCGTTGCCGAAAAAAAATCCAATATCACCGATTTTTTGCGGAGAGTGGATTGAATGGGCCCCATAGAATGGCAATTAGCCTTGAATTTCTGGGTGGGACTACGCCGCTTAATTTCACAGTGGGTTTGTCAGCCAAAATCCCTATTACATTAGGGATTTGAATGTCAAAAAGACTCACGAAATCGAAGGTTAAATGCCTAATTAGGGATTTGGGAAGGGTGAAGTTACTTAGGGATTAACCTGTCGAAAAACACGGTAATTTTGCCCCCTACATCCCTAATTAATAGGGACTTAAGGTGCAAAACCCAAATAGACATGACGGCCGCATTGGCGCTGGATAAGCGCCAGAAACACCATTTTTTGACGATAAAATGACTTAGGGATTTAAGACCTAAATCCCTGTAGGTAAGTATTAGGGATTTAGTATGAAAAATGAATCTGCAGAAAGCCAACCCTCCTCCCTGACTGAAGATGATGTATTGACCTGGATTGAGGTTAAAGTAAATCAGCTTCACGCAGAGGCCAGAGTGTTAGTCGACGATTATTGGCTGCGGGTGAAAAGAGAGCAAAAAAATCATGCTGCATCAGAAAAAGCTCGGATAGGGGTTCGTGTTCGCCGTCGAGAGGCCAGTCTCTCATTCAGCATCGAGTGGTTTCGGATGGCGATGATTCGAGAAAACGGACGAATTAAACCCATAGCCCACTATCTCAAAAAAGGGCCAGGCTATCACTACCCGCTAGTGCGGCTACTAAAAAGCGAGCCCGAATGGGAGGCAGCGTTGGTGGAAGAACTGGAAACCGAATTTGCCGACATCAGAAAGCAGATTGATTTGCTGGGGAAAATTCGTGATGCCCTGCAGAACTATCGCAAGGCCACACAATCGAACTTAAATTCACCCAATCACTGAAGTCTTTGATTGAAATTGGGCATACCGGGCCTACAATGCAATATTTGAATACCTACTGTGAAACAAACCACCATGAAAAAAATCCTGCTTTCGATCTTGGCCATTGTCCTGATCATCGAGGAGTGGCTTTGGGATGGTCTGACGGCATTTGGTCACTCGCTTGTCAGATGGTTGAATCTGGAATCATTCGAACAATGGCTCAGCCAGACATCACCTTCCCTAGCGCTGGTGGCGTTCAGTATTCCGATCATGATTGTCACACCGATCAATCTCGTCGCCTTCGGACTGCTAGCCCACGGTTTGATTCTGCAAGGCATTCTGCTAGAACTATTGGCAAAACTACTGGGCACCTTGCTGATAGCCAGAGTGTTTGCTTTAACCAAGCCTCAGCTTTTGACCTTTGCGTTTCTGCGGGTTATTTACACCACTATCACCGGTTGGTTGCAATGGGCACATCAGAAAGTCACTGAAACCCCTATCTATCGCTGGTCGAAGCAATTCAAAGCCGAGGCTAAAGCGCGATTTGCAGCCTGGTTTCACTAACCTGCAAGCTCCAGGCCTGCCTCACTGCCGCAATAAAATTCGATAATGAGCGATTTTTATCGTCACCTGCCTACTCGAGTGATGCCTCGGTTATCTACCTCCCACGATCAAAACTACCAGAGTTATCCACAAGCTCGACTTCCCTTTATTAAGATTAAAAAAAGATTATATATAGATTAGCATGTTATTTTTTGCTGCTTTAAAAATCGCCGTAAGCCACGACTGACATGACCTACAGCGTTTTAAAAAAACCAACTTAGCGTCAGTCGAATGCCGTGCCATTTGTCAGTCGAATGCCGTGCTTTGCGTCAGTCTAATGCCGTTGGGTGTCAGCTTAATGCCGTTAGTCCGTCGGCTGAATGCCATGCCACTGTCAGCCGAATGCCGTGCCCGCGTCGGTCGAATGCCGTGTGCCAGAGTCCTTGACAGCCCCAAAATAGCGTCAGTCGAATGCCGTGCCTTTTTAGGCAGTTTATTTGCTATCAAGATGGCGTTGTTGACTAGGAGTTGGGTTCTTTTTGATCTTTACCGAGTCCTCGTCGATCACAAAACTTTCGATAATTCCAATGGCGACCAGCGTTTCCAATGTTTTACGCAGTCTGAGTTTGAAGTCCCGAAGGTTTTTTGTAACGCTCCCACTTAGCCTGTGGAGCGTATTGATCTTCAACGGATAAGGCGCTGCGTGGGATGAAATAAATCCGTGCAGCCACAGTGCTAGCGGCTGTTTACGCAGCTTGTGCCGCTGCTCAAATTCAATGTGCGTGTAGCCGTCCTCAAATAGCCGTAGCATCGATTCGGTGAGTTCGACCACGTAACGCTGGGTGGTCTCGTCCCGATAATACCGCAGAAAACCTTTTTCACCAAAGCTATCGCGACCATGGAAGGTCATTTCCACAAAGGCGCCGCCTAATCTGGCCATCGATTCCTTCAACCACTCGTGCTGGCTTTTGCCGGTGCTTTTACTCAGTGCGGTCAACATGGCGTGAGCGCTGAAGGTGACATTGAATCCCGGCAACTGTTGTCTGGACAAATGTACGATTTGCATCCAGACATCAAGATCCGACTGGTTAAGCTGCACGCCCAGAAACCGGACTTCAATACCGTCTACCGAAGCCAGCAAGGTGCGTTTTTTGTAGGCGATGCGTTCATTACCCTGGATGCCAGCAAATAAGGCACTGCGCAAACAGGCATTGGGTGTACCACGCATCGGTCCCGGCCAGTTGGGTGTGGCGGTCAGCGGTTGCACAACGCGCAGTTGTGCATTTTTTCGCTTGACCAATTGTTGAAAGCGCTCGGTAAGTCCGTCAAGGTTGTCCTGATCGGAATTTTGACCGTTAGTGATAGCTTGTTTTAATACAGAATTTGAGTATTTCATAACCATCTCACTTCAACAGGCTGGAAGGATTACAACCCTGTTTAAGCACCGTTATTGGAACCGATGAGCGCGAAATGAGTGCATGGTCATCCGCTGTCATATCGAGTTGGTGATGGCAATACTTTCGCCAAGCGCGTTTTACAGCCTGATCGTCATTCTCGACAGAAACACTAGCGGCTTTGATGTTGGCGCAATCCTGCTCACTGAAAGTTGAGCCTAAATGGGTACTCGACAGCTTGTTATCGACCTGTCGAACAACATGTTCAATTGACGAACCACGCAGCACGGAGCCACCCAGGATACCGCCTTGCCAAGCGCTATCAAGTCGCCAAGGTGTTTCAGATTGTTCATTAGGTAAAATCGATTCAATCACGGTCTCACTAACCGTAGCCGATGGAGCAATGCTGGTGCAACCGGTGCTTAACACAGCGTTCATGAGGATTAAACAGGCAGGTGATTTTGATTTCATGGTAACTCCAGGGTGTAATGAAAAATCACCACACTAAAAGTAACAAAGCGGAGCTATAGTGCAAAAAGTTGCGTTTTCCGCAATCTTTTGTCAGTACAGCTCTGCCTATTTTTGCCACGATGAAGCGTTATGGGAAAAATCACTACTGCCTTTATCAACCGCCTTGGAATTCGCCTGTTGGGTGGCCAACAATCGTTAATACCTGATCAGTCGCCACCACCCGACGAGGAGATTCCGCGCTACCCGCCTTTCATGAAGGGACTTCCGGCTGCGCCGGTGGATCGCATCCTGTCCACTCAAGTCGACCTAATCAAAGCTATTGAACACGCGTTATCATTGCCAGACGATCTCTACCAGACCATCGCAGCGCCGGTCATTGCTCGTTATGCAGCCTTCAGTCATCTGTTGCCGGCCTCAGAGTCACATCATCATCGCGGTGCCGGTGGACTATTTCGGCATGGACTGGAGGTGGCCCACTGGGCAACCCAGGCAGCGCAAGGCTGTTTGTTTGCCACCCATGCCACACCCCGCGAACGCAAAGAGCAAGAGCTTCGTTGGCGATTGGCAGTCTGTTTTGCAGGTTTGCTGCATGACATTGGCAAACCGGTTTCGGATATGGCGGTCGTTGACCGGCAAGGAACCCATACCTGGAATCCCTGCGATGAAAATCTGACTGACTGGGCATTACAGAACAGAATAGATCATTATTTTTTGCGTTGGCGGGAAAACCGTCATAAACGCCATGAACAGTTCTCCGCCTTAGTAATCGAACGGGTGCTCACTCGTGCCTCAAGATCTTACCTACTGGCGCCAGGCCCCGACATCATGCAGGCGATGCTGGAAACCATTCATGGCCTGGACCGTGGTGCAAAATTGTATGAACTGGTCATGGCGGCGGATCGCAAAAGCGTGGAGCGAGACCTGAAGGTGCATTACCACACTGCTGATTCTTCGATGGGTATGCCAGTTGAAAAATACTTGTTCGATGCCATGCGCCGTTTAATCAAATCGGGACAATGGATCGCCAATGAAAAAGGCGCGCGAATTTGGCGGTTCAAGGAAGGGATTCATATTGTCTGGCGCATCGGCGCTCAAGACATCGTTGACACGCTGGCCAAGGATAAAGTCCCAGGTATTCCGCGTGACGAAGATACATTGGCTGACATTCTGATCGAACGAGGCTTGGCGATCCCCAAGACATTGCCTGATGGCAGACAATATCGTTATTGGCGCATGCAGCCTCAGAGTTTGGAGGTAGCCTTGTACATGCTGCGCTTGGCTTCAATGGAATTGATTTACAGCAATGAACCGCCGGTGGTGATTGATGGACATGAAATCGATGAAGTGCCCGAGGCGGCCGTTATCGCGGAGTCTGAGGAAGATATTACACAACAAGAGTCCCAACCGGACATGCAGATTGACAATCGTATCAGTAGCCCAGAAGGTACTACGCCCTCCCCCACTCAGGGCTACCAAGATCAGTCAAATAATAACCAAACGGGTGATACGGAGTTGCCCCCATCAGCCATGGCTCAATCGATAAGCGCCGATACTGAAAGTGCTCAGCAAATTACAAAATCCGCCGCAGTCGGTGGCATAGCTAAAAAATCCAAAAGGTTAAGCAGTCAGCCCGAAGTCGACAGTACCGATACAGCCCGGAATTGGCTGCATGCCCATGGTCTGGTTGGAGAATGGCTGATTCAAATAGCCACTGAAATTAATCAGGGAAGATGGCAACTGGGTATCGACCTGCTGGAGACCCACGGCCAATGGTTACTGCCGTTTCCAGACACAACCCAACAACTCAATGTTGAACCAAACCTTTTCATCAAAACCCTGGAGGAAAAAGGTTGGCTGGCAACTGATGTTCTCTCGCCCATGCGCAAGATACAGGTGATCAATCAAGTGCGGGGCGTACTGTTGGCCTCGGAGCCCAGTGGATTTATAAAGCAATTGATTGCTGTTTCCAGCTTGTCTATAGCTCCATCAGAGACAACTCCAAAACCTATCAAGGCTGAAAAGTCTGGCAAACTGCATAACCAGAAACAAACTTCACTTGCAGACAAGCTGGAGCCCTTAGAAAAACGGCCGTCCAAAGGCACATCGGTGAAACCTGCTCAACCCAAATCCGAAGAGTTTTCCCTACCAAAACGTCAATTTGTGGCTGAGGCATCTATTACGCAAAAGCCTGCTAAACAAAAAACCACGGTGGATGCTATATCGAAGCCATCCACCGCCCAGCATTCACCTCCCTGCACGCCATCTGGCAGTCAAGCGGTCATAACCTTGATTGACCATCTGCGAAAATCCAGGCCTGTTCCAAAGGCGACTACAGCTGACAACTCTTGGTGTAGCGTCGAAGAGTCCGACATAACCCTGTGTTTGCAACAGCACCCCGGACTCAAGCGTAGCGTCTTGTTACGTGAGATGGCCAATCACCCGGATTGTCGAATTGATGAGGGGTGCTTCTACGTCAGAATCGATCCATGAAGTCCGATTACGATTATCAATTTCCCTGGCGGCCGATATTTGAAATCACCGCTATTACCGGCTGGATCGTTGGCGCAGCTTTGGCCTATCTGACCAGCCGTTGGTCAGGTTTGCCGCATGAACCCTTCGACTGGCTGATGGTCGTGTGCGGCGTGATGGTGTTGTGGCGACTGCCGCCTGCGCTTAGCCTCTGGTATCGAAAAAGACGATTGAGACAATTTCGCTTTCAGTATCTGGAGGCTGACTTACTCAAACTGTTTGTGAAACGGCACCCGGAGGATTTGTGGTTTGGCTGGGGCTTTGATTGGGTGCAGAAACATGCCCAACTGGCTTACGAAATTCTCAAACGCGATGTCTCCTCGCTCATTCCGACTGATCATCAACGCATGGGCTCAGCCTGGATTCATGGACTTGAAATCTCGGAAAGCGACATCCGCCAACCGATCCAACATACGGCCGGCCATACCCTGATCGTCGGTACTACCGGCGCCGGAAAAACGCGAGCGTTTGATTTGCTGGTGACCCAAGCGGTGCTGCGCGGTGAAGCGGTAATCATTATCGACCCCAAAGGCGACAAGGATCTGATGGCCTCGGCCAAGCGGGCCTGTCTATTGGCACAGCGTTCTGATCGGTTTGTTTATTTTCATCCGGCCTTTCCGGAAGACAGTGTGCGCCTGGATCCCTTGCATAATTTCAACCGTCCTTCGGAGATTGCCAGCCGCATTACCGCCATTTCACCGGGTGAGACTACCAATGACCCCTTCAAGGCGTTTGGTCAGAAGTCGTTGGATAACGTGATTCAAGGGCTCATGGTGATTGAAGAAAGGCCAACTTTAGCCAAGCTGCGCCGTTATTTGGAAGGTGGGCCCTCAACACTGGTAATCCAAGCTTTGGAACGCTATTACGACACCTATCTGGGCGATTGGCGACGAGAAGCCAAGCCCTATTTGAAAGCAGTCAAAGATATCGACTCCAAAGCCGCCGGCTTGGTGCGCTTTTATCGGGAAGTGGTGCAACAGCAAGCTGCCAATCTTGATCTGGAAGGCTTGTTATCCTTGTTCGAACATGACCGCACGCATTTCAGCAAGATGGTTGCCTCCTTGATTCCAATCATGAACATGCTGACTTCAGGGCCCTTGGGACCCTTACTGTCGCCCAACCCTCATGATGTGGACGATCTTCGTCCCATTACTAATACCGGACATATCATCGAAAAAGCCCAAGTGGCTTATATCGGTCTGGATTCACTGTCGGATGGTTTGGTCGGCAGCGCCATCGGCTCGATTCTGTTGGCCGATCTCGCCGCCGTTGCCGGTGATCGCTATAACTACGGTGTCTCGGAAAGACCGGTGAATGTGTTTGTCGATGAAGCCGCTGAAGTGATCAATGATCCCTTTATTCAGGTTTTGAACAAAGGTCGCGGCGCCAAAATACGACTGTTCATTGCCACCCAGACCTTTGCCGACTTTGCGGCACGCACGGGTTCCCAGGATAAAGCCCGGCAAGTCCTCGGCAACGTCAATAACCTGATTGCCCTGCGTATCATGGATAGCGAAACCCAACAGTATATTACCGACAATCTGCCAAAAACCCGGCTGAAATACATCATGCGCACCCAGGGTGTCGCCACCAGCGCCACCAATCCTGGCGTTTTTTCCGGCAATGTTGGTGAACGCCTGATGGAAGAAGAAGGCGATTTGTTTGCGCCGCAATTATTGGGGCAACTGCCTGACCTGCATTACATCGCCAAATTGTCGGGCGGGCGGATCGTCAAAGGCCGATTGCCGGTGCTGCGTTCATCACTCGATACAGGCAAGGATTGAGCATGCAGCGTAATTTGCTTCTCAGCCTGTTGATCTGGCTGTTGGAAATCATTCTGGTGGCCAGCTTTGTTTCGGATCGGTGGACACGAGAAATCCAGACCACCGAGGATAAGATGCTGATCGCTTATTTTGGCGTCGAAAAAGACGCTGAAATCCGAGTGACCTCACAAAAATGGTTTGATCGGCTATTCGTACGAACCGGTATCAGAGAGAGTATTTACCATTACTTCATTCCGACCGAGCGCGAGCGGCAGCTATCGAAAGGCTTTGAAGAGGTCGGCCGGTATGACTTGTTTCCGTTTATCCAAAGCCGACTGGATGTGCTTTGGGATACGGTGTATCAGATGATCAAACGTTTGATCATGGCGAGGGTGTGGTTACCCTTTTTGGCGGTTACCCTGGTGCCCTTTGCGATCGACGGGCTGATTCGGCGAAAAATCAGCCAGACCAATTTCGATTATCCCAGCCCCATGGCCCATCGCTACAGTCTTTACGCCATGCTGGGCGCTGTGTATTTGCTGTTTATGGGCTTAACGCTTCCGTTTCCGGTGCCACCGCAATCGATACCGGTGGGTATCTTTATCGTGGCTTTTGCGATGAATGTGTTTTTTGCCAATACTCAGAAGCGGGTTTGAACAGTTTTGATCTGCATCTGCACAATATAGTGGTTTTTCATGAGCGGGAATGAATTATAAAATCACTTCCTATAACTCATAATTTTTCATATTATGAGCTATAAAAGAAGGATACATAACTCATGATGTGGAATTGCAACAACCTGATTGGCCTGCTTTTAGCTACAACAAATCCCAGATTGATGAGTTCGAGTGCTATCTTCATCAAAGGCGATATCAAGAACCCAGTGAAGATTGTTTTCAATAGCCCAATGTGCTCGCACCACGCGCTCTAATCGTTTCGGATCATTTGCATCAAGAAAAATAGCGTGTTTCTTGAGTAATCTTTTTATTGATGTCTCTTTTCGCAGTCTCTGCGATGATACTTTGTAAGTTTTTCCAGTTATGCCATTTTTGCAGCCAGACTATATCGTCTGTCGCACGAATTGTGCGGGTTTCTGTCAATTCGACTATGTTCACTGTCATAGCTAACAGAGGCAACTGCCGGCGATAAAGACGAAGTAAAAAATGTTTTAACATCGTCATGCAAGTTGCCCTGATTGCCTTTCAGGCTAAATACATAGTCACCGCCTTGTCGTTTAATTTGTTCGGATATTTTCTTTTGGCAACCCATCGCATCGATAGTAATCACTGCCCCCGCTATATCAAGCCGTGACAGTAACTTTGGAATAGCCGTGATTTCATTCGATTTATCATCGACTTTAACTTGGCCTAAAACCAGGTTATTTTGTTGCGCCCAAGCGCTGACCATGTAAATGGCTGCTTTTTTTGAAGCCTTGTCTATGCTGCGCCTTAAGCACTTGCCATCTATCGCAATCACTTCCCTTTCGGTTATGTTGGCTAAATCAGCAACCCAGCGGGAAAAACAGACGTTAAAGTGGTCGGTATCAATGGCGGCATAAACTTCACCGAAGGTGTCGTGCGAGGGTATGCCATGCTTTAAACCAAGCAATTCAGTGAACCACTCCTCTTTTGCTAGACCAAATTCTTCAATAGCAACCCAGTTCTCAGCTCCACAAATAGTAGCGCAGATACTAATAAAGAAAATATCTTGTAGTTGATGCTTCTTTTGCCTGTTTACTCTGGGGTCTTTAATACTGGAAAAGTGATGAATAATGGAAGGGGTTGATTTTGCTATCATTGAAAATCAAAAGGATAGGCTTAATACCTTACTTAAATTCTATTTTCAAGTGATTTTAAGCGCGATTACCCTGGTCACAATCTTTAATTCACATAAATGTAATATTTGTCATGTTAAGCTTGCGATCGAGAGAAAAAACTAATGCTGCTGTGAGGGGCAAAGGAAAGTCATAGGTTTCGTGTCGTACGGATTGCCGAATGACCTCTCTGAAATTAAGGACATTAATCCCATCGGATAAGCTGATGAACATATTTGTTCAATAACCATTAAATAAGAAAATATCATGTCAGACATTATCGGTACTAACGCAGGTATTATCTGGGAATATCTGGATAAACATGGCCCCACCACCGTCGCAAAATTGATTCGAGAAACCGAAGTAGATGAAAAATCGATTCAACGTGGCATCGGCTGGTTAGCTCAGGAAGGCAAAGTGACAATTGAGCTCGTTAATCGAGCTGAGACAATTGCTTTAAAATGATAACAGATACTGGGTTCGGGGATCAGCGAAACAGTAAATCATAGCCTAAATGTATGATGACACCTTAATAAATCAAGCGTGACATCTTTTTGCTGTATTAGATGCCGAACAAAATGCGCTATCCATAGAAAACAATAGTACAAAAAGCCTCCACCGCACGAACAACGATTCTTTTATTAAAATGAAATGGAGTTGTCATGTCAAGAACCAAGCCTCAACGCAAAGAGTCAAGATCACGCCGCAATAACCAAGGAACACCTGAAAATTTCGAGCTTTACGTTGTACCCGACAATCGAAAGATTGTCTCCCCACTAAGACCCATGACCAAGGCGCAGAATCGCTACATGACGGCGATTGAAAACCACATCATCACTTTCGGCACCGGGTTCGCCGGTACCGGCAAGACCTATATCGCGGCGGCTATGGCTGCCGATCTGCTCCACGACAAAAAAATCGATAAAATCATCATCACCCGTCCCGCTGTTGAAGCAGGTGAATCGTTCGGTTTCCTGCCAGGTTTGCTCGATGAAAAATACGCCCCCTATCTTGAACCGTATATCGATGTTTTCCATGAGCGTTTAGGCAAATCACACACCGAATACCTGATCAAGCATAAGCGTATTGAAGCGAAAGCACTGGGGTTCATGCGTGGCGTGACATTTACCGATTGCTGGGCATTACTGGATGAGGCGCAGAATGTTTCGCCCAGCCAGATGAAATTGTTTCTTAGCCGTTTGGGCAATAATGCTAAGGCGGTCATATCTGGCGATATTGAGCAATCGGACATATCTGGCAGGTCTGGGCTGGGTGATGCAATAAGATTACTTAAAGACACGCCTAGCGTGGCTCATGTGGACTTTGATTCAACTGATGATATTGTTCGGTCAGGCATTGCGAGGGATATTATTATTGCTTATTCTGGGCAGTCAACGGGCAAGAACTATTGGTGAGTCAATTTGACTCTATGCCAGTGCATCGTATTGTTCAAGATGATGTTGCTTTATCAGGTCAACTAAAAGTACTTATGTTAAAACTGGCAAGTTTTCCACGCTCTATTGCACCATTACAGATATTAGTCAGGGTAGAAATTATTATTCATTATATCATTTAGTCCCCATGGACATGTTTTTTCAAATGTGTTGATGTCCAACTGTGTTTGTTTTGCCGCCTTTATTCTAGCCAGATAGTAAGCATTGCTTAAAATACTTTCTAAATGTGGTTTTAGTCCGGGATTATTTTTTAATATGCATGCATATTCCTTGCGTTGTTTTTTAATTTTCAATTCCCATTTTTCGTATTTTTTTTCTAGTTGATACTTCCATTTCAAAAGGTGTACTAACAATAATGTTAATTGGCTTTCGATTTCATCTTCTTCAATTCTACCTAAGATTTCAATTTCTTTGATTAAATTTGGTATGTCTAGTTGATCAAATTCACCATTCCTTAATAACGCGACCTGTTCTTGCGCCCATCCATAAAAGTCTTTCAAATATTTAGGCATTCTTTTTACCTCTTAAAGTTGATACATTCCAGTTATAGTAATTACCTTAAGTGACAACATTATTAACATTTCATATCCATTGCTTCATTCACCGCCGCACTGATCTTGTGATGTGTCAACACTTTTCCGGACACAAGGTTAAGCAGATTTTAGCTGCATTTCGTAATCTACGGGCGATAAATAGTTATTGGCAGAATGAAACCGTTCACGGTTATAAAACACCTCGATATATTCAAATACATCCTGCTTAGCCTTTGCTCTGGTTTGATAGCGCTGATGATGAACCAGTTCTGTTTTCAACGTATGAAAGAAGCTTTCCGTAACGGCATTGACGCTCCTA
>Ga0265297_10006187_pt1 | contig 17577 bp, 10 predicted proteins | sample Munlanlwell13791_FD_192502 | JGI IMG/M metagenome (GOLD analysis project Ga0265297, IMG submission 192502) | Leachate microbial communities from a municipal landfill in Southern Ontario, Canada - Leachate well 137-91 | ecosystem: Engineered > Solid waste > Landfill > Unclassified | place...
AGCGATTTAAGAACAGGGAATCAAGAATTGGAGTTTTTGGCGGTGAGGAGCGATTTTGAAAATATTTTCAATAATTCCGTCGTCTCTGCGACAAGATTTTGCGTTTTATCGTTTTTTACAATTTCAGCTTCGATCAGCAGTTCAAGCCAAAGCAAAGTTTCATCGGTTTCCTCAACAACGGTTCCCATTTTTGAAATGAAGTCTGATTGTGATTTCGATCGACAAACTGCGCGGTAATTGGCTGCTACGGACGTGCCGGAACGCAGTAATTGCCGGCCTATGATGCGAACGACGTCCGATTGGGGCAAAGCGGAATAAAACCGGATAATTTGGACCGCAAACGTTTTTGTGCGGGCCTGTAATGCCCTGGCTTTATCCAAGTTGCTCACAAGCCTCTCTCTCTTAAATCGCTGAATCACTGAATCGCTCAATCGCTCAATCTCTTCAGGTCGGCATCCACCATCATGTCCGCCAGTCCGCCGAAATCCACGCGGGGCTTCCAACCCAAGACCCGGCGGGCCTTGGAACTGTCGCCCAGGAGATGATCGACTTCGGCCGGGCGGATAAATTTCGGGTCGAGGATGACGTAGCGTTTCCAGTCCAATCCGGCGTGCGCGAAAGCCCGTTCGATAAAATCGCGGACGGAGTGCGCCATGCCGGTGGCAACCACGTAATCGTCCGGTTGCGGCTGTTGGAGCATCAGCCACATGGCCTGGACGTAATCGCCGGCGAAGCCCCAATCGCGCTGCGAATCCAGGTTGCCCATGCGCAAGTCGCGTTCCAGACCGAGCTTGATGCGGGCCACGCCGTCGCTGATTTTGCGGGTCACAAATTCGCGTCCGCGGCGCGGGCTTTCATGGTTGAAGAGAATCCCGGAGACGGCAAACAGATTGTAGCTTTCGCGGTAGTTCACCGTGATGTAATGTCCGTAGGCCTTGGCCGCGCCATAGGGGCTGCGCGGATGGAAAGGGGTCAGCTCCGTCTGGGGCACTTCGCGGACTTTGCCGAACATTTCGCTGCTCGAAGCCTGGTAGAACCTGGCCTTGGGGCAGATCTGGCGCATGGCTTCCAGCACGCGCGTGACGCCGATGGCGGTGAACTCGCCCGTCAGCATGGGCTGGTTCCAGGAAGTCGGCACGAACGACATGGCCGCCAGGTTGTAAATTTCGTCCGGCTGGACTTCTTCCATGATTTTGATCAGGGAAAGCTGGTCCAGCAGATCGGCCTGTTTCAAGACCACACGGTCGGTCAGATGGGCAATGCGCTCGAAATTTTCCGTGCTGGCGCGGCGCACCATGCCGTACACCGTGTAGCCTTTTTCCAACAGGAATTCCGCCAAGTACGATCCGTCCTGGCCTGTGATGCCGGTAATCAGTGCTTTCATGGTTTTGGGTTGGAATTTTCCGCCATAGATGGATTTGTCTATGGCATGACAATCTTATTGTAGCCGCGCCCCGCAGGGGCGCATTTTCCCGCCAGCCTGTCCGCCATAGCTATATGCGACGGCGGGCGGCGGACAAACACAGCGGTTCGGTCGAACCGCAGCCACACTCCTGGCCGAGTTCAGACAGGCCATTCGGTGTAGTGAGCCGTTCGAGAGAACGGCAAAGTTGCCTAAGGCCTAATTTGTGCGGGCGCGCGCCATTTTTTTGCGGCGTCTTTCGCTTGGCTTTTCGAAGTAGCGATGATTGCGGATTTCTTTCATCGTTCCTTCCTTGTCCATCTTTTTCTTCAGGCGCCGCAAGGCCTTGTCGACGTTTTCGCCTCTTTTTAATTTGATTTCAACCACGATGTGTTTACACCCCCTTCGATGGAATTTGCGATTTTTGATTTATGATTTTCGATTGAACGCCCGAATTTTCAGCCGCCGCTTGCGCCGCTGCGCGTCCTTTATAGTCCAAGCGCCTTGTCGGCGTCAACTGCTTTTTCAGGGGTTGTCAGAAATAATAGGCGGTGTTGACCGTGAAAAGAATTTGCTGTTCCCAGGCAGTCACGACGGTCTGTTCCGGTTCGTTCCGGGCATTGAGCTTATAGCCCAGGTCGTAGCCGCGGCCGAAGATGTAGTTGATTCCCACGTTGAGGGCCACGTTCTTGACTTCCCGTCCCACGCTGACGGTCAGGCCGTAAGTATCCACGTTGGAGGCGGCGAAACTTTCGTTTTCATTGACTTCCGGCACCGAGGAGAACCCGGTGTAAAAGCCGGCCCGCACCGGATATATTTTTTGGACATAGTATTCCCCGCCGAGGTTCAGATCCAGCACGCTTGTCCGCGCGATGCGCGCATATTTTTCCTCGCCCAGGGCTTGCCATTGCTGGAGGTTGTAGCTCGTCGGCAGGTGGTAGGTCAGGTCCAGGCCAAAGGCGTAGTCGCCTTGAATCTGGCGGCCGACGCCGATGGCGATTTTGGCCGGCTGTTGGTTGTCTGTTTTGACGTCGTCCGTGTAATAGAAGTTGTTCGACACGACGCTGCCGCCCAGAATGTGCTCCATGGTTTTGCCGCTGTCGTAAATATGCCCGCTGGGCGGCTGAAGGGTCAGGCCGATGTTCCAGTCGCGGCCGGGACGGTATTGCAGGCCCAGCACCGCCGCCAGGGCGACGTCGTTGAATTTGCGGCCGCGCGCGTAAGAAGCGTCGTAATCCTCGTAAAACAAACTGACATATTCGTTGTAAGAGCGGTAAATGCCGAAGAGCGATGCGCCCAGCGACAGGTTCGGCGCCAGCTTATAGGCGGCCGATGGCCCGACCCAGATGGTTTGGTCATCCGTGTTGAATTGGTAAAGATGCTGGTTGGCGTTATAAGCCACAATTTCATTGAAGGAAGAGCGGTCCGGCACCAGGGCCGAAAAGGCCAGGGACAACTCGGGGCCGTATTTCCAGATGCCTCCCATGGTGGAGGGGATGGTCACGAAGGAGTCGCCTTGCACGTTTTCGCCGGGGAACAGGCCGTTTTCAATATGGTACAGTTGGAATCCGTAGAGGTTGGCCGAGAGCGATATCGTGCTGGCTTTAACCTGGGTCAACCCCGCCGGGTTGTAATAACAGGCGTCCACGGAGTCGGCAATGGACACCACGGCGCCGCCCATGCCGGCCGCGCGGTCACCCACGATGTAAGTCTGATATTTGCTGTCGGTGGCCCAAGCCGCCGCGACCAGACTCAGCCCAGCCAGCAATATCCATAACGTTATTCGCGTTGTCATGTGTTTTTATCCTCTCCCTTCGCCTTAGATCGCGGATTTGAAATCCGCACTCATAAATCCGAAATCCGCAATTCTTCAACCACTCAATCGCTGAATCTCTAAATTTCTTCAGGTGTAGTCGGCTTCCGCGGGTTCCTCCACGGTGGCCAACAATTTTTTGACCAGGTCCATCGAGGTCAGACCCTCGGAATCGGCGGCGAAATTTGTGTAGATCCGATGTTTCAGCACGGGAATCGCCGCGGTTTTAATGTCGTTGCAACTGACGTGAATCCGTCCGCCCATGACGGCCTGGGCCTTGGCGGCCAGAATTAAGAACTGGCCGGCCCGCGGTCCCGCGCCGATGTGCGCGTACTCCTTGATGAAATCCGGCGACTTCTCGTTTCCAGGCCTGGTGGCGCGCACCAGGCGGATCGCGTATTTGATCACATGCTCGGATACCGGGATCTTGCGCACGACCTGCTGGAGCTGCACCACCTGCTGCTTGGTCAGGACTTTTTGCGGCTGGGAAGTCTGCGCCACGGTCGTCGAGCGGATAATGGTTTCCTCTTCGTGTTCGAGCGGATAGTCCACCCAGATGTTGAACATGAAGCGGTCCATCTGGGCCTCGGGCAGGGGATAGGTGCCTTCCTGCTCGATGGGGTTTTGGGTCGCCAACACGAAAAAAGGCGCATCGAGGGTATAGGTCGTGTTTCCGACCGTGACGCGCTTTTCCTGCATGGCTTCCAGCAGGGCCGCCTGGGTCTTGGGCGGGGTGCGGTTAATTTCGTCCGCCAGCAGAAGGTTGCAGAAAATCGGGCCGCGCATGAAGCGAAAATCCTTTTCGTTTGTGGTCCGGTTGGTCTCCAGCACTTCGGTGCCGGTGATGTCCGTCGGCATCAGGTCGGGCGTGAATTGAATGCGCTTGAAATCCATGTCCAGGACCTTGGCGATTGTGCTGACCATCAGGGTCTTGGCCATGCCGGGCATTCCGACCAGCAGGGCATGCCCGCCGGCGATCATGCACATGAGCACCTGATCCAGCACTTCGCGCTGGCCGACAATTACCTTGCCCGTTTCCTGGCGGATGGCATCCATGTGCCGGCTCATCTGCTCGACCAGCGCCAGGTCGTCCGCCGTGGCCGCGGGCGGGGGCTTGGCCGCCGCCGGCGCGCCGGCTTTCGTCTGCGGCGCCGGTTCCGCGCGCCCGTCGGCCTGGAAGCGGATCTGGACAGCGCCAATTTCAATCAGATCGTTGTCGCGCAGGGTCACCGTGGAAATCGGCTGGCGGTTGACTAATGTGCCGTTCGTGCTTTTCAGATCGGCCAGCATCCATTCGCCCTTGTCCCGGTAGAGCCGCGCATGATGGGAAGAGGCGTGGGTGCCGCCCAGGATCAGATCGCAATCGTCTTGCCGCCCGATCACGAGATCGGCATCATGCAGGTCGATCGTATTAGTGTTCTTGGCGCCGTCGGTAAGCGTGATTTTGGCCATAAACGATAACTCCTTGCTGTGTTTGGTTCTATGTAAGCGGTGACTGGCTCCAAGTCATTGACGGCGTTCATTCCTTGGATGCGGATATGCCGTTCGCCGGGTTCAATTCCCCCAGGTCCTTCTCCGTATCCACCACCCGGATGCCGCCCAGAATTGGCGAATAACAATGAAGCAGAAAACCGCGCTTATCCTTGGGTCCCACGATCGTGCGCAAAATCTCCCGCGTCATCGTCAATTGCCAGCCGATTTCCCCGACGTCCTCCGTGAGCGCCAGCTTGAGACTGCGTATCTGAATGTCGGATGCCGGCGTGCCCGCGGAAGTGTCTATCGGGCCGTAATACCCCCGCGTGATATTGTTGCTACCGCCGGATGCGGCGCCCGGTGCGATCGGATCGATTATGCGCATCTCCTGCAGAACAGCGCGCGCCTTGCCGTCACGGCCGGATGTGCCTTCGCAACGATGTATTTTCTTGGCGTTGAAAAACGGGACGGATTTTTCGATCGCGTCGGAAATGAACTGACGATCCCGGTCGGTCAGCGCATCCGGGTCGCGCGCCAGCCGGCAGCCTTCGTAAAAACGGTCGGACGCCACCAGCACCAGGTCATAACTCGCCGCCGGCAGTCCGGTGAATTGGATTTCTTTGCCGTCCTCCGAAACCGAGCCCTTATAAACCAGTTTTGGGTTGCCGTTGTCGATCGCAAATGCGTGTTGGACCGGATTGGCGGAGGCCGCCAGGGTGGCGCGGATGCCGCCGGACGCGGCGGGGTCGCTCTTGGTGTACAGATGGCTGTCCGTGTATTTGAGGGCCAGGAGCGATGGCAACGGAAGCAGGAGCGTGAACGCTAAAATCGTCAACAAGTTGGGCCCCGCAAAGCGGGGTAACTTTTTCATAACGCCCGGTGAGGGCGCCGGGCCTGCGCCGTTTTTGTAGGCCGGGTCCCCTGACCCGGCGGGATTGTCCGCCGGAGGAGGATCCGCCAAAGGCGGAAAATTCTTATGTATCAAGACACTCTTCATAGGTTGCTCTCCATGCTCAAGGTTTTATTTGCGCCGCCGGCTTCTTCCTGATGCCCAGCGTCGTGTTCGTGCCGAACAGACTGGCCAGTCCGGCGGCATCGACTTTTTCGGATGTCGTCCAATCCCGCGACCAGGCATCCACATCCACCGTCAATTTGCCGTCTTCCGCGGCCGCGGTCAGCAAGCCCTTGACCTCTTCAGCCAACGGATGATTGGGCAGGCGCTTGACGATCAGCGCGCCCAGTTCGCGCGCCTCTTTGTCGCGGTCCAACTGGGTCAGGCAATACAATTCCATTTTCATGACCTGCGGCAGGGTGTTGCTCAAGTCCACAGACTGCCGGTAAGTCATCAGAATTTTCCGGGCCCGCTTGAACTGCTTGAGCGCCATGTAATACTCGGCTTCGGCCAGCGGGAAATCGCCGGCCAGTTTATTCAACGGTAATTCCAGCTCCCATTGGTCCAGTGTTTTCCGGGCGTCGCCGTAATCCGCTTGGCCGATCAAGTCACGGACGGTTGCATAAAAGGACGACTCGCGCACGGCGGCGACTTTCCAGGCGTCGATGGCCGGGGGTGTGTCGGCCGCTACCGATGAAACCGATGGCAACTTTTCTTTGTCGGACGGTTGATTGGCGCTCTTTTTCGTTGCCGCGCCGGCCGGCGGGCGCGCGGTTTTTTTATCCGCCGGCCCGGCCGTCTTGCCGTTCGGCGGCTTGGTTTCGACTTTGGCGCCGGCGGGGGGGCGATTGGATATGGCGGCTGTCAGGGGGACACTGGCGGCGGTCGTGCGCCAGCCTAATTCCTGGGCCTGGGCATAAAAGCGCAGGGCCAGATCCTGGTGTCCAGCGAACAATTCCACGTCGCCCATGCGGATCATGGCCAGTTCGCTTTGTTGTTGTCCTTTCGCCGCGCCGGCAAATGCTTTCGCCGCCAAGCGGGCCTGGGCAAGATTATCGGCCTCGAAAATATAGAACTCCACCCGGCGCGCTTTCCATTCCCCAAGGCGCGCTGGGTCTTTTTCGTCCTTCTCGAAGCGGTCCAGCCAGGCGGCCGTCAATTTCTGGTCCGCCTGACGAAGCGCCGTGAAAAAGGCGTCCTCCAAAAGCCAGCGTCGCGTGTTGTCCTGGTTCAAAATGTCCGGATGCGAACGCTCGAACAGTTCGCTCAGCAGGGCGTACCCGGTTTGGGCGTCCAAAACGCCCATAAAGCCCTCCCAGAGTGTTGCATTCCACAGTTCACAGGGCCGCTTGCCGGCGGGGGTGGCGCGGCACATGGCCAGGAAGATGTCGCGCACCCTGCTCCGATCCTCCGCCTGGTTGATGGAGAGCTGCGGCGGTTCCTTGGCGGGGTCCATCGATTTCGGGAAAAACAACTTGGAGCAGGTGGATTTGCCGTTGCCGCCCGATATTGTCAGGGTCACGCGCTGGTTGCCCGTGCCGCCATAAAGCCATTCCGCTTGCGGCCCTTTCAGCTTGCGCGCGCCGCCAAAGTCCCACTCGAAGACCGTATTGGTGGGCAGTTGCTCGCCGCCGAAGGCCTCGAATTTGAAGAGGCAAACGGGGCTTTGGCCGGTTTGAACGATCGCCTCCCAGTGCTGGGAGATGACCGCCAGGGGGCCTTGCCGGGAGGCGGCCGACGCCAGCGTTGCCGAACCGGAATGGACAAAATCGGATTCCGTCATCATGCCGGTCACTTTCGGGTTGGGGAAATTCGGATTCTTGGGGTTTTTGGGTTGTGGTTCGCCGGCCTGTTGCCAGCCCAACAGCGATTCCCGGCCGTTCAAGGCCTGCGCAAAATGATAATACTCGATCCGATGAGCGCCGGCGGCAAGGTCGATCCAGGCGCCTTTTTCACCGTGCTTGCCGCCGTCGCGGGTGTGCAGTCCCGGCCAGCTGTAAACCGGCTTGCCGTCGATGGAAAATTCGGAGCCATCCTTGGATACCGTATAAAAATAAGTTTTTCCGGCTCTCTGAACTTGGAACCAGCCGGAATAATAAGAGGAGGTTTGCTCGTCCCGTCCGACTGGGGATATGGTGTGGCCGATTCGTTCCACGAGTGTAAAGTAGATGCCCGGGCCGGCGGGCATTTTTTCGGCCAAGGCATGCGCCTGTTCCAGGCTCGGTGTTCCGCCGTTTCGCACGAAAAGCATGAGGCTGGGACGCAGGGGAGCGGCGGGCTTGGGATATTCCGCGGAAGATGAAACGTAAATCACGGCTCGCTCCGCGGGTGTGTCCTCGAACACGAGCGCCAGGCCCTCATCGGGGTTGTGCCACAGCAGGTTGGCCTTCAGTGGATTGCCGGCGTCGCCCATCACGTCGGCCTTGAGTTTGCCTCTGGGCAAAATGCCGGAGTCAGGCAGGACGGCCACGATGCCGGCCGCCGGCGTCGTCGGGCGGGAGGCGATCCGCACCTCGAAGCGCGCGGCCGCGCCGGCCACGGGCCACGGCTCCTGCGCCCGGACGGCGATTCCGCCGATGAAAATCAAAACCCAAATTATTATGTCCCGGTATTTTTTCATGTTTCTATATGCCGGCGATTTTGATGCGAATCGGCCACGGCGTCACCGCCGCGGATGCGAATAATTTTCCGGGTTTCTTTTCCTGTTTCCGCATTCTTCATTCTGCATTCCGCATTTTTTTTGTCACGGCGCGGCGCTCAGCGATTTGAAATATTCCGACACTAACTCCCGGTAAGCCGCCGGCGCTTCGTCGCGCGCGCCGGCAAGTTGCTCGTCGATCGGCGGCGCCGCCGGCGCGGAGGTGTCCGCCGAGTCCATGGCCGCGCCGCCCAGTTCCGTCTGGGATTTTTTCAAGGCTGTCACGGCGTTGCGCTGGAATTCGCGCACCTGCTGGATGGGAAACCCTTTGGCCATGGCGTTTTCGGCGCGCTGCATCCAGCGGATGGCTTCGTCCAGCGAGCCGGTCCGCACGTGGGCGAGTTCGGAGCGGGCATACAGCGCCTGCGCGTTGCGTTTCAGCATGGCCTGCAGGCCCAGTTCGGATCCCTGCTTGATCTTCGAATCGGAGCGCGGACCAGAGCCGGACATGCCGAGTTCCTCGCCGTAGCCGGAGCCCTTGCCGCCGCCGGTGGCCTTGGCCTGGGAATGACCTTCCTCCTGCACCTGGCCCGATTGCGTGGAATCCTGCGTCATGCGCTTCTCGATGTTCTTGTCGCCCTCGTTGATCTTGCCGGAGCCGGCCGCTGTTTCGCCGTCGGACATGCCCGCCCGGCCCACGTTGCTCCGGCCATCCTGCTCCTTGTGATCGGGGGGCGAGTTGCCCGATTTGCCCTTGGCGGCATAACTGGCCCAATCGTTTTCCATGACCATCCCTCGCTCTCCCAGATCCGCCACGGCCTGGTTGCTGGCGGAGTCGTCGGACTTCTTTTCCAGGTCGGCCTCCTGCTTGGCCAATTCGCCGATGATATCTTCCATTTCGCTGGGCAGGGGGACGAGTGGAATCGGAGGAATTTCCTCCTTGTCGAAGCTTTCCACCAATCCCTTGCGGGTGTCGGCGCCGGGCGACAACCAGACTTCGGCGTCGTCCAAGTTTTTCTTCATGTTTTTCATGGCCTCCAGGGTTCCCAGAACATTGTCGGCCTTTACCGTGCCGGTTTCCTTGATCCTGGATTTGTCGGTGAGTCCCTGTTTTTCGCACTCTTCAAAAACTTGAAAAACGTCCTCCACCAGGTCGTTGCCGACCGGCAGTTCGGGGAAGATTTGCAGGTCGGTGGCGATTTTCATGAGCGAGTCTTTCATCTGCGCGTGCAGTTCCTTGTATTCCTCCTCAAGATCGTCCAGCGGTTTCTTGGATTTGTCCTCCTGCCGCATCGTTTCCCGGATGGCATCCACGCTTTTTGATTCCAGTTCGATGAGCTTGTCCATTTTCTTGCCGGCCTCTTGCAGGGCCTCGCGCACGTCGGCGGCTTTCTGGGTGGCCTCCTGGATCCGCCAGCCGTTGAGTAATTTCTGAAACTCCGTGAGCGCCGCCAGGGCCTGGCTTTGCGGCGGAACGGCCAGGGCCGCCTGCTTGTTCTGAAGGCACTCGGCGGCTTTCAGCATCAGGGCCGCCACCTTGTTGCTTTCGCAGCCGTCGGCAACCTGGGTCAGGAGCTTGCTGAAGGCCGTGTCGCCGGCCGTGAGCGTCGTTGCGTCCTTCCGGCAGGCTTGGATGAACTCCGCCAGGTCGCCGCCCAGGCGGTCCTGCTTGTCCACCAGGGCCGCGCTGAGCTTCGCGGCGTTGGTGACGCCGGCCTTGGTTTGCGCCAGGGCGCTGTCCTGGCCTTTGACTAATTCATCCAGCCGGCCCAGTATGCCGGTGATTTCCTGGTTGCGTTTGACGGTGTCCACGCCGGCTTCCGCGCCGGTCAGGACCCGCAAAATTCGTGTCTCCAGCATGATGGCGCGTTTGGCAAGAACGGATTTTTGGGGAGTTTCCGCCCCCGGGATGCGCGTCAGCACGTCGATAACTTCCGTCATCGCGCCAAGGTACAGTTTGAGCACCGGCTCGGTCAGCGGGCCCAGCGGTTTTTTGGGATTGGCGATCAACTGGCCCGCGATTTTACGGATGAGTTGCTGGGCTTGGGCGGCGTCCTGCCATTCGGCGGGCTTGGCCGCCGGGAGCGTTTCCAGCTTGGTTGTCTTTTCCAGATTTTCGCGCTGGCGTTCAACGATGTCTTTTATTGCCTCGACCATTTTAGAGGCCACGGCCTTTTCTTGAGCGGCAACCTCCCGGAGCGTGCTCCATTCGAATACGATCGGCGCCGACACCGTCCGGTTAGGTCCGCCGCCGCGATTGTCCTCGGCCACGACACGGAAAGCCAGCGGCTCGGCCATGTCGAAGTGGATTCCCGCGCCGTTCCAGTTTGTGGCAAACGCGCGCGCCCCATCCGGCGCCCAGGCCTGGAGCGGTGTGCCGGGCGCGCTGTCGCGCGTCTTGCTTTTTTCCTGGACGGCGATCGTTTCCAGGTGCACGGAAGCTATGCCGTAATCGTCGCTGACTTCCCACTGGATGCGCGGAGCGGCGCCGGCGGTCAGGCGGGTGCGTCCCGTGGGCGCGATGACGCGGATCGCGGGGGGGGCATCCGGAACGATCTCGACTTTTAATGTCGTTTCGGTGGAGGCACCGTGCGCATCGCGGGCCGTAATGACAAGCGGCCGGGCGGACGCCAGCGCGACCTGGCCGCTCCAGGATTGGCCGCGATCGGGCGACTGCAGCGTCAGTGAGTTGGTGATCGTCACGGCGGCGGAAGCAAGCTCGCGGTTGCACTTCAGGTCGAAGGTCAGGATCGAATCCTGGGGGATCTTGGATGTTTCCTTCAGGCCGTCAAAGCGCTGTTTTCCCAGGCGGGTCAGAGCCGGCGGCGTGACCGTGACCTCCAGCCGTGAAAATGCCAGGGGCGGCAAGGCCTGCACGGCAAAACGCGCGGACACGGCGTCACCGACGCGGAAGCGATATTGATAACCGGTGGCGCTGCTGGGAATCTGGTAGGCATGGGTTTCCCCGTCTTTGCCGGTCAATCGTCCTAATTTTATCACACGGCGTTTGTCGTCTGCCGGCCAAAGATCGAGATAGACCATTTGGCCTTTCTTGCCCGACACTTTGCAGGCCAACGCCAGGGCATCGCCTTTGAGAATTACGCTGTTGCCCGGGGTGACGCTGTGGATGATCGCCAGGGTGGCCGGCATGCGCGGTGAAAACGGATTGAGCATGCGCGCCAGGGCATTGTTCCAGGCGCCGCCGACCCAGGCGCCGGTGACGACAAGCGCCAGGAGCGCCAGGAACAGCGCGGCATAGGCGTGCCATTGCGTTTTGCGGTCCCGCAGGGCTTTGACTTTGACGACCGACCAATCGGGCGCATTCCGCTCCATGTATTTTTTTTCCATCGGATCGGGGTCGGCGTGCCGGGAAAATTGAAGCGTGTTGATGAGATGATTGTCCAGCTTCGGAAACGCATGCTCGATCCGCGCCGCCACGCCCTCTGGCGTGCGTTTTTTCCGGAGCGCGGCGATCACAAACACAAGCCCGACCGCGCCGCCGGCGGCCAGCAGGAGCCAGGCCGCCAAGCGGCCCGGGCGCTGATAGCGCAGGAACAGGTCGGAAAGCGTTGCCAGCCACAGGCCGGCCAAGGCGGCCGCGATGAGCAGGACGGCCCGGATCTCCGCCTGCCAGCGGTTCAATCTCCGCCCGATCCGAATTAATTCATGTTGCAGCCCAAGTGGCGACATATCGGATTTCCTGTCAATCTAACGGACCCGTTCCAGTTCGACATCGTCCACGTAAAGAAAGCCGTCGGGGCCGTTTTCGTCATAAACGCCGTAGATGGCGAGAATATGGACAATCAGGAATTGGATTTTATCGAAATTTTCCTGGGCCATTTTGGACATCTTGATGTCGGGATATGTCTGCGAGGCGGTCGTCCAACCCATTTTTGGTGAAATCCCGCCGGTGATTCCACCCTTGGCCGCCCCAAAATAAAGCTGGGTAAAACGGTAGCATTTGCGCAGTTCCTTGAATTCGGGGTTGGCGTGCGGTTTTACGCCCGGCCGCCAGCGATACCCATCCAGCTGGATGCGGCAATCCGGCTTCGTCGTTTTGACGGAAGCCGTCAGCGTATAGCGGGCGCCGGGAGTGAAGGGGATTGGGGCGCTGTCCACCTGCACCCCGGTGTCATATCTATTGCCGATCCGCAAAGAGAGCACATGCTTCTTCGAGCCGTCATTCGTGACGGCCACATAGATGTGATTCGAGACAAACATTCCCTGGCCGGTGTCTGCATAGTTGTATTTCCAGCCGCGCAAGAATTCGTTTGTAGCGTCGAAGTGCCCGTTGATCAGCAGGTTCGAACCCGCCCAGGATGCGGAGGCGGACAGCAAAAAAAATGCAAAATGCAAAATGAAAAATGCAGAATGACGAATACCGGAACGGGCCGGCCGGCATTTATGAAAATGACATAGGGACATATACTTGTAACCTCGTTTTGTGAATTATTTGCTTTTGCGGCGAATTGCCTTCCGCATTTTGCATTTTGCATTTTGCATTTAAATCATGCCATGTTCCGCATCTTTCTAAACAACCATTCTAAGCTGAGTAATCCGATCAAACAAGCCAAAACGGGGATGTTGTTCCAGAGCGAGAGATAGTTGACGCGCTCCTCCTCGCTTGGCGGGATGGCGATTTCGGAAAGCACCTTGCTGACTTCTTCCGGCTCGCAAAAGCGGCCCTTGCCGGCCTCGGCCAGGGCCTTTAACACGCCGCTATTGGCCGCGCGCGGCACGGTCTCCGGCGTGAAGGTTTGGACAAAGAACGAGAACGGCGCGGAAGCGATTTTCTGGCCGTTGACTTCACAGGATGCCACGGCATTGTGCAGGCCGGATTTCTGGGGGGTCAGGCTTGCGCTGTAACCGGGATATTTCTTGCCCGTTGTGGTGGTGACGTCCTGCTGGGTCATTCGCAATGGGATGTTGCGGCCGTCCGGCTCCTGCACCGCGCAGGTCACGACCAGGTCCCTGGGCGCAACATTGGCCGGCATTGTAAGCCGCGCCTTCAGGTCGATGGGCTCGCCAATGTAAACTTTATCCGCGTCGGCGGCCAGATCCAGTTGATACACATTCACGTCCGTCTCGGTCGGGGAGAGCCACGCCATCAAAGGGGTCCAGAGGCGCTGGTAATAATTGATTTTACCCGGGGCCAATTGCCAGCGCCAAAGCGAGTCGCTCAGGATGGCCGCCACTTTGCCCTGGCCGTATTTCTGGACCACCAGCGCCGGTTGGCGTCCGCCGGGCGCCTCGGCAACGACCAGCGTCGTCGCCCCGGGCGAGATGGCGCCGCCCGTAAATATGGAAAGCACCGGCGGGATCTTGCTCCAGGCGGCGGCATCTTCCGTTGTAAAGATCGGGTGGGCCCGGCCTTCGCCGGTTAACGCCAGGGACACCTGTTTTTCCTGAAGGTTCAGTTGTTCGGCGGCCTTGACGGGCAGGAGTTTGTTGAGCGGGCTGGCCAAGAGACCCTGGGCGCCCCAGGCCTTGGGACCGCCGAGGATCATGAGACTGCCGCCGTTCTCGACAAACTTGCCCAGGGCTTCGGCCCGCTCCTTGCCCAGTTCGGCGGCGTCCAGGTCGCCCAGCACCACAATCTTGTAATTCAACAACTGCTGTTCGTTCAGATCGGGCGAGGCGGCGCCCGCCGCCCCGTAACTTAGAAACTTGCCGCCCGGTCCGCGCACGAAACAGACCGGCGTGATGTCCTTGAGTCCTTTCAGCACGCGCACGAGGTACTTGGATTCCCAGCGCGGCACGCCCTCGATGTAGAGCAGGCGGTTCTTGGAGTCGATGACCTGTACGGTGACGGCAAAACTATTGTCGTTGGTGCGTGTCTCGCCCTCGACAGGCGGCAGGCGCAGGGTATAGGTGAAAAGGCCGGTGGCCGGATGTGTCAAGCGGAAGGTCAATTCGCGCTGGCTGCCTTCATCCGGGATATCCACCGGGGCGGTGTCGATCAATTTGTCGTTTTCGTAAAGCCCGGCATCCACGACGCGGCCCCGGGTTCCCTGGCCGGAAACGCTCGCCTTGAGTTCGGTGTCCCAGCCCACCACCACGCGGCGGGGCGTGTCCAAGGAGTCCACGCGCAAATCCGGCTCGACCTTCCAGAGGTTGGGCGGCTCCAGGCGGACGGTGAAAATCGGGTAGGGGCGCGGTTCGGCGGCCCATTCGTCGTTGGCTTCGTGCGTATCGAGCCCGTCGCTGAGCAGGAGCATGCCGGCGACGGGCTGGCCCCGGTAACGCTCGATCAGCTTGGTCAGCGACTGGTTGAGCAGGGTGCTTTTACCGTCGGGGCTCAAGGCCTGCAGTTCGGCCAACGCTTGGCGCTGGTCCAGTTCGGCGGCAAGCGCGACATAGTCCAGGCCGCACGATCCGGACAGCGTTTCCGTCCAAGGCTGTTTCAGGATTTCCTGGGCGGTTGTCCAACGCGTCTTCATGGTTGTCTTGGACTCGCCGGGCGTCATGGCCATGCTGGCGGATTGGTCGAGAACCACGATAAAACGCGGCTTGCGGACCTCGGTGATGACGCGTTTCAGCGACGGCAGGAACAGGCACCAGCCGAGCAGGGCGATGGTCAACAGCCGCAAGAGGGCCAGTCCCAGTGTGCTTCTGTTGCGCGGCAGATGCCGCCAGAACCCGAAAAGTCCGATGCCCGCGGCAAACGCCAGCGCCGCGGCAATCAGCGCCAAGGATACGGTGTGTTCAACTATTATTTCGCCGGTCATAAGTAAAAAGTATTCGGTGTTCGGTTCTCGGTAATCGGTTCTTGGTTCTTCGTTTTTCCGTTCTCTGCCGTTTGTCTTTTTCCTCATTCAACATTGGGCGTTGGATGTTGGGCGTTTGCTTCTCTTGCTATTTCGCGGCCGTTCCCTTCACGCGCCCGGTCATGTCGATCTTCAATTGTTCCGTCAAGGTGCGGATTTTGCGGCAAGCCCGGTTGGCCAAAAACAGTTCCACAATGCCGAGCAGGAAAGCCAGCCAGAGCAGGGATTCCGCCAGGGGACGTCCAACCCGCAGTTCCTTGACAAGTTGCATCAGGTCTTCCTTGTTCTCGGCCACCTTGATTGACGGAAGTCCGGTCAGCACCGGCACATCCTTGGGAATTATGCGGGTCAGGTCCGATTCCGAACGCATGACATTGACGGCAAAAGCCGGCTCGGGCCGGCCGTCGGCGCCGGTTTGCGCCGTATATATGCCGGGCCGGGTGACGGTCTCGATGCCAAGCGCCTTGTCCCGGCCGGTTTTCGAAGGGCGCAGCTTCACGGGGTGTCCGGTTGGATCGAGCAATTCCGTATCGGCCGGCAGGGCGCCCATGACGTCGGCCAGCGCCAAATTTCGGCCCGTCCAAATAAAGGGTTTGCTTTGCTCCTGGCCGGCGCTGAAACGCACGATCTGATGCACTAACGGCAGAAAAAAAGGCGAGAGCGGCAGATTGCTCCAGCGGCGGTCGGCTGAAACCGAAAAGAAGAGCACACATCCGTTGCCGGCTTTTCGGCGCAAAAGGAAGGGGGTGTCCTTGCCCGCGGTAATAACGACGTCCGACTCGGCGTTCAGTTTGTCCCATTGCAGTTCGCGGGTGGCCGCCACGCTGGGATACGTGCCCGGCGGCGCGTTCATGCCCTGAAAAAGCGCTTCGCCGCGCTTGACCAGACGGAGGTCCTGCCGCTGGGCGTCCGCGCCAAAATCGGCCACCGCCTTCGGTATGCCCGGCAGGCAGTTCCAATTGGCGTAATCGGCCGGGACCGCGCGGTCTCCGGGAAAAACGACCACGACGCCGCCGTGTTGGGCATATTGTTCCAGCGCGATCATGGCCTGCCCCGTCAGGGGCAGGGCGTTGCACAGAAAAACGCAGGCATAGTCGGAGAGCCGGTCGGCGTTAAATGCCTCGGGATCAACGCGCCGGACGTTCATGGCGGTGGGTGTGTCGCCGGGATTGAGGGCGCGCATGAGAAAGAACGCGTCCGGTTCCGTCCCGACGCACAGTACGGGTAGTTTCTCGTGCACGCGCATAAGAAAATAAAAAACATTGTCCAGCGCGACGCCGTCCGGGGAGGTTTCGATCCGCGCCGGGTGCGTGCCCGGGGTGAGCGGCGGCAGGGCGAAGACGCATTGGGCGCCGCTGTCCTTTCCCACGATTACGGAGCGCCGGCTGGCGGCCTGCTCGTCAACGATCAGCGAAACCGCCAGGGTCTGTTCGGGACCGGTATGGCCAAGGGTTATCGCAATCTGGCCGGGTGTGTCCCGCATCAGGAGCGTGGGTTGAAGCTCCAGGTCGAGCGGCGCGGAATTGTCGGGCGCAGATACGCCCAGCAACACCGCGAAAATTGAAATGTCCGTGCCGACCGACTTGGCATTCCAGGGCGGGGCGGAGGTTACCGCCGCGGGTTTGTTGGCCGCATCGGTCCGATTGGTCCGATCGGGCAGGGGATTAAACGATTTCCAAGGCAATTTCTGCCCGTCGGTGACAACAAACAACTCCTTTTCGCGTTTGCCGGATTCTTTTAGCGCGCCGAGGGCCGCCAGGACGGCCGGGCGGAGTTGGGATGTTGTGGTGGCGGGCTCCAGCGCGCGGACTTGCGCCAGGGCCATTTCCAGGTCTTTGGTGGGCTGTTCGATCAGGGGCGTCATGTCGTCGTCCGCCAGGAACAGGCAGACACGGTCGCCGTGGCGCAAGCCTTCGATCAAGGCAACGACGGTGTCCTTGGACTCCGCCCATACCTTTTTTTGGCCGGACATGTAGTCCATGCTGTAAGAGACGTCCCACACGATGGCGACATCGCGTTGGCTGGCGCCGACGAGCTGGCGCAACGATGTGATGCGCAGAATCGGCATGGCAAACGCCAGCGCGAGCAGGATCAAGATCAACGTCCGCAGGAGCCAAAGCAGGATGTTTTCCAGTCGCATGCGGTTGGAGGAGCGTTTCTGGGCGAGTTTCAGAAAGCGCACGGTGCTGAAAGGCACGACCACAATCCGCCGGCGCTGCCACAAATGCAGCGCCAGTGGAATCAACGCGGCGGCCAGCGCCGATAAAAAAAATGGATTGAGAAATGACCACATGGGAAGAAACTCGGCGATTTAGCGATTCAGTGATTGAGCGATTTAAGAACAGAAAAAACAAAAAATCAAACCATGCAAGAAACTCGGCGATTTAGCGATTCAGTGATTGAGCGATTTAAGAACAGAAAAAACAAAAAATCAAACCATGCAAGAAACTCGGCGATTTAGCGATTCAGTGATTGAGCGATTCAAGAACGGAAAATCAAACCATGCAAGAAACTCGGCGATTTAGCGATTCAGTGATTGAGCGATTTAAGAACAGAAAAAACAAAAAATCAAACCATGCAAGAAACTCGGCG